>Ga0209063_1000428_pt1 | contig 29466 bp, 24 predicted proteins | sample KloWWTmeKNB19Kit_FD_187177 | JGI IMG/M metagenome (GOLD analysis project Ga0209063, IMG submission 187177) | Active sludge microbial communities from Klosterneuburg, Austria, studying microevolution and ecology of nitrifiers - Klosterneuburg... | ecosystem: Engineered > WWTP > Aerobic digester >... | reverse complement strand
CGTCATGAAACTTTGACAAAAACGCATAATTTCTATATCAGATTTTCCTTTTGGATCAAAATCAGAACCACCTTTTCCTCCACCCATTGGCAAAGTAGTCAAACTGTTTTTAAACGTTTGTTCAAATGCCAAAAATTTCAAAATACTCAAATTTACAGAAGGATGGAAACGAATTCCTCCTTTATAAGGTCCAATAGCTGAATTCATTTGAATTCTGTATCCTCTATTCACTTGAGTTTTTCCGGCATCATCAATCCATGTAACTCGGAACATAATGATTCTTTCCGATTCAACCATACGCTCTAGTAGCATTTGGTTTTGATATTTTTTATTTTTTTCAATAAAAGGAATAACAGTTTCTGCAACTTCCTTTACAGCCTGTAAAAATTCTGGCTCATTTGGGTTTTTTTTAGCTACTGCTTCAACAAAAGTTTGAATACTTTCTGTCATGATTATTAGTTTAGTAACGTTTAAGAAAACGTTTTCGTTTGATGCAACAAATATACATTTTATTAAAATATTGGTGTAATTTATTTTATATTCTCAGTAGATTTATTTTTTTATTAAGAATTCATGATAAAACATACAGTTATTGACATGATTTATAACAATTATTAGATATTTCAATATATATACAAGTATTTTTTCATTTTATTTTATAAGTGAATTATGTTTTTATATATTTGTCGAGAATTGATTATAAACTAGATGCAAATGCCCAAATATCTTATATTTACTTTACTGCTATTTTTTGGAGTCAAAAATACTGTCATGGCTCAATTTGGTTTTTCACATGAAGTTGGAGTTATTGTTGGGCCTGTTGCTTTTCAATCGGACTATGGGGTACGGGGTGATGGCGAAACAAATGCAGGGAATACCGGATTTGGTATTGGATTAATTCACTACATGAACTTTTCATATCGTGCAGATTGTAATTGTTATGCCACACCAACTTATTTTAATGACCACTTTAAATTGAGAAGTGAACTATCCTACAATAAAACAAATTTAGAACACTTTGGAAAATGGGTTGCCCCTGGTAAAACTTCATTTGCTGCAGATCAATTAAGAGCAATGAAAGGAAGTACTGCAGTAACCAATATTGGTATGCAGTTGGAATATTTTCCATTTAGTATTAGAGAATTTTCTGCAACTCCAGGTAAATTAGGTCCATTTGTTAGTTTAGGAGGGCAATTTAGTTACTACAATCCTGAAGCTTATTCAACTATGGGTCCTGGATTAGGAGAATTGCTTGAAGTGACTCCAACGAAATATATTGATGGTGTAACAAATGATGGTGGAACAGTATGGTCTGTTGTTGGAAGTGTTGGAACACGTTATAAACTAACCATTCTTTCAGATTTAATGATTGATTTAAGATGGCAATATTATTTTTCTAATTGGGTGGATGGTTTAAATCCAAATCCTGATGTATATAAAGAAAATAAAGCCAATGATTGGTTGGTTTGGTTAAATTTTGGATATATTTATTATTTAGATTAGTACAAATTAACTAAAAAAAGAAACCCCGTAAAGTGATATTTTACGGGGTTTCTTTTTTATTATCTAAAGGCTTGTTCAATATCAGCAAGCAAGTCATCAATATCTTCAACGCCAACGCTTAATCGCACTAAGTCATCTGTTATTCCAACTTCTAACCTTTTTTCTGCGGGAATAGAAGCGTGTGTCATCAATGCCGGGTGATTTGCTAATGATTCTACTCCACCCAGAGATTCTGCCAAAGTAAATACTTTTAGTTTTTCTAAAAAGTCAATTGAATCTGATTTTTTAGCTGATTTAAAGGTAAATGAAACCATCCCTCCAAAACCACCTATCATTTGCTTTTTTGCAATTTCGTGAAAAGGATGATCAGGTAATCCTGGATAAAAAACTTTTTCAACTTCTGGATGATTACTTAAAAATTCAGCTACCTTCATGCCATTTTCACAATGTCTTTGGACTCTAAGATGAAGTGTTTTTATTCCTCTCAAGACCATATAACTATCTTGAGGACCTAAAGTTCCACCCGTTGCAAATTGAGCGAAATGTAATTTTTCGCCTAATTCTACATTTCTTACAATTAAAGCCCCGGCAATTACATCAGAATGTCCTCCTAAATATTTAGTTGCGGAATGCATCACAATATCCGCCCCTAAATCCAATGGTTTTTGAAGATAAGGGGTTGCAAAAGTATTGTCTACAGCGAATAAGATTTTTTTATCATTGGTAATTTTAGCTATGGCTGCAATATCTGCTAATTTCATCAAAGGGTTTGTAGGTGTTTCAACCCAAACCAATTTTGTGTTTTCATTTATCAATGACTGAAATTTTTCCAAATCATTCATGTCTACAAAATGAAATTTAATCCCAAAATCGACATAAATCCTAGTAAACATTCGATAAGTACCTCCATATAAATCATCCATTGCTATAACTTCATCACCTGGCTTCAAAAGTTTTAATACGGAGTCTGTCGCAGCTAGTCCGGAAGAAAAAGCTAAACCACGAACTCCGTTTTCAATACTCGCCAAAGCATCTTCTAATGCTTGCCGCGTTGGATTAGCCGCTCTGCTATATTCATAATGATTAGTTGGTACACCCGGACTTTTTTGAGCAAAAGTCGACGTATTATAAACCGGCGGCATAACTGCACCCGTACTTGGATCGTGGTGTTGACCTCCATGAATTACTTTTGTATTGAATTTCATATTGTTATTTATTTGTGCAAAGATAAGAAGTTGAATTTAGGCAGTAAAGTGTAAGTTCATAAAGATTATATAAATAATTTCATCCGCCTTTCTAAGATAACTGTTTTCAAAATTAAAATCTGTATTTTTGCATTATGGAAACAAATAGACAAAAAAAAATAGGTAGTGTTTTACAAAATGATTTGGTAGACATTTTGCAAGGTGAAGTTCGTAAAAACGGAATATCCAATTTGATTATTTCCGTTTCAAAAGTGTCTGTAACTACCGATTTATCAGTAGCTAAAGTATATTTGAGTGTTTTTCCAACAGAAAAAGGAGCAGAAATTTTAGCGGCTATTAAATCAAATACACCATTAATTAAACATGATTTGTCGCAACGCGTAAAACTTCAATTACGTAAAGTACCTAATTTAACGTTCTTCATTGATGATTCATTGGATTATATTGAAAAAATAGACAAGGCATTAATTGGCGATGAAAATCCAATTGAAAATCCTGAACTTTTAGATAAAAGAAAAAAATCGTAAGGTGAATTTTCCGCTTTACATAGCCAAACGGTATTTATTTAGCGGTAGTAAAAATACGGCAATCAACATCATTACTTTTATTGCCTCCGCCGGAATCATTGTGGGTACGATGGCACTCTTTGTCGTATTATCCGTATTTAGCGGGCTTAGAGATTTTAGTCTGTCGTTTGCTAATGATTTTGACCCGGATTTAAAAGCAGTCGCTAAAATCGGAAAAACTATCTTTATCACTCCTGAACAGGAAAATGAAATTTCACAACTCGAAGGTGTTGCAAACTTTAGCAAAATTATTGAAGAAAGAGCCCTCTTTACCTTTAATGGAAAAGATCAATTAGCCAATATCAAAGGGGTTGATCAAAATTTCCCTCTAGTTAATCAAGTAGAAAAAACCATTTTTCAAGGACAATGGATAGAAGAAAACACTGAGCAAGTTGTGGTTGGCTACGGTATTAGTCAAAAACTTTCCATGGGATTATTTGATTTGGTCAATGTCTTTGAAACATTTGTTCCAAAACCGGGAAAAGGTACTATTGACTCACCCGAGGGAGCTTTTAATCGATCCGTTTTAGTTCCTGTTGGATTCTATTTTATTAATGAAGAACTTAATCAAAAATATGTTTTTGCCAATTTAAATATTGTGCAGGAATTATTGGATTATAAATCCAATCAAATTTCGGGTTTTGAATTGAAACTCAAACCAAAAGCTGATGAATCAGCTATTGTTGAATCGTTAGAAAAAATTTTTCAAAATAATATAATCATCAAAAACAGAGCTCAATTAAATGAGTCGCTTTACAAAATGCTAAATACCGAAAATCTGGTTTTGTACCTCATTTTTTCTTTGGTCATTGCTGTTACACTTTTCACCTTAATTGGAGCATTAATCATGATAATCATTGAAAAGAAATCGAACCTAAAGACTATGTATAGTTTAGGGTCAGATTTAAGTGATTTGAGAAAAATTTTTCTTTACCAAGGCTTTTTAATTTGTTTGATTGGGGGAATAATTGGTTTGTTTTTAGGAATAGTACTGACACTCCTCCAACAAAAATTTGGTTTTATTATGATAAATGCCAGCATGGCTTATCCTGTCCGCTTTTCAATATTAAATATTATGATTGTGATTAGTACAATTGCCATATTAGGCTTTTTAGCTTCTTGGATTGCCAGCAGCCGAGTAAATAAAGCCCTTTTAGAATAAATTGGTGGTTTGATAGTTTTCATAAACCGCGGCAATTTCTTCAAACACATCCATTAAAGCCATTGCCCCATCTGTAGTAACTAAGCGTTGTTTATATTCTTTAAAACCATGAATCCCTTTGAAGTAATTGGTATAGTGGCGACGCATTTCAAAAATTCCAACGCGTTCTCCTTTCCATTCCATTGACCAAATTAAGTGATTTCTAGCGGCTTCAATACGGTCTTTCATCGTGGGTTCTGGTAAATGCTCGCCAGTTTTAAAATAATGTTTGATTTCGTTAAAAATCCATGGATAACCAATGGCAGCACGACCAATCATCATTCCGTCAAGACCATATTTATTTTTATATTCCAATGCTTTTTCGGGCGAATCAATATCTCCATTTCCAAAAATTGGCATGGTAATTCTCGGATTGTTTTTTACTCGGGCAATATGCGACCAATCGGAATGACCTTTATACATTTGAGCTCTCGTCCGGGCATGGACCGTCAAAGCTTGGACACCAATATCTTGCAGTCGTTCGGCTACTTCATCAATGTTGATGGAATTCTCATCCCACCCCAAACGTGTTTTTACCGTAACAGGAAGATTGGTACTACGAATAACCGCTTTCGTTAACCTTACCATTAAATCTACATCTTTTAAAACCCCCGCTCCGGCACCTTTACAAACCACTTTTTTCACCGGACAACCAAAATTGATATCCACCAAATCAGGCTGCACAGTTTCCACGATTTTGGCACTCATAGCCATGGCTTCTTCATCACCTCCAAAAATTTGAATACCTACAGGACGTTCATAATCAAAAATATCCAATTTCATTCTGCTTTTCATCGCATCACGAATCAATCCTTCGGATGATATAAATTCTGAGTACATCAAATCTGCTCCGTGTAATTTGCACAAGCGACGAAACGGCGGATCACTCACATCTTCCATTGGAGCAAGAAGCAGGGGAAAGTCGGGCAAGATGATGTTTCCGATTTTTGGCATTGGAATTAAATTTTGGGCAAAGATAGTTAAACCTGACAGGTTTACAAAAACCCTACTTGTTTTGCAGGTTTGAAATCCAAAACTTTACTTTATATTTGCGGATTAAATGCACTCAGCATTCGCATTAGAAATTGATAGATTACGAAGATGAAGAACATACGAAATTTTTGCATTATTGCTCACATTGACCACGGAAAAAGTACGTTGGCTGACCGTCTATTGGGAGCAACACAAACCGTAACGGCTCGTGAGGAGAAAGCACAATTGCTTGACAACATGGATTTAGAGCGTGAACGCGGAATTACCATTAAGAGTCACGCCATACAAATGGAATATGTTTATAAAGGTGAAAAATATATTCTGAATTTGATTGATACACCTGGACACGTTGATTTTTCCTATGAAGTTTCGCGGTCTATTGCGGCTTGTGAAGGAGCTTTATTGATTGTTGATGCTGCTCAAAGTATTCAAGCTCAAACCATTTCAAATTTATATTTAGCCTTAGAAAACGACTTGGAAATAATTCCTGTGTTGAACAAAGTGGATTTGCCAAGTGCCAATCCGGAGGAAGTGAGTGACGATATTATTGATTTATTAGGTTGCAAATTAGAAGATATTATTCATGCTTCGGGCAAAACCGGTTTTGGGGTAGAAAATATTTTGGCAGCGATTATTGAAAAAATTCCCGCTCCAAAAGGCATTAAAGACGAACCCTTACAAGCATTAATTTTCGACTCCCATTATAATCCGTTTCGAGGCATTGAAGTAATCTTTCGTGTAAAAAATGGTGAAATCCGAAAAGGTCAGAAAATTAAATTCATGGCCACCGGAAATGAATATTTTGCTGATGAAGTGGGTACCTTAAAGCTGAATCAAGTGCCAAAAGACGTGATTTCAACCGGAGATGTTGGCTATTTAATATCAGGAATAAAAGAAGCGAAAGAAGTAAAAGTAGGTGATACATTGACCGATGCTAAAAATCCTACGACAAATATGATTCAAGGTTTCGAGGATGTAAAACCAATGGTTTTTGCCGGAATTTATCCCGTTGACACCGAAGATTATGAAGATTTGCGGGCTTCAATGGAAAAATTGCAACTAAACGATGCATCGTTGGTTTTTGTTCCTGAAAGTTCTGCTGCTTTAGGTTTTGGTTTTCGTTGTGGATTCTTAGGAATGTTGCATTTAGAAATCATTCAAGAACGCTTGGAACGTGAGTATGACATGACTGTGATAACAACGGTTCCCAATGTTTCCTATCATGCATTCACTAAGAAAGAGCCGGACACAATTTTGATTGTAAACAATCCGTCCGATTTGCCGGAACCCTCAAAATTAGACCGCGTTGAAGAACCGTATATTAAGGCAACAATTATTACCAAATCAGAATTTGTTGGTAATGTAATGAGTTTATGTATAGAAAAAAGGGGCGTAATAACTAATCAAACTTATTTAACCACCGAACGTGTTGAATTAAATTTTGATATGCCGTTGGCCGAAATTGTATTCGATTTTTATGACCGATTGAAAACGGTTTCCAAAGGATATGCTTCGTTTGACTATTCGCCAATTGGCATGAGAACATCTAAATTAGTAAAATTAGATGTGTTGTTGAATGCTCAATCGGTCGATGCTTTGTCGGCATTGATTCACGAAGACAATGCGTATAACATTGGCAAAAAAATGTGTGAAAAATTGCGTGAACTCATCCCGAGACAACAATTTGACATACCGATTCAAGCAGCGATTGGTGCTAAAATCATTGCCCGTGAAACAATAAAAGCGTTACGAAAAGATGTTACCGCCAAATGTTACGGTGGAGATATTTCCCGTAAAAGAAAACTATTGGAAAAACAGAAAAAAGGTAAAAAGAGAATGCGTCAAGTTGGTAATGTAGAAATTCCTCAAGAAGCGTTTATGGCGGTGTTAAAGTTGAATGATTAAGAAAGGTGATGATTGGCTGAGCTACTGAGTATCTGAGAAAATAATAATGAGAACCCAACGACGAAAGTTGTTGGGTTTTTTTATGGCAATGATTGAATCTTTTATAATACTATTTAGCTTTCCATTTGAATTTTTTTCAAATCGGAGGTGTTTTGATAACGTATTTTCATCTTTAAATTATGATTTGTGCTTTTTTTATATGCCTATTTTGACAATTTCATAAAAATAAACACTTAAAGTTCCTAAATCAAATGTGGTGTTTTAAAAACACTAATTTTACCTTATTAGATTTTGATTTTATTCATTAATATATGAATTTGAAAAGAATTTGAAAGTTTCAAAACAAACAAATATGAGAAATGTTTTTATTAAAGGAACCGGTTCCTATGCCCCTGAAAATATAGTTAAAAATGATTTTTTTGAAAGCATTGGTTCTTCTGACGAATGGATTTATAGTCATTTAGGAATAAAAGAAAGGAGAATTTCTACGGGTGAAACCACGAGCGATTTAGCCTATAAAGCCGGATTAAAAGCTATAGAAAACGCTGGGTTAACGGCTAATGAAATTGATTTAATTTTAGTTGCCACTACAACTCCTGACCGCCAAGCCCCTTCGTGTGCGAGTATGGTTCAAGAAAAACTGCAGGCTTTTAATGCTGTTGCTTTTGACGTAGCAGCTGTTTGTTCCGGGGCTTTATTTACAACAGCTGTTGGTGTTCAGTTCATTAAAACAGGCATGTATGATACCGTTTTAGTTATTGGAGCTGATACTTTTTCTAACATTATAGATTGGGAAAGAAGAGATGCTGTATTTTTTGGTGATGGTGCCGGAGCGATGGTGCTTTCAAATACTGAGGAAGACAAAGGATTTATCGATTTCATATTACACACAGATGGTCGTGGAAAAGAACATTTTACAATCCCTGCAGGAGGTTCAGAAAAGCCAACCAGTCATGAAACTATTGACAATCGCTTACATTATTTTCAAATGAATGGAAAAGAAGTTTATAAAACCGCTGTAAAGGTTGTGCCTGAATGTATCAATGAAATTTTGATAAAAAACAATATTTCAATTGATAACATTGCTTTTTTAATCCCACATCAACCTAGTATTGGAATCTTAAAAGAAATTGCTCAAAAAGTGAATTTGCCCTTTGAAAAAGTTAAAACAAATATGGATCGTTATGCGAATACTTCAGGTGGAACGATTCCAATCGTATTAGATGAAACGCATCGAAATGGCGAATTTAAAGAAGGTGATTTACTTTTATTCGCAGCAGTTGGTGCCGGATGGACATGGGGAACAGCCTTATATAAATGGTAAAAAATAGAGTAATAATATTAAAACTGAAATAAAATGTTTACAGGAAAAACTTTTTTAATAACAGGAATAGCCGATAAAAATTCATTAGCCATGTTTGTGGCAAAAAAGATAATAGAAAATGGTGGTTCAGTTGTTTGCACCGGATTAGGAGTAAGTCCCTTTCATAAAAACTTATCTGAAAAGGCTGCTACTTTTTTAAATAAAAATTATCAGGATTTTAAAGATGCCGTTCAAGAAGAATTAGGAGATGCTTTTACAGCTATTGTAGATGTTACTTTAGATGAAAGCATTGAACATTTCGCTAAAACTTTACAGCAAAAAAATATTCAATTAAATGGTTTTTTACATGCTATTGCCATGGATAAAACTATTCGTCTCAAAGAAGTAAAACCTCTGTTAGAAGTTACCAAAGAAGAGTTTTGCGACACGATGGAAGTTTCTGCCTATTCATTAATTCGGCTAAGTCATTATTTATTTAAATACAATATTTTACAACTGGACTCCTCTATCTGCTCTTTGAGTTATATTGCCGCAGCAAAAGTGACGTTTCATCCATATAGAAATATTAGCATTGCTAAAGCTGCTTTAGAAAGAATAACCATAGAATTAGCAGATGAACTTGGAAGAAAAAATGGAACGCGGGTCAATGCCATTCGCTTTTCTCCTTATATGGGAAGCAAAGCCGGAAATGCAACGCTTAATCCGGAAGACTTCGAAACGGCAGACAGAATAAGTCCATTAGGAAATGCCTTGCCGGATGATTTAGCAAACGAAGTGATTCATTTATTTCGTCCAAACGGAAGAATTACGGGAGAAATAAGATATGTGGACGGTGGTTATAATATTATGGGGTAATTTTAATTTTGTTATGTTTTTTCTTTTTTAAAAATTTTATTATACTAAAAGGTAGAGCTTCAGAACCTGTAAGCCTTTGCTTCTCTTCCATAAAATCTTAGTACCTTTGCAACTAAATTCAGTAACTTTACTAATGATAGAAGATAAAAATCCGCAACGCACATCCATTGCTCAATTGGGAGAATTTGGTTTAATTGACCATTTGACCAAAAATTTTGATATTAAAAATCCTTCTACTTTAAAAGGAATTGGCGACGATGCGGCTGTGTTGGATTTCAAAGATAAAAAAGTGATAGTTTCCACTGATTTATTAATTGAAGGGGTGCATTTTGATTTGGCCTATATGCCATTAAAACATTTAGGCTATAAAGCAGTGGTGGCTAATATTTCTGACATTTGTGCGATGAATGCTAAGCCAACTCAAATTACAGTTTCGATTGCCGTTTCCAGTAGATTTCCCTTAGAAGCTTTAGAAGAATTGTTCGATGGAATTACGATTGCTTCTCAAATTTATAATGTGGATGTAGTGGGTGGCGACACTACTTCTTCGCAAAAAGGATTAATTATTTCCATAACCGCCATTGGAGAAGCTAAAGAAGAAGAAATTATATATAGAAACGGGGCTAAAGAAAATGATTTGGTTGTCGTTACCGGTGATATTGGTGCTGCCTATATGGGCTTACAAGTTTTGGAACGTGAAAAACAAGTATTTCAGGTCAACCCAAACAATCAACCGGATTTAGAAAATTATACGTATTTAATCGAACGGCAATTGAAACCGGAAGCTCGCACAGATATTCGGGAATTATTAGAAAAATTAGAAGTAAAACCCACATCAATGATAGATATTTCAGATGGATTGTCTTCAGAAGTGATGCATCTTTGCAAACAATCTAACGTTGGCTGTACAATTTATGAAGAAAAATTACCGTTAGATCCTCAGTTAATATCTGTTTGCGAAGAATTCAATATTGATAGTACAACCGTAGCTATTAATGGAGGGGAAGATTATGAATTATTGTTCACTATTGCTTTAGAAGATTTTGATAAAATAAAAGCGAACCCAAACCTTACTGTAATTGGTCACATCAATAAACAATCAGAAGGAATACATTTAGTTACCCGAGCCAATCAAAAAATCGAAATGAAAGCTAGAGGTTGGAATGCCTTGGAAGAATAACTATTTGATTTAAAAAATAAAAAAAGCGAGACATTTGGGTGTTTCGCTTTTTTTAGTTTTGACTTTTTAAGTAGTTGTCTTTGGTTTGAATCAGATCTTTCGTTGGGGCAAAAGGGTGGTATTTCTTCTTCGGGTTCGACTACTTAGTTACGTTCTTAGGTCAATATTTTTATTATGATAATTACTTCGTTATTGATGATGTAAAGATAGCCTGGTGCTTTTCATTTTCAAATACGGTTCTCCGCAGAATGTGTTACGGGTTTACGCTTATTTTGATGTGGTTTCCCGTAATGGAAATTTTATTAATTATTTATTAAAAAAAGGCAATAAAAAAAGCGAGACATTGGGGTGTTTCGCTTTTTTTAGTGTTGACTTTTTAAGTAGCTGTCTTTGGTTTGAATCAGATCTTTCGTTGGGGCAAAAGGGTGGTATTTCTTCTTCGGGTTCGACTACTTAGTTACGTTCTTAGGTCAATATTTTTATTATGATAAATACTTCGTTATTGATGATGTAAAGATAAGCTGGTGTTTTTTATTTTTAAATACGGTTCTCCGTAGAATGTGTTACGGGTTCACGCTTATTTTAATGTGGTTTCCCGTAATGGGAATTTTACTGATTAATTATAAAAAAGCAATAGTTTGGGGCCTATTGCTTTTATGATTTTTTTGAGCGACCGATAAGTAGGTTAAGTCATTGGGGACTTACAAAAGGGTGGTATTTGAATCGGGTTACTCTGTTTTGTTCTTAGGTTGATTTGTAAATTCTAGTATGCTAACTAACTCGATGTAAAAGTATATTGATTTTCAATACTTTAATTACGGTTTCCCACAAAAAAGGATGTGGTTTTACGCCAATTTTACTACGGTTAATTCCAATAAAAAAGGGGTGATTAAATCAACCCCTTGTTTTTTGCTTCTGTAATAAGCTCTATATCACTACTTCCCTTTACGCTAAGAATTTCTTTCAAATTTAATTTTCGCTTTTCAATGGCACTTAATGAAAGTGGGACATAACTGGGAAGATCTTTGGTTTTAACTCCTTTAGATAAATGAAATAATATTTGTTTATCAAATTCATCAACCTGTAGATTTTCGTATTGTGATTGACTCACAAACTTTACTACCGTTTGACTGTAATAATTATCATTATTTAAAATTTTATTAAATGCATTCAATAATTCATCAAAGGTCAAATCGTTTTTAATAATTAGTCCATTTGGATTAATCTCTTTAATAATTGAATTGATTTTGATTAACTCGGTGTGCATGGTCAACAAGATGATTTTACAATCAGGCATCACCTTACGAAGCAATTTAGCCAAATCCTCTCCTGACATAATGTTTTTTTCTTCATAAGGAGGCATACTTATATCTAGAAATGCAATATCAAACGGTTGTGATGCCGTCGTAATAATTTCATAAGCTGATTTACAATTATTGGCCTGAGTGGTTGTATAATCAAAGTTATTAGCACTGTAGCTTTTTAAAGCATTTTTGTAGGCCTCAATGATGAAAGGATGATCATCAACAATAATAATTTGGTAATTTTTTGACATGGCTATGTAGTGGGTTGTTGTTCTAATGGTATATCAATGGCAATACTTGTTCCTTTTCCTTTTTTTGATTTTAATTCAAATGTTCCGTGGCACGAAGTTACGCGAGATTCTATATTTTGCAAACCAATTCCTTTACTTTTTTTATCAACATCAAAACCAACACCATCATCAATTATATTGATGTGCAGGTTATCGGCATCTTTAATCAAATTAATAGAAATATTTTTAGCCGCTGCATACTTATTAATATTTTGTAACGACTCTTGAATGATGCGGTAAACATTAATTTTAATATTGTTACCCACTTTGTCCCACTTAATAGCTGAATCAATGCTGTACTTTAAATCAGTATCTTCAGATAATGTTTTCTGTTCTTCAAATAAATTAGTTAAGATGGCCACAAAGTTATTAATCAAGGCAAATTTCTCTCTATTCAATTCATGAGAAATCTCTCGAATATCCTGTTCAATATTTTTTAATTCTGAAATATAATGATTTCTTCCGGCAACTGCCTGCTCATCGTCTTTTTTATTTAAACTGTCCAAATTCAACCTCGCCCCAAATAAACGACCTAAAACTCCATCGTGTAACTCTTGACCTATTCGTTGTTTCTCTTTTTGTACAACTTCATCTAATTTCTTTTGTTGACTCAACATCAAAGCATATATTTCCTCATTAGCACGTTGTTGAGCTTCTCGTAGTTTAAAACGGGCATTTCTACTTCGTTGATCTCGAATAATGTAAAGCAAGACAACAATAAAAAATGCTAATAATGCAAAAAGAATAATATTTCTATTTTGAATTGTAAGTTGTTCTTTTTGTCGCTTGAATTCATCTGTTTCAAATTCAATTCGGGCAAATTTTTCACTAACCTTTCTTTCAGTTTGTATTAAAGTATCACTTAAACTAACGTATTCTTTTGAATAAAAATTACTTTTTTCAGTTTCAACATTTCCTAATTGCTTTAAAGTTAACAACTGATGTCCAATACTGTTTGAAGATAATGCAAGTGTGTGTGCCTCATTAGCATATTTTAACGCACTGTCTTTTTGTTTTTTAGCATCATAATATTCAGATAAGTGAATTTTATTAACAATGATTCCTGTTGTAATTTTCAAACTGTCTCTAATCTTCAAAGCTGTATAAAAAGAACCGGGTAAATCTGTAAAATCATTCTCTTTTAACTTGGCATGTGCAAGGTTATCTAAAACCATAGCATAAAGAAAAGGGTCGTCCTTCTTTAAATTAGGCTCATTATAAGCTACTCTAAAATTCTGCAAAGCTTGTGCAAAGTCATTCTTATTTTTATAAATTAATCCTATATTGTTGAGCGTACTCGCTCTACGTTGCATAAAGGTTGGAATTTCATTTCTATCTACGATTGCCAACGCTTTTTTATGAAAATCAATCGCATTATCATATTCTGTCAGTTCCGTTAAACACATCCCAATTAGACTTAAAGCTTGGTATTCTAAATAACTGTCTTTGCCTAATCGCAAAAACTTCATGGCGATATAAGCCGTATTTTCTGCTCCTCTAAAATCGCGATTATTAAATTGGATTTCAGCTTTATTCAAATACATTTCACCAATATTGAGGTTGTCTTTTAGTTTTATGTATTCTTTCTCTGCTTGATTGTAATATAAAAAGGCACTGTCACTCTTTGCAATTTTTTTATAATAGTCACCCAAAAAAGTATAAGCCCTTGCAGAATTTAAAGTGTCTTTAACTTCAATAGAAAGATCTTTTACTTTCTCAGCAACATTTTTATAGTCTTCAAATTTGTTTAAATTAAAATAGCGAATAGCTATTCTTAGGTAATTTTTACGATTTGTGGAATCATTTGGAAGAACCTCAACTATTTTTAGGGCTTTACCATTATTTGAGTAACGTTCATCGAAATTTAAATTTTCGTCAAATGCATTGTCTAAGAATATTGTAAGAGAATCCTGTTTTTTTGAATTGTCCGAAAAAGTATTTTTATTATCGGAACAATACACCAAAAAAACAAAGACAAAGGCTAAAAAAAACGTTCTTTTTTTCAAGTTGTGTAAATTAAGGCTAGCCAAATATAAATAAAAAAAAAGACTACTTTAAAAAGTAGTCTTAAATATATTTTATATTGTTTAGAGAATTAAACTAAATCTCTTTTCTTAGCAGGGCTAGTTGAATACTCTCCAGTTTCTGTTACCATTACTAAATCTCTCTTTTTAGCAGGACTAGTTGAATATTCTCCTGTTTCTGAAGTTGATTCAGATACATGTGGCAAATCTCTTTTTTTAGCAGGACTAGTAGAGTACTCTCCAGTTTCAGTAACCATCACTAAATCTCTCTTCTTAGCAGGACTTGTTGAATATTCTCCTGTTTCAGTAGTCATTACTAAATCTCTCTTTTTAGCAGGACTTGTTGAGTATTCTCCAGTTTCCATTAACTGAGGTTCGTTACTAGTTATTGTACTTTCAGTTAAATCTGTTGAAGAAACAGAAGCAAACATAAACAATCCTAAAAATGCAAATAATGTCTTCATGGTATTTTGTGTTTTAAGTTATTTCGTAAATAAAATTTTTGGTGCTATTCTTTAATAATGGTATGCTATTCTTATTAACTGTGATTATGCATAAAGATGGCTGCCTAACGTGGGGACACCTTTCATTCACGATGTAAAAGTATAGTGCATCTCTCGTACAGCCAATAAAATCAAGGGGTGAATGGTGAGTGTAATCCGTTTAGGTGTGGATTGGTATTAAATCTTGGTAGAATAGAGTCTTTTAAATGTCTTTAAAATCTGACCCCGCTAATTGGGCAATAATAAGTTCAACATTCTCTTTATAACTCTTTGAAAACGGAAGTTGTGTTTTCGTGTTTTTTATGTAACAAACCGTATTTCCCGTGTGGACTCTTGAAACATAATTTTTGTTGACAATATAGCTGTTGTGAATTCTAAAGAAGTAATTAGGCAGATTTTCTTCAAAATATTTTAATGTTTTGAATGCTATAATGACTTCTCCATTATTCATGGTGATATCCGTTGAATTATTATCAGCCTTCAAAAAAGCAATTTCGTCTAACTCTAAAAAGCGATAATCACCATACGATTTTATGCAAATTAAATTCCGGCTTACTTCTTCTTTTACTTTGCTATTTAAAGAAGAATCTTTTGAAATCGTTTTAATTTCTGAAAGCAATGGTTCTAAATCAACCGTGATTTTATCTTGAGGGAAATGCTCTTCAATCGTTTTTACAAGTTGATTTACAATAAGTTCCGTGTTCACCTCTGATTTCTGGCTACTAGCCATTTCCAAAAGTGCCTCTTTAAGTCCGGCTATTTCATTTCTTAAAAGCGAAAATAACTCATCGTTTAGTGATGTATAAGAAATTGGTTCCGCTTTTAGTGAAATTGGTTGGTTTGATATTTCCTTCTCCTTTAAAAACGCTTCTTCCGGTTCACTATTTTTAAACTCTTGAAGTTTACGTGGCTCAGGATTTAAACGAATTACGGGAACATCAATGGTTTTTTCAAATCGCAATAAGGCTTTACGAACATCGCTAATTGCAAATGGTTTAATCAAAAAATCCAACACATCATATTTTACCGCTTCAAATGCTTTGGAAGAATCATGTGAAGTGGCAATAATTTTTGGTGTTTTTTTTAAATATCGATGTAATTCATTGATTAACAACAAAGAAAGATTGGAAGAGGTGGAAATTGGATTGATTTCCAGGAAAACAAAATCAGGTTGATATTCTAAGACTAAGTTTAAAGCATCATCATACTGTGTAGCTGAGCCTAAAAGTGTAAAATTTGAAAAACTTTCCATTACGGACTGTATTTTCAAAATACTTTTAGTATCATCGTCAAGAATGATATATGAATACTTCATAAACCTATCAAATCAAATCAAAAACGGAGGAAGCACCAACAACCTTTCGTTCTGTTTTTTGTTATATTATGCTGATTTGTAGGTTATTTGCGTAAAAATAAGGGGCAGTTTTACACTTTAACAATTTTACTTATAATAATCGGGGTATTTTTGTGTAAATCATTATAATTATTAACAAACATAAGTTAAAAAAAGTCCTTTTAAAAGTAATTTTCTAACGTTTCGATAACACGCAAAAATTTCCGATTAAAAACTAGTATAACATTTTTCACTAAAAATTAAATCCCTAGAAAAGCGTCATTGAATGAAATAAATTAAATCAAAAAAATAAAGAATTTTCACAGACTTTTATACGAAAAATGGCATGTTATTTGTTACTTTCGTAAAAAAAAATAAATCAATTAAATTATGAGAAAAACACTTTTTTTACTTATTTGCCTGACCGGCTTTTCGTCTTTTGCACAAGAAAATGAAATTCCGGAATTCAAAAGGAATGAATTGAAAGGAAATGCTTTATTTTTAGTTTTGGGGAGTTTTGAAGCTACTTATGAACGATTATTAAACGAAGAATCAGGAATTGGAATTAGTGTAAACATTCCTTTCACCAATGATCAAGATGTCGTTTTTTCTATTACCCCTTATTATCGTTTCTACTTTGGTGAAAAACCGGCTGCCGGATTTTTTTTAGAAGGTTTTGGGATGTTAAATCAAGTGGATGACTATATTTATGATTATAACTATAACTATGAAGATATCAATAAAACCATTACCGATTTTGCCTTTGGTATTGGCGTAGGAGGAAAATGGGTTTCAAAAAGAGGCGTTGTTTTTGAAATAAATGCCGGTGTAGGGAGAAACTTATTCAGTGAATATAATGATAATCGCGATTATGAATTTATTGGAAGAGGTGGTATAACTGTTGGATATAGATTCTAAACAATAAATTAAAAGCCCAAATTTCAATTACTTTAAATTTGGGCTTTTTTTTTATTTCAAATTTTGAAAACTTACATTTTCATCAACCAATTTCGCATCGAAACATCATTTGTAATGATGTCTCTTAGCTCAAAAATTTTCACGCGGTCTTGTTGCATGGTATCACGGTGACGAATAGTAACCGTCTCATCTTCTGCCGTTTGGTGGTCAACCGTAATGCAAAAAGGTGTGCCCAACGCATCTTGCCTTCTGTAACGACGACCCACAGCATCTTTTTCATCATATGCCACGTTGAAATCCCACTTCAATTCTTCTACAATCTTTCTTGAAATTTCAGGCAACCCGTCTTTCTTGACTAAAGGTAAAACAGCCGCTTTAGTTGGTGCTAAAACCGATGGTAAACGTAAAACTGTTCTCGTTGAACCATCCTCTAACGTTTCTTCTGTTAATGAATTGGCGAAAACAGCCAAAAACATACGATCCAAACCAACTGAAGTTTCTACCACATATGGAACATAATTTTTATTCTCCTCTGTATCAAAATATTGCAATTTTTTGCCAGAATATTGTTCGTGGGCTTTCAAATCAAAATCTGTTCTCGAGTGAATTCCTTCTAATTCTTTGAATCCAAAAGGAAAATTAAATTCGATATCCGCTGCCGCATTGGCATAATGAGCCAATTTTTCGTGGTCGTGAAAACGGTAATTTTCTCTACCTAAACCTAGCGATAAATGCCATTTTAGACGGGTTTCTTTCCAGTATTCATACCATTTCATTTCTTCCCCCGGTTTAACAAAAAACTGCATTTCCATCTGTTCAAATTCACGCATACGAAAGATGAATTGACGAGCTACAATTTCGTTTCTAAAGGCTTTTCCGGTTTGAGCAATTCCAAATGGAATTTTCATACGACCCGATTTTTGTACGTTTAAGAAATTTACAAAAATTCCCTGAGCAGTTTCAGGACGTAAATATAAATCCATAGAAGAATCGGCAGAAGCCCCTATTTTTGTCCCAAACATCAAGTTAAACTGACGTACTTCTGTCCAATTCCTTGATCCTGATTCCGGACAAGCAATTTCTAATTCTTCAATTAACGCTTTTACATCGGTTAAATCATCATTCCCCAAAGAACGTGCCATTCTTTCCAGAATTTCACGCTGTTTAGCTTTGTATTCCATCACACGGGCATTAGTTGCCACAAATTGTGCCTCGTCAAAAGCTTCTCCAAAACGTTCTTTGGCTTTGTCTATTTCCTTTTGTGCTTTTTGATTTAACTTCTCGGCATAATCTTCAATTAAAACATCGGCACGGTATCTTTTTTTTGAATCTTTGTTGTCAATCAATGGGTCGTTAAACGCATCCACGTGACCGGAAGCTTTCCAAGTGGTGGGATGCATAAAAATCGCCGCATCAATTCCTACGATGTTTTCGTGCATTTGCACCATTGATTTCCACCAATATTCTCTGATATTTTTCTTTAATTCTGCTCCGTTTTGAGCATAGTCGTATACCGCACTTAAACCGTCGTAAATTTCACTCGACGGAAAAATGAATCCGTACTCTTTTGCATGTGAAATTACGTTCTTAAAATTATCTTCTTGTTTTGCCATAATGATGCAAAAATATAAAAAGTGAATAGATAAAAAAGAGAAGAATTGCTTTTATTTTTTTAAGTTAATTTAATTGATGTAAACATTCTTTTTATGAGGAATTTATTAGGAATTTATTAGGTTTTAATTTGATAATTTCTTAACTTTAATAGTGATAAAGTTGATATTTCATAATTATTAAAAATATATATCATGAAAAATTTAGTAAACTTGCTTATTTTCTTTTCTGTAGGAATTTTAAGCGTATCATGTGATGATTTGGTTGATAAAGATGATCCCAATGAAATAACTGGGGCTCAGTCTGAGATGGGTTTAGTTGGTGTAACTGTAACTTCAAGTTCGTCTGAAATTGCTGGTGTAAGTGATTTTTCGGCAGTAGTAGAAAGCCTTGAAGACGGAATTTCAAGCTATAGTGCTCAAGCTACTGTAACTAATTCGTTAGTGAAAAATATGATTTCCAATTTCCCCGGCGTGGTAATTGACGGCAATTCTGTTTCTATTGACAATTTAAAAATCCAACAAACAACAGGCGGTATTAAATGTGTTACCGGTCCTTTAGCAGGCGTTTTAGTTAAATATGATTCTTCCGTTGGCGATACCTACACTGCCGGAACATCAGGAAACGTTAGAACCGTTGTTAGTAAAACCGGTGTTGATGATTATCCATATGGTTTTTACATGATTAAAACTATTCAAGTGGAATCAACATTAGGCAATTCAAATAGAGTGAGTGGAATCAATAAAATTACGTATATCGCAAATCATAAATTTGGAATGGTTGGTGTAAAAGTTGACTTAGAAGATGGCACCAGTTCTACATTCCCAATTTACACCAGTGCTGAAAATTAACAATTTAATACATTGTATTTCGATTAGGTAAGGTTTTCTACCTTACCTAATCGAATATAAAAATTTAATACTCTTACAATCTTAAAATTGAAATGAAAAATTTCCTTTTGCCTTATTATTACAAAGCCATTGGCGTTATTTTGGTTCTTATTGCAATTGTTTTTTCTGTACTTTATTTAAAATTTGATTTAAATTATACAATACCTGTATTTGCAATAGTTTCGATTTATTTAGAAACTAAATTTTTTGTAATATCCCAAAGCAATTTTATAGATGAAATTACCCTCATTCTTTTTGTTCTAGGGTTTGGACTTATTGTGTTTTCTAAGGAAAAAAATGAATTTGAATTCTTACGCGTTTTCAGAGAAAAAGCACTTGTAAAAGCAACAATCGTTAATGCTTTTATTATGTTATTTTCTATAATATTCATTTATGGCGGTGGCTTTTTGGGCATATTGGTGTTGAATTTATTTTCCGTTTTTATCTTTTATTTACTCTTTTTCTATGTAAGCTTAAATAAAAGAAATCAAGAAACTCGTGTATAATTGAATAATTATAAAATTAATGTATCTTTATTTTCAAAATAGAGACATTGATTTATAATTGTTTATGCTAAAAGATTTACTCAATTTATTCTTCCCTAAAGTTTGTTTGGCTTGTAAAGAACATTTGTTAGCCAATGAAAATATAGTTTGTACAACTTGTCGTCATCATTTTCCGCTAACACTTCATAGTGAAAATCAGAACAATGAGATTATTCGAAAATTCTACGGCCGTTTGACTTTAGAGCATGCTTCCGCTTTACTTTACTTTCACAAAAACGGCATTGTTCAGGAACTTATTCACAATTTAAAATACAAAAACCGTCAGGAAATTGGTACTTTATTAGGAGAATGGTATGCTGAAGACCTTAAAAACATTCATGCCGAACTTTTCTTTGATGCCATTATACCGGTTCCTTTACACAAAAAAAGAATGCGAGAACGCGGTTACAATCAAATGACTACTTTTGGTCAGGCTCTCTCAAAATCGCTTCAAATACCTTTGTGTGAAAACATTCTACACAGAGATAGTTATGCTAAAACACAAACCAAAAAGAATTTTCTGGAACGAACGGAAACCAAAAAGTCGGTTTTTGATGTTGATTTTACAGAAAAAGACCATCACAAACATTATCTTTTAATTGATGATGTTATTACCACCGGATCAACGCTGGAACAATGTGGAAAGGCAATTTTAAAAATACCCGGAGCTAAATTAAGTATTGTTTGCATGGCTTATACTCATTCATAAAACGCAAAGAAAAACCTAAAACATTTCATTTCCACTAAATATAATTGTTATTTTGTGGCAACAAAGAAAGCATTTTATTTCATGAGAGTTTTAATCCTTATCATTTTATCGGTTTTATTTGCAAGTTGTGCAAAAAGAGGTACTATTACTGGCGGAGTGAAAGATTCTATTCCACCAATCATGAAAATGAGCGAGCCTAAAAATTTATCTACCGAATTTAAAGGAAATAAAATAAAATTGTATTTTGATGAATACATCAAGCTGAAAGACATCAACAAACAATTGATTATTTCTCCTCCGATGAAAAATATGCCGTTAATTTCGCCTTCTACACCTACAAAAAATTTAACAATCACGCTAAATGATACTTTAACGCCGAATACTACGTATAGTTTTAATTTCGGACAAAGCATTCAAGATAACAATGAAGGTAATCCATACCAACAATTTAAATATATTTTTTCCACTGGAACATATATCGATTCCCTGCAATTAGTAGGTCAAATAAAAGATGCTTACACCAAAAAAACAGATAATTTTGTTTCAGTCATGCTTTATGAACGAAATGAAAAATTTTATGATTCAATTGTTTATAAGGAAGTTCCAAGGTATATTACCAATACATTAGACAGCTTAAAAACCTTCACGTTAGAAAACTTAAAAGCCGGAGAATACTTACTGGTGGCTATGAAAGACTATAACAACAATAATAAATTTGATCCGAAAAAAGACAAAATAGCTTTTCATAGTGAAATAGTTACAATTCCTGATAATGCTGCCTACGAATTAGAGCTATTTAAGGAAGAAATTCCTTTTAAAACTATTAGACCGTCACAAGCCTCTGGAAATCGGATTATATTAGGTCACGAGGGAAAAGCAAATGATGTAAAAATCGAACTCAAAAATGGAGATGAAATAGTTCCAACTGTTGTTACCCCATTTGAAAATAAAGATTCATTACAAATTTGGTTTAAACCAATTAAAGCTGATTCACTTTCAATAAAAGTGACTAAAAATGTGATGGAAAAAGAATTTAAACTAAAATTTAATAAACAAAAAGCAGATTCGCTACGTATTAATGCCGTTCAAAGTGGCGTTTTACATCTAAGCGAGAAATATACCCTGAAAAGTTCCATCCCGATTACAAAGATTGATGCATCAAAAATCAAACTTACAAATAAAGATTCTGTTTCCGTTGTTTTTACGACGCAATATGATGAACCAAAACAACTTGTCGTTATCGATTTTAAGAAAGAACCCCTTGAAAGATATAAATTCACCCTTGAAAAAGGTGCATTTACTGATTTATTAGAAAGAGAAAGTGACTCACTAGCATTTACAATTGGGACCAAAAACGTGACGGATTATGGTAATTTACGACTGCATTTAGAAGGTATTAAATCTTTCCCCATCATCGTTGAATTAACCAATGCAAAAGGAGATGTGCAAGCGTCCGCCTATTCAGAGGGTGAAACAACGATTGATTTTAATTTACTCCAACCGGCTTTGTTTACCGTACGAATCATATATGATGACAATAAAAACAAGGTTTGGGATACCGGAAGTTATTTAGAAAAACGACAAACAGAAGAAGTACGCTATTTCCCAACAGAAATTGATGTTCGTGCAAATTGGGACGTTGATCAAACGCTGAAATTCAGTAGCGAATAATTATTCAGCCTTTTTTTTGGTTAGTTTAATTTCAAATTCATCTCTATCAGCTAAAAAATTTAACTTTTTTCTCGTATTCAAAAGCTTCTTCATGTCTAAAACTGCTTGAAAAATTCCTTCTTCTACTTGTGGTTCCACCAAAAAATTACCTAATTCATCAATTACTTGGGAATGTCCAACATATTCCAATTTATTAAAATCGGAACCAATACGGTTAACCCCCACAACATAACACATGTTTTCAACAGCTCTTGCTTTCAGTAAAATATCCCAAGCATTGATTCGAGTTTCCGGCCAATTAGCAACATAAATCAACAAATCGTAGTCTTCTGTATTTCTAGCAAAAACAGGGAATCGCAAATCATAACAAATTTGAAGACATATTTTCCAACCCATGTATTTAATGATTTTTTTAGTTGTTCCCGGTTCATAAATTTTGTTTTCTCCTGCCAAAGTAAATAAATGTCGCTTGTCATAATAATCTATTTTACCGGAAGGATAAACATAAACCATTCGGTTATAAAAATGATTATTTTCAAAAATGATTAAACTCCCGGTTATGGCCACTTTCTTCGTTTCGGCTATTTTTTTTAACCAGGAAATGGTTTCTCCATTCATGTTTTCTGCTGAAGCAAATGGTTCCATTGTAAAACCGGAAGTAAACATTTCCGGCAAAACAATCAAAGCAGTTTCTTCATCAATTTCCATTATTTTTTGCTGAAAATACAAGATGTTCGCAATTGGATTATCCCAAACTATTGGAGCTTGAATAAGTGAAATTTTCATGTCTTTATTTTATTATTATCTCATCTATAAAAATAAAAGCATCACCTCCCGAGGGAAAACCTTGATGCCATTCGGGTAATTTTCCAAAATTGGTTGCTTTAACTTTTACATAACGAGCTTTTACAGGCAATTGAATGCTTTCAACCCCTTTAATGATGGTTTTGTATTCTTTCGGGTCGATGGTGTTATTTTGCGTGTCGAAAAGCGTAAAATTTATATTGTCTTCCGAAACATAATACTCGACTTTTGTTGGCATCAAAATCCACGATCGGGTGTCTTGTAGAAAATTGGCGGTGATTTGACTGATTTCACGGGTGGATTGCATATCGATAACCGTTTCAAAATCTTGCGATTGATAGCCTTGCCAATCACCTTTTCGCCAGTTTTCGGTGCCAAAAATCCCATCAATCAAGCCTTCCGGACCACCGGCGTGGTATTGCGGATTGTATTTTGATTGGATATCGATTGTGTAGTTGTTTGGTTTTTTAAAGAAAGTGGCAGAGACAGTGTTGCTTTGGTTTCCTTCCTTTTTAATATAGGTGAGCACTTCAGATGTTTTATCTATTTCAAATGGTTTTGTATATTCAACAAACGTTCTTTTAAATGTACTATAATCTAATCCTTGTTCATTAATTATATAGTAGATTTTAGCTTCAGATGCATTCGATTGAATTTTAATTGTCATTTTATCCTTAAAAGTTTTACTTTCAGCTTGTATAACAGGGACTGTAATTAATTCTTTATACTTGTAATCATTTCGAATTCGATAATTATTCCAAAAACCAAAAAAACGATCTGAATCATGTTCTTTGTTGCTGCTTTTTTCTCCATATTCACCATTTTCAAAATGGACTTTTATATTTTCAAAATAAGGTTTAGATAAAGTCCAATCAGATTGTCCCGGAGTTATATTATACATTCCCATCGAACTCAACACATACCACGCACTCATTTGGCCGCAATCTTCATTGCCAATTAAGCCGTCAGGATCGTTTTTGTAAAAGTTATCTAAAATGAAATGTACTTTTCCCGTTGTTTTTTCTGGTGACCCTAAGAAACTATACAAATACGCCACATGATGACTTGGTTCGTTTCCGTGAGCATATTGCCCGATTAATCCGGTAATATCGACTTGATGACGACCATACGTTTCGCTAACACTGTTAAACATTTCGTCTAGTTTAAGTTCTAAATGTGTCGGCCCACCTATTGCATCTGCTAAACCTAATATATCTTGTGGCACAAAAAACGTGTATTGCCAACCGTTGGCTTCGGTGTAATTGTTGTTCACTTCTTTTGGGTCAAAAGGTTTATCCCAACCACCATTTTTCTTAGGTTGAATGTATCCGGTTTCCCAATTGAAAAGGTTTTTCCAATTTTGAGAACGAAGCATGAAATACTGGTAGTCTTCTTTTTTGTCTAATAATTGAGCCATTTGAGCGATACACCAATCGTCATACGCATATTCTAAGGTTTTGGAAACACTTTCATGCTCGTCATCAATCGAAATATAACCTTGTTTTTTGTAGGCATCCAACCCCAAATGATCCAACATAGCCGAATATTTGGCGGCTTCATAGGCTTTTTCGTAATCAAAACCTTTGATGCCTTTGACCATCGCATCGGCAATCACGGAAACGGAATGGTAGCCAATCATACAATCAGTTTCGTTGGAGGCGAGTTCCCAAACGGGTAAGCGACCGCCTTGTTCAAATTGATTGATAAAGGTGTTGATGTAATCGGATGTTCGCTTTTTATCAATCAACGTATACAGCGGATGAGCGGCTCGAAACGTATCCCACAGGGAAAAAACAGTGTAATAATCAAATCCTTCGGCTTGGTGTATTTTGTTGTCGCGACCTCGGTATTTTCCGTCTATATCCTGAGCAATGTTAGGTTGCATCATGGTGTGATACAAAGCGGTGTAAAAAATAGTGAGTTTGTTTTTATCAGTAGAGGTGATTTCAATTTTGGAGAGTTCTTTGTTCCATAATTCTTCTGCTGCTTTTTTAGTTTTTTCGAAATTCCAATGTGGTATTTCGGTGCTGTTGCCTTGTGCTCCTTCATATCCTGTGGGTGAAAGAGTTACTTTTACGAGTAATTTGTCTCCTCTTTTGACTTTTTTGGAAAAACTGATGGCTAATTCGGTTCCGTTAAAAAGCCTTCCGAATTGTTTTCCATTATAATTTACTTTATTAATTTCTAATGGTTGGTTAAATTCTATAAAAGCATAAACATATTGGTCGCGAGCCCAAGCTTCGCTTCTTCGCTTGACGAAAATTGTTTTTTTATCAATGATTCTAATTTCCCCTTCCAGCAATTTATCACGGTGATTTAAGTCTAAAATAATGTTGGCTTGACCACTTTGATTGAAGGTATATTCGTGAAAACCTACTCTTGTGGAGGTAGTTAACTGCACATCGATGTTGTGTTTGTCTAATTTAACTGAATAATATCCGGCAGAAGCTTTTTCGTTGGCATGTGAAAAGGTGGATGAATAGATTTTGTTATTAAAGGATGGTTCTCCCATGGTTGGCATCAATAAAATATCGCCATAATCGGAAACGCCGGTTCCGTTGAGATGGGTATGTGAAAAACCATAAATCAAATTATCGGAATAATGATAACCTGAACAGCCTTCCCAACTGCCGTCGATGCGGGTGTCAGGGGAAAGTTGCACCATTCCGTAAGGCAACGTAGCTCCGGGAAATGTGTGTCCGGTTCCGCCTGTTCCGATGAATGGATTTACATATTGCTGGTAGTTTTGGCCAACAATTAAGCCGGTAAAAAACATTGAAAAAGAAATGATGAGCAATCGCATGAATAATTTTTTCACATCAAATATAAAAAAACGCATCCAACAATTGCCGAATGCGTATTAAATAACTTATAAAAACACTATTTTTTTTGCATTAACATCCATTCATAAATTGCAGGATTATCATAAACACGCGTCCAACTATCGTGATTAGCATCATCAAAGAGTTGGAGTTTGATATCTTTGTTACATCCTCTCAATTTATTGAAAATAGCGATGGAATAATTCGCATCTACAATATCATCTTGTAATCCGTGAAAAATTCGAATGGGAATCGTTGAAATTTTACAATTCTCTACCATAGGTACTCGATCAACAAAACCGGCAATTGGTACTAAGGCGGCAAAAAGTTCAGGATGTGCAAACGCTAAATTCCAACTTCCCCATGCTCCCATACTTAATCCGGTGAGGTATATTCTGGATTTGTCTATTTTGTTTTCTGCCAACACTTTTTGAATTAAAAGATATAATTCTTCTGATTCCCAATACTTGTTTTCCGGACACTGCGGAGCTAAAATATATGCGTCCAGTTCATGTGTTTTGGCATATTTTAAAGGACCATGAATTTTTAATTTTTCTAAATCCGTTCCTTTTTCACCTGAGCCATGCAGAAATATGATGAGCGGTTTTAAATCCTTGTTGTTATTTGGTTTTTGAAGCAAATAATTCAATTCAAATTTTGTAACTAATTCCGCTTTTATTGTTCCATTTGTTTCCATTTGGCCTAAACAAAGTAAAGGCAAAAACAGCATTATATATACTAGCTTTTTCATAAAATTAGTTTACGATTATATCAATCTTATATTTCTCCTCTTTAGTTATTGTTTTCCATTCATCTGAACGAAACGGAACGGCAGGAAATCCTTCTACGTTAAACAAATTACATTCAGAAGCATCACCTATCCATCCGAAGCGAACAGCGATTGGATTTAAAACATTTTCATTACTTACTACCACTTTATTTTCTTTGATGTATGCTTTTGCCGGATAGAAAACTTGATTTTCACCTGCAATTTCAAATCCGTTAACAAACCCATATTCATTGGTGGTTACTAATCCTGCTCCTAAAGAATTAAAAGTAACAATTAGTTGCTTCTCTTTCTTTTCAAAAGAGTTAAAGGTTGGTCCGTTAGAAATCATGTTTTCATTATTTAAATTAGTAAAAGCTATAGATGCCAATCGTTTTGCAACAGTTTTCTTATTCGTTGGATGGATGTCATTTGGGTTTCCAACATCAGTAGTTACAACCATTCCTGTGTTTTTTACTGATAATGTTTTTGTTTGAGCTTCGCGAATTTCTGCCCAAGCACATCCTTCATTACTATTTCCTGTTGTTTGATAAGTTGCTAATTGCACATAGTAAAAAGGGAAATCATTTTTCCATTTTTTACGCCAATCACTGATTAGCATCGGGAATGTTTTTCGATATTGAAAAGCTCTTGACACATTACTTTCACCTTGGTACCAAAGTACTCCTTTAAAAGCAAAAGGAATTAATGGATGAATCATAGAATTGAAACAAAGTGAAGGAAAATCGTTTTCATTAATACTATTTTTAATTGATTCTACTTGAAATTTCCAATACCCGTCTAATGGAATTTCTTTGTTGTTCAGTATAATTTTCAATGCTGCTGCATTGCCATAAATGCCTCCGCCGCCGCCATTGTCAACCACGCGAATAGTGATAACATTATCGCCTAATTTTAATATCCCCGAAGGAATTTTATACATTCGCTTTTCATCCCAACCATTTGTTTGTCCAATTTTTATCCCATTTATAAACGTGATGTCATTATCATCGATTGCCGGAATTTCTATAATACAATTTTCAGTGATTTCAGAAAGTGTAAAATGCTTTCTTAACCAAATAACGCCATCAAAATTTCCCAATTGTTGTTCTTCCCAAAGGCCGGGTTGGTGTATTTCTGACCAATTACTGTCTTTAAAATTCAAATCTTTATAAAAAGAAACATCCTCAGGATTTAATTTTGAATTTTGAATTTTTTCAATTCGAGTTTTTGCAGCATCCATTTTGGCGTCTAAAAGTGAATGAATATCAATTTTAGGCATACTATAAATCATATCTCGGAACTCACTGTCAAGTTCAAAACCTTCTCTACTAATCCACGTTTCAATATTTGTTCCCCCCCAAGAAGCATTGATTATTCCTATTGGAATTTTCAGTTTATTGTTTAATTCTTTTGCGTAATAATAACCTATTGCCGTAAAATCCGCTACTGTTTTTGGGGAACAAACTTCCCATGCTGTTTTTTGAATATCTGAAGCGGGAAAGGAATTAATTTCTTTTGGTATTTTAACATGTCTAATTTGAGGAAAATCAGCCATATCTATTTCTTTTTCTGCTTCATCCGCTTGCCCAACCGTCCATTCCATATTTGATTGTCCTGAACATATCCAAACTTCACCCACTAAAATATTTTTAATTTCAATCGAATTTTTCCCTTTTATTTTAAGAACATAAGGACCACCGGCCATTTCATCATCTAAACGAACAATCCATTTTCCTGTTTGATCTGCTTTGGTTGTTTTAGTTTGATTATGAAATTGTACAGTAACTTTTTCATTGGCATTAGCCCAGCCCCAAACCGGAATTTTAGAGTGGCGTTGTAAAACCATATTGTCAGAAAAAATAGCAGCAACTTTTACTTGAGCCTCTAAAGCGAATGAACTGATAAAAGTTATTAGTAAAAGAAAATGCCATTTAAATTTCATGTTTTTCATATTCGTATACTTCTTTAGTAAAAGCTATTTCCATTTTTAATCTTTCAAATTCATTTTCATTATTTGCTAAAAAGATAGTAGCTACTCCGTTACCTATAAAATTAGTAATAGAACGTGCTTCACTCATAAATCGGTCTACCCCAAGCAGCAATGCTAATCCTTCAATAGGTATCACTTTAACCGCAGAAAGTGTGGATGCTAATACAATAAATCCGCTTCCGGTTACTCCTGCTGCTCCTTTTGAAGTTATCATTAATACGCCGATAATTGTTCCCATTTGAGTCCAACTTAAATCAATATTATAAACTTGAGCTAAGAACAAAATAGCCATCGACAAATAAATCGTTGTTCCATCAAGATTAAACGAATAACCGGCAGGAACAACAAGTCCAACAACTGATTTTGAGCAACCCATTTTTTCGAGTTTTTCCATCAAGGATGGCAATGCGGATTCAGAAGATGAAGTTCCTAAAACTATTAATAATTCTTCTTTTATATAATTCAAAAAGTTTAAAATGCTAATTTTATGATATTTAAGAATAGCCCCAAGTACAATAAAAATAAATAACGCCATGGTGACATATACCGTT
>Ga0209063_1000425_pt1 | contig 29859 bp, 21 predicted proteins | sample KloWWTmeKNB19Kit_FD_187177 | JGI IMG/M metagenome (GOLD analysis project Ga0209063, IMG submission 187177) | Active sludge microbial communities from Klosterneuburg, Austria, studying microevolution and ecology of nitrifiers - Klosterneuburg... | ecosystem: Engineered > WWTP > Aerobic digester >... | reverse complement strand
ATTTAATTATTTATAAATTTTTAAAGTTATAACATCATGCGGAGCAATTTCGGATGCAAATGCTTTTTTGGTCGTTCCAACTGCTGTATTTTTCCACAAATCTTTTAATTTATAAACTGTTTTTGACGGATTTAATTCGTGACCAAAATCAGCATCTTTAATTGTGTTTTTATTCCAATCAAAATTTACTTTTTTAACAACATCGCTTCTGTTTAAGAAAGTTATTGCCCAATTTCCATCAGATAATGGTTTTACCCAAGTTTCTAATCCGTTTTCATCAGCATATTTAAATCCTTGAATTCCTAGCTTATCTTGATTAACAGAGATCAATTCTTTATTTGTTAAAATTGACAAGGTTTCTTTTGACATTTTTCTAAAATCATTTCCGGCAATTAACGGTGAAGCCATCATTGTCCACATTGCAAAATGCGATTTATCTTCGGCTAAAGTCATTCCGTTTCCAATTTCCATCATGTCAAAATCATTCCAATGATCTGGTCCAGAAAATTTTCGGATGTCTTTTCGCATATCGATAATTTTCATAAAACCCCAAGAAGACCAAGTTCCGTGATTGTCTTCGCAATCAAAACACGGACTAATATCGCCTGAAATTCTCCATAAATTCCCAATTGGTTTTCCCCAATTCCATGGTTGATTATCACCCCATTCGCATAAGCTAAAAACGATTGGTTTTCCTGCTGTTTTCAATGCATTACTCATGGTTGTATAAGCTTCTTTTGCGTTAATTCCTTCGGTATTGCACCAATCATATTTTAGAAAATCGATGTTTAAACTGGTGTAAAATCGTGCATCTTGATATTCGTAACCGCGCGTTCCGGGATAACCTGCACAAGTTTTTGTTCCGGCGCAATTGTACAATCCAAATTTTAATCCTTTTGAATGAACATAATCTACAAGAGCTTTCATTCCTGATGGAAATTTCACTGGATCGGGAACTAAATCTCCGTTTTTATCACGCTCTCTGGTCATCCAACCATCGTCTAAAACGATATACGTATAACCAGCATCTTTCATGCCCGAAGCAACCATAATATCGGCAGTTTCTTTGACTAATTTTTCGTCAATATGCGTTTCAAAAGTATTCCAAGAATTCCAACCCATTGGTGGTGTATTGGCTAAACCTTCAAATTTTCCTGTTTCTTGTTTGTGTGTGTTTCCTTGACTAAAAGCAATGATTGAAAAGGTAAACATTAGTAGTGTTGTTGTGATTTTTTTCATAATTTATTTTGAAGCTTTAATTTTTATTTCTGATTTTTTTAATCCGTTTGATATTGCAGTAAGCGTAATTTCACCTTCTTCGCCAGTGGTTTGAACAATAACTTGAGCCAATCCGTTAAATAATTTTCGTTTATAATTTTCGGCTGTTGTTGTCACTTGAATTGTGCCCGGATTTTGATTTACAACATCCCAACGATATGCTTTTATTAATGGTGTTGTCACAAATGTAATTGTGTTTTTACCCGATTTTAAATTTGATTTATCTAAGATAAATGTGTCTCCGTTTTTGTTTTCGGGAAGATTATTTGCAATTAATTTTCCGTTGATGTAAATGGATTGTTTTTTGCCAATTGAATTGTAAAACAAATTAATTTCACTTTCGTTAAAATTTTCGTCAAGTTCAAAATTGGTTTTGTAAACAACTGCATTCGATTTTTTTTCAAATGCTTCGTCGCGATCATCAGTGAACGCTTTTTGCCAATTTGAAAAATCATTTATTTTCGAAATTTCATCGGTAGAATTAAAATCATCAATTATTTTTTCTTTCAGATTTTCAAGGTTTAAAACCGTTATTTTGTCTAAAAATTTATCTGCTTCAAGCGAAGTTGGATTTCCGTTTCCAACACCTATAATTTTGGCTGGACCAGAAATTGAAAACGTAATTTCATTATCGGAAATTGGCACATGCAAACCTGATTTGTCTTTTACATCAACCGTAATCATGGCAACATCATCGTTTTTGACATTCAAAATTAATTTGTCGCTTTCCAGATGAATAGCTTCTGAATTTCCAGTGGTTTTTACAGTTTTAGATAGTAGTTTTTTACCATTTTTATACCCAATCGCTTCTAAAGTTCCAGGTTTATAGATAACATTCCATTCCAGATGACCGTTGATTTCCATTTTCTTTTTGCCTAAACTTTTTTTGTTTAAAAAAAGTTCTACTTCATCGCAATTACTGTAAGCCCAAACGTTGATGGTTTCATTTTCTTTTCCGGACCAATTCCAATGAGGCAAAAGGTGTAAAACAGGTTCGTTTTGCCACCACGATTTTAAATACCAAGCCGTGTCTTTATAAAATCCGCATTGGTCAACCATTCCAAAATAAGTTCCAATTGACGGCCAATCATAAGGCGTTGGTTCGCCTCGATAATCAAAGCCAGTCCAAATGAATATTCCAGCTAAATAATTTCGGGTTGCGTAATGTTTCCATCCATCTTCAATGCTTATAAAATTAGAATTTGGCGCTTTGTCATAAGCCGGAATTATATGTTTTTGATCATCACGAAAATAAGCACCACGAGTTGCGTTTGTACTGCCTTCTTCGGTTCCCCAAATGGATTGATTTGGAAATAATTCGTGTTGTTTATCGGTACTTTTATTGGCGATGTAATTTATTCCGAGTAAATCCATAACGGTTGTAATTCCGTTACTACCAATTCCTCCAGAAAAAGCTGCGGTTGCTGGTCGAGTTTCGTCTAATGATTTGACGTAAGCTTGCATTGTAGTTGCAATTCGTGCTCCAATTTCGTCATTTTCAATTCCCCATTCTTCGTTACCGATGCTCCAACTTATAATACTTGGATGATTTCTGTCGCGTTCAATTAATTTTTTAACATCGCTTAAATGCGTTTGTGTAATTCCCATTAATCGATTTTCGTCAATAACTAAAATCCCTAATCGGTCGCAAGCATCTAATAATTCTGGTGTTGGCGGATTGTGAGCGCAACGATAAGCATTGCTTCCAAATGATTTTAAGATTTTCAATCTGTATTCTTGAAGCGCATCGGGAATTGCGGCTCCAACTCCAGCGTGATCTTGATGGTTATTTGAACCTTTTATTTTTATGTTTTTCCCATTTAGAAAAAATCCTTCATTGGCATCAAAACGAATGGTTCTTATTCCGAAAGTGGTTTGATAAGTATCAACAATTTCATTATTATGAATTATTGAAGTTGTCATTTTGTACAAATATGGATTTTCTAGCGACCATAAAATTGGTTTTTCTACAGTAATATTTACATTATAATCTGATGAAATCAATGCGTTTAAATTGCAATTTTCTGTCGATTTTTCGGTTACTTTTTCTCCATTTGCATCAAAAATGGTTTGAATTATTTTAAATGATTTTGACGTTTTAGCATCGTTATTTACTGTTGTTAAAACGTTTAATATAGCCGTTTCGTTATTGACTTCTGACTTAATAAAAGTTCCGTTTGTGGCAACATGAAGTTCATTCGTTTTATTGAGCCAAACATGACGATAAATTCCTGCACCTTCATAAAACCAACCTTCTTCCAGAGTTGCATCAACTCGAACTGCAATTGTATTTTCTCCGTTATGATTAATGTAATCGGAAATGTCGTATTCAAATCCTAAATAGCCACTTTGCTGATTACCGAGATAATGTCCGTTGAACCAAACTATTGAATTTCTGTAAATTCCATCAAAAGCTAGACTGATTTTTTTACCAAAATCATCTTTAGAAATGGTTATTTTTTTGCGATACCAACCAATACTTGCTTCCGAAAAATTTCTTCCGATGGCTTTAAATCCGTGACTGAAACTTCCGTTTTTATCAAAAGGTTGTTCTACAGCCCAATCGTGTGGTAAATCTAAATTTCGCCATGAACGATCATCAAAAGTTGGTTTTGCTGCACCATCGCCAAAAGCGGCTTTAGACAAATAAGAGAAATAAGCGGTTGCGGTATTGAAATCTTTTTTTGTATCTGATGGATGACCAAATGCAAATTTCCAATTTTTATCAATAGAAATCTTCTCTCTAACTGAAGTGTTATTTGGCTGAGCAAATAATCCTGTAGCAATTAGATACACTTTAATGAAAAGTAGAATTTTAATTTTTTTAATAATCATATTCTATAATAAGAAGAAACCCTGATTTTTGTTCTCAGGGTTTCTGCAAAAAAATTATAACCAAAACTCAATTTTTATTTTAATCTACTGTGAAAGATATATTATCAAAATAATAGGTATTTGCTGTTCCCGTAAATTCTTGAAACGACATGTTTTGAATAGCTGCAGGATTACCTAACTGCGCCCAAGTATATTTGTATTCTTTCCACTGGGTTGTTGTATTAAATAATCGAGTTTCACCCCAATCTCCGTTGAATACAAATTTTAATTTTCCATCAGCATCAGATCTTGCGTAAAATTTAATTCCAGTATATCCTGAAAGTTGATCATTCCATGCCCAATTTCCTTGAATATTTCCCCAACCATCCATTGCTTTTTTAATGTAGGTTGTTCCTTGTGCAGCTTTAGACAAATCAGCTACGTATTCGTGATTATTCCACGATTCGATTGTCCAAGGACTATAGAAAACGTCATCAAAGAAAGCTGTTCCAACGGCTGTTCCATATTGTGTAGTCCCAGAAATTGTTGTTACCGCTATTTTTTTAAATTGAGAACCTGCAGGTAGAGTTGCATGAATTTCAGTCAATGTACTTGATATAATTGTTGCCGTAGCATCATCTCCAACATTTACAATTGGATCAAGGAAGAAATTACCATAGATTGTTATTTCGCCACCATCAGGAGTATTAATTGGATTGAAACTATGCACAACTGGCGATGGTGGAGCAACTACAAAATCAAAAGTTGCTGTTCCATAAAGTGTTTCAACTCTTAATTCGTTAGAAGCATTTGCATATGGTGTATTTAAATCAATCGTTACAAAAATTGCTTTATCAGTAACTAAAGTTGGATTGAAATAGGTATCAGTATCATTAAAGTAAATTTTCTGAACAGTAGAAAATCCAGAACCTTGAATGATATACATGTTATTTGCATATCCAATTGTGATTGGTGTTAAATCGATAGCGTTTCCATCTTCATCAACAGAAGCGCTTACGCTTTCAATAACTGGAGCTTTTTTTGAAGACGAAGAGCTTTCGTCGTCAGAACAAGAAATAAAACTAGATACTATTGATGTGAATAGTAAAAAGTGGAATAAATGTTTCATTTTAAAATTTTTCATAATAGCTTTTTTTTAATTAAAATCGTAAGGAACTGGTGGCTCCAATAATTTTGGGTTTTTTGCCACATCGTTATCTGGATAAGGCAATAAGAAATCACCTTCTTCTGGAGTAAAATATTCAGCCGACAATCTATTTCCTCTATTTTGTGCTGCCATAATTGCTGTTGCTTGAGCTCTTGGAAGTCTTCCTAAATCAAACCAATAATCACCTTCAAAAGCTAATTCAAGTCTTCTTTCTTTGAAAATATCATCAAAAGTAATTGAGGTAAGAGAAGTTAATCCTGCTCTATTTCTTACTGCATTAATAGAAGCTAATGCTCCAGCATCGGAAGTACTTCCAGCTCCAGCAAGAGTTGCTTCTGCATGAATAAGCAATAATTCTGCATAACGCATTATGTATGTTACATTATCCATCATTGCCCAATTATCTGCTGGACCTGTTGAACCACCGTTTACAATACCTATACAATATTTTTTAATTCCTGAACCAGCATTTTGTCCACCGATTTGATCAGCAGCAGGAACAACTAAAGTACCAAAAGTTGAATTAGGTAAAGCAACCTTAATATCTGGATATGTATCTCCAGGCAACATTATTGTTGCTTTTCTTCTTAAATCTCCTAGTTCAAAAGCTGCCATTAAATCTTGAGATGGAGCAAAAACACCACCATAAGAAGCATTTGAAGTAGAGACATTTCCTGTGCTTATACCAAATTGTGTATTACAGTTATTTGCAGAACCATATTTCCCATCACCTTTCCATTGAAGAGCAAAAATCGATTCTTCATTATTATTGTTTGAGAATGTAAACAAATCGTAAAACGATTTTGAAGGCAAAGATGGTCCACCATATAATTTAAATTCACCACTATTGATTACATCTTCTGCCATTTGTTTAGCTTCAGGATATTTTTTTTCATATAAATAAACTTTAGCTAACAAAGATTTTGCAGATCCTTTAGAAATTCTTCCATTCTCAGCATAGTTTGTACCTCTATTTTTTTCATATAGTTTATCAATTGCAGCTAAGTAATCTCTTTCGATTAGAGTGTAAATATCCTCTATTCTATTAGTGTTTATGATTGGGTTTTCAACATAATCTAAATTATTTTCAATTATTGGAACTGCACCCCAAAGTCTAACTAAATAAAAATAAGCTGTAGCTCTCATGAAATGCGCTTGCCCAATTGTATTTTGTAATACGTCTTCATCAACTGCAGGACCAACTCTTGAAGGCAAGAAGTTTATAATAGCATTAGCTTGAGCAATATTTGCCCACATTGCGCTCCATCCGTTTACTAATTCTGTATCACTTCCGTTAATTGCAAAAGTTCTCATTGCATTTACGTCTGGCGAACCAGTGTACATATTTCCTGAACCTACCTCAGAAACTGCCCACATGAATTTGTTTTCAAATTGAAACCAAGTTCTACTATACATTCCGTTTGTAGCACTTGCAACTTGCTCGTTAGAACTGTAATAAGCATCTAAACTTATTGCGTCTTCTGGTGGTCTGTTTGTAAACTCATCTTGACAAGCAGCAAGTGTCAAAAATACAGTTGCTATTAAAAACAACTTGTAACCATTAATAATATTTTTCATTTTCATATTTTTTTTAAAATTCTACGTTTACTCCTAGTGAAAAAGTTCTTGGTGTTGGGTATCTTCCATTATCAATTCCAGATAAAAGCGGATTTTGATTGAAAGAACCAATTTCAGGATCATATCCAGAATAATTAGTAAAAGTATATAAGTTTTGAACACTTCCATAAACCCTAACTCTTGACATTTTAACTTTTGAAATTATACTTTGTGGCAAATTATATCCAAAAGTTACATTTTGAATTCTAACATAAGATCCATCTTCAACATATCTGTCTGAAATATTGTAGTTTGTATTATTCTCAATGTTTATTGGTCTTGGAATGTTTGTATCTGTATTAGTTGGCGTCCAGAAATCTAATGCTTCAACTAATTGGTTTTGACCTAGCATAGAGTTAGCAGTTCCACTTCTTTGAGTTAAATTCAATATGTCATTTCCAGAAGAACCTTGTAAGAAAATAGATAAATCAAAGTCTTTGTATTTGAAATTATTCGTAAATCCAAAAGTAAAATCTGGATGAGGATTACCAATAAAAGTTCTGTCGTCAGCATCAACAGCTCCATCGCCATTAACATCTTTATATTTAACATCTCCAAGGTAAGTTTGCCCTGGTGCAGTACCAACAGTTTGCCCAAATTGAAGTGGCGCAGCATTTAATTCTGTTAAGTCATTAAATATACCATCTGTTTGATATCCGTAAAACAAACCTATAGCACTTCCAACTACAGTATTAGTTGCAACAACTGGTAGATATCCATTAGTATTTACTTGTTCAAATAAATTTAATCCGCTTTGAATACTTGTTAATTCGTTTTTATAGTGTGAAAACACTAAAGTTGAACTCCATGTAAAATCATTAGAACCTTTTGTGTTATAACCTAAAGTTAAGTCGTAACCTCTGTTTTCCATTTCTCCAAGATTAGAGTATGGAGCAGAAATTCCACCATATTGTCCACCGCCACCAGTTAAATATAAAGGAAGTGGAACTTGGAATAAAAATCCTTTAGATACTTTTTTGTATAAATCTAAACTAAAAGACAATCTAGAATCTAACACAGTAAAATCTAAACCAAAATTAGTTTGATTTAAAGATTCCCAAGTTAAAGCAGGATTTGGGAAGTTGCCTGGTAAAAAACCTAAACCTAAAGCAGAGCTTTGTTCTCCTAAAATTGCGCTATAAGCATTATTTGGGATTTGTTGATTTCCTGTTTCTCCATACCCAAGTCTGAATTTAATATTGTCTATATATTTACGTGTGCTTTCCATGAAACTTTCGTTTGATAATTTCCATGAAGCAGAGACTCCACCAAAAATTCCTTTTTGATTATCCGTAGTTGGATCAAATTTTGAAGATATGTCTTGTCTAATTGATGCAGAAAGACTGTATTTGTTATCAAAATCATATATAAAACGCCCAAAAAGTGATTGAATTGATTGACTACCTTTATAACCCGTTACTGTTCTATTATCAGCATCTGCAAGATTTAATCCATAAATATCATTAGTTTGTAAACCTTCAGCAGTTGCAACAATTCCTTCCCAATGACTATCATTAGCTTCTTGACCTGCAAGTAATGTGAATTTATGCTTGTTGAATCCAAAATCATAAGTCAACAAGTTTTTAATGTTTGTAGAATACCAATTTTGTCTTCTTTCAATTAAATCTGCAGTAAGATTTTTTTGCGTTCCTCTATCATAAGAAGGAGCAAATTCTGTGTTTTCTGAAAACTCAGTATTAGCACCAAATTCTACTCTATATTTTAAACCTTTAGCCAAATTAGCTTCTGCATAAATGTTTCCAAGAAAGTTTTTTCTAACTAACTTATTGTCTTTTGTCAACGCTTCAGCAACTGGATTAAAGTAAGTTACAAAATTTGAACCAACTGGCGGAGCAGCATAAGAACCATCGGCATTTCTAACAGGAATATCTGGAGCTTGTAAAAGTGTATTAGATATTAGACCTCCAAAACTTTGATTGATTGTAATTCTTTCGTTAGTAACACCAGCATTTAGGTTAGCTCCAACTTTCAACCAATCTTTAACTTTTGAGTCTAGATTTAAACGCATCGTATATCTTTTCATCCCAGAACCCAACAAAATTCCTTCTTGGTCTAAAAATCCACCAGACATATAATAGTTAGTTCCTTCTTTTGCTCCAGAGAACGAAATTTGATGACTCTTTGCCATTGCAGTTCTATAAACAGCATCTTGCCAATCAGTTCCTGAACCCAATAATTCTGGATGTGCAAATTCTGGCCTTGGCTGTGTTCCAAAAAGCGATGCTAGTTGATTTTGATGAGTTGCAAATTGTCTTAAATCTAAAACATCTAACTCATTATATATAGTTTGCATAGAAGTAAATCCTTCATAGGTAACTTTACCAGTTCCTTTTTTTCCAGATTTTGTTGTGATGATGATAACACCATTTGCACCTCTAGAACCATAAATTGCAGTAGCTGATGCATCTTTTAAAATATCGATAGACTCAACATCATTTGGATTTATAGTTGACAACGGACTTACTGCGTTATTACCGCTTCCGCCATTCGAAGAAAAATCATTTCCAGAAATTGGCCTTCCACTCGTCGCTTTACCAGTTGCATCACCAGATACTGGAACTCCGTCAATTATATATAATGGCTCATTTGTTCCACTAATTGAAGTTGTACCTCTTACTCTAATTGACACAGCTCCACCAGGTTGTCCAGAATTACTACTTACAGTAACTCCAGCTGCTTTTCCCTGAATCATTTGATCAATATTAACTTGCTTTAAATCCTGTAAATCTTTCGCTTTTACAGAAGATATTGAACTATTAACATCACCTTTCTTTTGTGTTCCATAACCAATTACAACAACCTCATCAAGTGCGTTTGAACTTTCAGACAACTTAATATTGATAGTAGTTTTTGATCCAACAGCAACTTCTTGCGTTGTAAAACCAATAAAACTGAAAACTAAAGTGGAATTAGCAGGAACATCAATTTGATATTTCCCATCAAAATCTGTTGAAACACCATCGTTTGAACCCTTGACAGTAACATTAACTCCAGGAAGTGTTAATCCCTTTGCATCTGAAACAACTCCAGAGACTTTAGTTTGTGCATTTAAAATTGAGACTGAGCTTAAAAGAAATAAAAGCAGAAACTTATATCTCTTACTCCCAAATCGATTGAGAAAAAAAAGTAAATCCCTCATAATTTTTGTTAGTTAGTTAAGATTATTAATAATTTAAAAAATAAACACTAATTTTTCAGTATCGCTAATTTTACTGTTTATTTTTTGACAATAACAAATTTATAGTAGATGTTAAGTATTTGTTAATATTATTTTATCAAATGTTACTATTATTTTCTCTATCGATTTCGTAACTATTTTTATTAAAAATGACAAAATTATATTAACATAAAATCAAGATGAATTTATTTAGGAAGAACTGCTTTACAAAATTCTCTTTATTCCATAAAACTCATCGCGATACTGACTTGGAGTAGTCTTTTTTAAACTTTTAAATATTCTATTGAAATTAGCTATATTATTAAAACCGGTCTTAAAAGCAATTTCTGAAATACTAGAATCTTTCTCTACCAACCATCTTGCAGCATAACCAACTCTAATGTCATTTAAGTAATTCACAAAAGTTTTTCCTGTTCGCTTTTTTATAAATCTATTAAACGAAACCGGACTCATCAATGCTACTTTAGAAACATCGTCTAATGTTATTTTTTCAGAAAAGTTTTTTTGAACATACTCATATATAATCTTCATTTTATCATCGTCTTCAAATTTATCATAATCAACTGTGTAAGTTGATAAAATCCTCTGATTACGAGAATTAGCCATATCTTGAAGAATAGAAATTATTTCTAAAAAATAATCCATTCCGTCTAATCGGGATAGTTTGACAATTCGCTCTGACAACTCATTTGCTGTCTTTTTGGAAAACAAAATTCCGTGTATCGACCTATTAAACATATCTTTTATAGAAGCCATAATCCTTCTTGACAATAAAGAATCTGTAAACAAATCATTATGAAATTGAATAGTTATTTCATGAATTTTTTTGTTTTTGCATTTATTCATTTCCCAACCATGATATAAATTTGGACCAACTAAAACCAATTCTATATCATCAATTTCTTCTATATGATCACCAACAACTCGCTTCACTCCTTTTCCATTTTGAATGAAATTTATTTCATATTCTGGATGATAATGAATTGGAAAATCAAAATTGTCTTTTACCCTATCAAAGACCAAAAAACTGTCTTCCATTGATAATGGCGTAATTTCTCTGTGAATTTTAGTGATATTTTTCATAGATTTAATTAATTTTAATGCAATTATAAGATATAAAAATGATAAAATAATATCACATCAAGTAAATTATCAAAAGTATATTTGAAGAATATTAAATTTTTAGATTGTATTTTTATGAAATTGTAAATTAATTACAATTAAAAATAAGAACTTAATAAAAAAATACCCATTATCAAAAACTGAAATTATTGAATATCAACACCAAATATGATGATAAAAAGCACTTTTTATACACTTTTTTTGTTTAGCATTTGTTCATGCCAATCACAAAAAATTAAATCTAACAAAAAACTTCCTTGTGATAAAGAAGCAACTGTGGAAACAATTAATTTATACAACAATTTGTTTTCTCTACAAGAAAAAGGAATCATGTTTGGTCAACAAGATGCATTAGCTTATGGTGTAAATTGGAAATATGAAGAAGGAAGAAGCGACATAAAAGACGTTACTGGCGATCATCCAGCAATTTATGGTTGGGATTTGGGCGGAACTGAACACAACTCTCCAAATGATATTGACGGCGTTCCATTTGACAAAATGAAAAGATGGATTGGTGAGATTTATGACCGAAATGGCGTTAACACAATCAGTTGGCACATGGACAATCCGTTTACAGGCAAAAATGCTTGGGATATTACGTCAAATTCTTTTGCTTCTATCCTTCCAAATGGCTCAAAACATGAATTATACAAAAAATGGTTAGACAACTCAATTGTCTTTTTTAATTCCATAAAAGGGAAAGACGGCAAAAAAGTTCCGATACTTTTTAGACCTTTTCACGAACTTACAGGAACTTGGTTTTGGTGGTGTCAAAACAATGCAACGCCAGAACAATTCAAAGAAGTTTGGAAATTTACGGTTGAATATTACCAGTCAAAAGGCGTTCATAATTTAATCTACGTTTACAATACTTCTGATTTTAATTCAAAAGAAGAATTTATGAAATATTATCCTGGCGATGACTATGTTGACATGATTAGCTTTGATAAATACCTATATAATGATCCAACAAAAGACAATTCATTTGTAGAAAAATGTCAATTACAGTTTAAAATCATGGATGAAGTTGCCAACGAACGCGGAAAAATTACTGCTTTTGCCGAAACAGGTTACGAACAAATTCCTTATGATAAATTTTGGACAAAAACGCTAATTAACGCCATCGGAAACTATAAAACTTCGTTTGTATTAGCATGGAGAAATCACGGTTGGCAAGAAAGCGAAAACAAAATGCACTATTACGTTCCGTTTAAAGGTCATCCAAACGAAAAAGATTTTGTTGATTTTTACAATCTAGAAAAAACACTATTCCAAAAAGATGTTTCTAAATTGAACTTATACAAATAAAAACTAAAACCTTACCAAAAAGATAATAAATGAGACTTTCAACTATAGATTTAACCATTATCGCGCTCTATTTTTTAATGATGATTGTCATTGGAATTGTGATGAAAAACAAAGCCAAACGAAGCAAAGACAATTACTTAATGGGAGGAAAAAAACTACCTTGGTATATGCTTGGATTAAGCGATGCCAGCGATATGTTTGACATTTCGGGAACGATGCTTTTAGTCAGCATGGCATTTCTTTATGGTTTCAAAAGTGTTTGGATACCTTGGATGTGGCCAGTTTTTAATCAAGTTTTCCTAATGGTTTTCTTGAGCAAATGGCTTCGACGAAGTAACGCCACAACTGGTGCCGAATGGCTTGGAACACGATTTGGATTATCAGATAAAGGCGTAAAACAAAGTCATGCTATTGTTGTGATTTTTGCCTTGATGCTTTGCGTTGGTTATATGGCGTATGCGTTTGTTGGTGTTGGCGAATTTTTAGAAATTTTTATTCCTTATGAAGTTGTAAAAGACGTAGTTCCTTTCCTTGATTACAATCTTGAAAGTTTAGCAATAAATTCTCCAGAATATACTTCGGCTTTAATTGAAGCTAAAAACACAACTGCTCAGTTTTATGGCGTAAGCATTTGTATTATAGCAACATTCTACAGTATTATCGGTGGAATGCACGGAATTGTCTTAGCAGATTTCATCAAATATATGATTATGATTATCTGTTCATTATTTGTTGGAACCATCGCCATGCAACATCTTGCCGAATCGGGAATTATAATTACAGACCAAATGCCATTTGGTTGGGACAATCCTTTATTTGGCAAAGAATTAGGATTAAATTGGGATACCATTTTACCCGAAGCTACCAAAAAACTAGAAAGCGATGGTTACAAATTGTTCTCGGCAATTGTAAGCATGATGTTTTTCTCTGGCGTATTAAAAAGTTTAGCTGGTCCAGCACCAAACTATGATTGTCAAAAAATATTAAGTACAAAATCGCCCGAAGAAGCGAGTAAAATGAGTGGTTTTATCTCTATCATTTTATTACCAATCCGCTATTTCATGGTTATGGGATTGTGCGTTTTAGGAATTTTATTTTTCAAAGATTTAGCACTTTCGCATCATGCTGACGGAATAAATTTTGAAAGCATCATGCCAGCAGTAATCAATAAATACTTGCCAACAGGTTTAGTAGGATTGGTTTTAGCAGGATTCCTTGGTGCGTTTATGAGTAATTTTTCGGGAACTTTAAATGCTGGTCAAGCTTATATTGTAAACGATATTTATCTGAAATATTTCAATCCAAATGCCGAAAGAAAACAAATCATCAACATGGGTTATCTTTCTGGAATTGTGATGGTTATCCTAGGAATTGGTTTAGGTCTTTTGATAAAAGATGTAAACATGATTTTCAATATTATAACCGCTGGTTTATATGGCGGATTTGTTTGTGCCAACGTTCTAAAATGGTATTGGTGGCGATTTAATGCCAATGGATATTTCTATGGAATGCTGTTCGGAATTATCGCAAGTGCAATTCCGCCAGCACTTTCAGTAACAGGAATTACTAATTATTTTGATGGAACTCGAATGCTGTATTTCTTCCCAATTTTCATCGTTATTCAATTAATAGCTTGTATTCTTGGTTCTTATGCTGCGCCAGCAACAAACAAAGAAACATTAATTAAATTTTACAAAGACGTTAGACCTTGGGGATTTTGGAAACCAATTCACGACGAAATTGCGCTTACCGAACCAACAATTGAGAAAAATAAAAATTTCAAAACCAATATGCTCAATGTCTTTTTAGGCATTACAGGACAAATTTTACTGACGTTACTTCCAATGTATTTAATCCTTTCAAAATGGACTTCGCTTGGAATTGTATTAGCGTTATTCTTTGTAATTGTATTGATTATGAGAAAAACTTGGTGGAAACGATTAACTGATTATTAAAATTATTCAAACAGAAATATGATTACTGAAAATGTAAAAAAGATTGCCAATTATGATACTCTTTTGCAATCTTATCAAAAGCTAATCCAGACTAAAAACGAACCAAAAGCCGAAAATAACGGCGTTTATCAGCGTTATCAAAATCCAGTTGTAACCAGCAATCATATTCCTTTACATTGGAAATACGATTTGAATGCTGATACAAATCCAAATGGTTTGGAACGAATTGGTTTCAATGCTACGTTCAATGCTGGAGCAATCAAATTCAACGGAAAATATATCATGTGCGTTCGCGTAGAAGGAAACGATAGAAAATCATTTTTTGCTATAGCCGAAAGCCCAAATGGTGTTGATAATTTTGAGTTTTGGAACAAACCTTGTGTCATTCCACAAATTGAAAACAATCCCGATACTAACGTTTATGATATGCGCTTGGTTCAGCACGAAGATGGATGGATTTATGGTATTTTTTGCACGGAAAGAAAAGATCCAAACGCTCCAAAAGCAGATACAAGTTCAGCAATAGCTAATGCTGGAATTGTTAGAACCAAAGATTTAATCCATTTTGAACGTCTTCCCGATTTAATTTCAAATACAGGACAACAACGAAATGTAGTTGTTCATCCCGAATTTGTAAACGGAAAATATGCCGTTTATACACGTCCGCAAGATGGTTTTATCGATGTTGGAAACGGTGGCGGAATTGGATTAGGTTACATAACCAACATGGAAAATCCAGTAGTTGAAGACGAAAAAATCATCTACGGAAAAACCTATCATACTATTTATGAATTAAAAAATGGTCTTGGTCCAGCACCAATAAAAACTACCAAAGGATGGTTACATCTTGCTCATGGCGTTAGAAATACTGCCGCAGGATTGCGATATACTTTGTACATGTTCATGACCGATTTGAATGACATTTCAAAAGTAACTCACAAACCAGCTGGACATTTCATGGCTCCAGAAAATGATGAACGCGTTGGCGATGTTTCCAATGTTTTGTTCTCAAACGGATGGATTGCTGATGATAACGGAACCGTTTTTATTTATTACGCATCTTCAGATACACGAATGCATGTAGCCGTTTCATCTGTTGAAAAATTAGTAGATTATGTTTGCAATTCGCCTGAAGATACGTTTACTTCTTTTGGTTCTGTTCAAACCATAATTGACTTAATCGATAAAAATAACAGTATAAAATAACAAAGATTTTCAAAAGTGGAAACCCAAATCGACACCTTAAAATCACTAGCAAAATCAGAGTTATTTGAAATTCTAAACTATTGGAGTTTTGAAACCATCGACGAAAAAAATGGTGGATTTATCGGCGAAATTGATTTTAACAATCATAAAAATTTCGATGCTCCAAAAGGTTCAGTACTTCATGCTAGAATATTATGGTCGTTTTCAGCTGCATTTGAAATTACAAATGACGAAAAACATAAACTTTTAGCAAAAAGAGCTTTTGACTACATCGTTTCTAATTTTTATGACAAGCAATTTGGAGGAATTTTTTGGAGTATAAATGCCGATGGAAGTCCAAAAGAAACCAAAAATCAAATTTATGCAATCGCTTTTACCATTTATGGTTTAACCGAATATTACAAAATTAGCAAGGAGAAAAAAGCGTTAGATTTAGCTATCGATTTATACAAAAAAATAGAACTTCACAGCTATGACAATCTAAAAGAAGGTTATTTTGAAGCGTTTACAAGAGATTGGCAACCCATAGACGATTTGCGTTTAAGCGAAAAAGATGCCAACGAAAAAAAGACAATGAACACACATCTTCACATTGTTGAAGCGTATGCAAATCTTTACAATGTTTGGGAAAATGTAGATTTAAAATTCAAAATTGCAAAAATTCTCCATGTTATTGATGTCTATTTTATTGATAAAAAAACCTGGCATTTAAAACTATTTTTTGATGAAAATTGGGTTGAAAAACCAGATGTTATTTCCTATGGTCATGACATCGAAGCGGCTTGGTTACTACAATGGTGTGCCGAAAGTATTGCTGACAAACCACTTATCGAAAAATACCAAAAATATGCTGTTGAAATTGCAAAAGTAACCAAAGAAGGTATCGATAATGATGGCGGTTTATGGTATGAATTTGATCCAAAAGAAAATAAATTAATTGCCGAAAAACATTGGTGGCCACAATCGGAACTTTTAATTGGAATGGTCAACGCATACCAAATTACACAAGAACAAGAGTTTCTCGAAATAGCTGAAAAGAATTTCAATTTTATTGAAAAACACATTTTAGACAAAGAAAATGGCGAATGGATATGGGGAATTAACCAAGATTATTCACCTATTCGAAAAGACAAAGCCGGTTTTTGGAAATGTCCATATCATAATTCTCGTGCGTGCATCGAATTAATCAAAAGATTATAATCATGAAAAAAATAAGTGTGCTATTCGTTTTATTTTTAAGCATCAATTCATTTGCTCAAAAAAATCTTGTTGCTAACGGCGGATTTGAAATGGAACTAAATGATTGGCGTGGCGATGTTGCAAAATTATCAACCTATGATAAAAAATCAGGAAAAAATAGCGCTATAATTACGCAATATGTTGGAGCCGAATGGAAAGCAATTGACCAAATTTTTACCATTCCAAAAAATACAGTTGCCATAGAATTAAGCGGTTGGATAAAATCGGATGCTATAGAAAAAGGTCAAAATGCTTGGAACACAGGAAAATTTGATATCGAATTTTTAAACGCTGGCGAAAAAGGTTTTCAAAATGAAAATATTGCCGCAATTTTAGGAACAACATCTTGGACTTTTTACAAAAAAACAATAAAAGTTCCAACCTCAGCTTCAAAATTGAGAATTATGTTAGCACTTGGTCAAACGAATGGAACGATTTTATTTGACGAAATAAAAGCCATTGCAATCACTCAGGAAGAATTAAACAAAATCCAAGAAGAAGAAAATGCCAAGCGAATGCCAACGGTAATTTCAGGAAATTTTGAAGGAAAACCAATAGAATTAACCAACGGAAATTTTGAAACTGGAACTACTTCTTGGCGCGGAAATGCAACTGTTTCAACCGAAATTTTCAAAGAAGGAAAATCAGCATTAGTATTAAAATCAACTACTTTTGATTGGAATGGAATGGACCAAACTGCCGATGTTCCCGAAAATGCAACATCAATTACGGTTTCAGGTTGGTTAAAATCGGATAACATTGTTCAAGGAAAAGATGTTTGGAATAATGGTTTGCTAAACATCGAATTCACTTCTAATGGAAGCGAAAAAACAGGCGATGACCAAAGCATCACTTTTGTAACTGGAACAACCGATTGGACTTTTTATACCAAAACATTTTCATTGCCAAAAGGAACAAAAAAATACCGCATCATGATTGCGCTTGGTTTTGCAACAGGAACGCTTTTTGCCGACGGAATTTCGGTAGAATTCAAATAAACAACTAAACTATTTTTTATGAAAAGAATTGCCACATTACTAATTGCTGCCATTATTTTGGTTTCTTGCCAAAGCGAAAAATCATTCATAACTGTTGAAAATTCAAAATTCATTAAAGATGGAAAATCCTATCATTTTGTTGGAACCAACTATTGGTATGGTGCGCTTTTGGGAGCAAAAAATGGCAATCGTGAACGTTTACTAAAAGAACTTGACGAATTACAATCCAATGGAATTTCAAATCTAAGAGTTCTTGTTGGTGCCGAAGGTGGAAATCAAGATTTTACCGTTAGAGAAGCATTGCAAACCGAACAAGGAAAATACAACGAAGAATTGCTGGAAGGTTTGGATTTTCTTTTAGCCGAGATGAAAAAGCGTGATTTAACCGCAATTCTTTACCTTAACAACAATTGGGAATGGTCTGGCGGAATGGCAAAATACTTGGAATGGAATGGTTATGGCGAAGTTCCAAACCCAAATATTGCTCCAAATACTTGGCCACAATTTATGAGTTACACATCGCAGTTTCATAGTTGTAAACCATGTATGGTTTCGTTCAAAAAACACATTCAATTTGTTATAAACCGAACCAATTCTATCACCAACGAAAAATATACGAACGATACAACCATCATGGCTTGGGAAGTTGCCAACGAACCAAGAATTTTCACTAAAGAAAACGAAAAAGCATTTACCATTTGGCTAAACGACGTTATTGATTACATGGATAGTTTAGATAAAAACCATTTAATTACAACTGGTTCCGAAGGAAAAGCAGGTTCAAACGATGATTTAGCCGCTTTTAAAAGAACGCACACCAACAAAAACATCGATTATGTAACGATGCACATTTGGCCAAAAAATTGGGGTTGGTACAAAATGGAAGACGAAAAAGGTTCAACTCCAATTGCCATTCAAAAAACGATTGAATACATCGACGAACACATCACGGTTGCCAAAGAATTGAACAGACCAATCGTTTTAGAAGAATTTGGTTATCCTAGAAATCAAGAAAGTTTGGATAGAAATGCTTCTTCTGAATTTAGAAATCAATTTTACAACGCCATTTTCAAGCGTTTAGATGATGCAATCACAAACAACGAACCGTTTGTAGCTCTAAACTTTTGGGGTTATGCTGGAATTGGAAAAAACAACCCAAAAGACGGGAAATGGAAAAAAGGTGATGATTATACAACCGATCCGCCACAAGAACCACAAGGATTAAACTCTGTTTTTTCTAGTGAAAAGGAAACTTTGGATATGATGAAAAAGTATAATCAAAAGTGGAATAAATAATAAAAAAAGGGTTGAAAATAAAATTTCAACCCTTTTTACTTCAAACAAACAATATACTTTAAAACAAATTCTGTTCCTTTTACTTCATCAGAATTGGTTCCAACGAAGACTTTGAAATCAATCAACAACCATTCTATCTGAATTTTATACTCGTAAACACTTCCCCAAAATATATTTAATATTAATGTCTGTATTTTTTGTATTTTTGAATAAATTATTTCATCATGAATTCAAATTGGCAAAAATTTATTTCTATAAATCCTGACATTCGTTTTGGTAAACCTACTATCGTTGGAACCCGAATTTGTGTTTCTGACATTCTATCTTGGCTTGCTTCAGGAATGTCATTTGAAGAAATCTGTCTTGACTTTCCAGAATTAAACAAAGAACACATCTTAGCAGCATTAGCATTTGCAGCAAATAGAGAAAATATTACAAAAATTGTAGCTGCATAATGAAACTACTCTTAGATGCAAATATCTCATGGAGAATTGTAAAAATTATTGAAAATGATTTTCCAAATTGTTTGCATTCTAAAGATATTAAAATCAATCAACCAGCAAAAGATATTGAAATTTGGAAATATGCTAAACAACATGATTTTACAGTTGTAACTCATGATGATGATTTTGAAAAATTAGCAATTCAATACGGAATTCCACCTAAAGTTATTGTGATAAAAACGTTCAATCAAAACACAAAACAGATTGCTGAATTATTGATTACAAAAAAAACTGTAATTCAAGATTTCATTATCAATGATGAACTAATGATTTTAGAATTTTATTGATTAAATTCATAAAAAAAGGGTTGAAAATAAAATTTCAACCCTTTTTACTTAAAACAAACAATATTACTTTAAAACAAATTCTGTTTCTTTTACTTCATCAGAATTAGTTCCAACAAAGACTTTAAAAGTTCCTGGTTCAACCAAATAATTTCCATCATTATCAAAAAATCCAAGTTCATTTTCTGTTAACGTGAAACGAATGGTTTTGGTTTCTCCTTTTTTCAATTCTACTAATTCAAATCCTTTTAATTCTTTCACAGGTCGCGATAAACTTGCCGAAACATCTCTAATATAAAGCTGAACGACTTCTTTTCCGTCAAAAATTCCAGTATTGGTAAGTTCAACCGAAACGTTTACTTTTTCTGCTTTTGCATAGGTTAATTTATCCAATTTTAGGTTTTTATATTCAAAAGTGGTGTAACTTAATCCAAATCCAAAAGGAAACTGTGGTGTTTTTTCAACATCAGTATAATGCGACCAAAACACGTTTTTATCTGAATTTGTTGGTCTTCCGGTATTGTGAAAATTGTAATAAATTGGACATTGACCAACATTTCTCGGAAAACTCATTGGCAATTTTCCACTTGGATTATAATCGCCATAAAGTACTTGTGCAACAGCATTTCCCGATTGCGTTCCGAGTTGCCAAGCTTCAACAATGGCTGGAATATTTTCGGCTGCCCAAGGCAAAACCAACGGACGACCATTGTTTAAAACCAATACAATATTTGGATTTACTTTATAAATTTCTTCTAATAATTCTTGCTGAACACCAGGCAAATCAAGACTTGTTCTACTTCTTCCTTCGCCACTTTGAAAACCGTGTTCGCCCAAAACCATGACCACAACATCAGCAGCTGATGCTACTTTTTTAGCAGCTTCAAAACCAGATTTATCAGTTGTATTAAAAACCAATTCCGCAGTAAAAGTTGTTGCTCCAACAGTCAAATCTGCTCCTTTTTCATAGGTTAATTGATTACCTTTATATTGCTGCATTCCTTCCAAAACTGAAATTGCCGTGTTATCATCTGAAGCAATTCGCCAACTTCCCAAAGGACTTGTTTTGTCATTTGCCAAAGCACCAATCAAAGCGATTTTTTGTCCTGATTTTTTCAACGGAAGCAGATTTTTTTCGTTTTTCAACAAAACAATTGATTTTTTTGCCATGTCTAAAACCGCATCGTTATTGGCTTTACTTCCAACAGTTTCCTTTTCTCTTTTTTCGTCACAATATAAAAACGGATTATCAAAAAGTCCTAATTCAAATTTTACTCTAAGAATTCTTCGAACAGCATCGTCAACTAATTTCACATCGACTTTTCCTTCTTTGACCAAATTCGCTAATTCGGCTACATAAAGATGCGATTCCATATCCATATCAGCGCCAGCTTCAACAGCTCTTTGCGAAGCTTCTTTTCCATCAGCTGCAAAACCGTGATTTATCATTTCTTTAATCGAAGCCCAATCGGTAATTACAAACCCGTCAAAATTCCATTTTCCTTTTAAAATATCGCGTTGCAAAAATTTATTTCCCGTTGCCGGAATACCATTTAGAATATTAAATGAATTCATAAACGTTCGAACTCCAGCATCTTTTGCAGCTTTAAATGGTGGCAAAACGGTGTTGTAAAGCGTTGCGTTTCCAATATCAACGGTATTATATTCTTTCCCCGATTCAGAAAAACCATAAGCAGCAAAATGTTTAGCACAAGCCGCAATCGTATTTACTTTGGCTAAATCTTTGATTGTTTCACCTTGAAAACCTTTCACTCTGGCTTCGGCAATTTTACTTCCAAGAAATGGATCTTCGCCTGCACCTTCCATAACTCTTCCCCAACGTGCTTCGCGAGAAATATCAACCATTGGTCCAAAAGTCCAGTTAATTCCTGATGCTGAAGCTTCGGATGCAGCAACTTGTGCCGATTTTTTTATAGCTGCTAAATCCCAACTTGCCGCTTCTGCCAAAGGAATTGGACTTAGCGTTTTATAACCGTGAATAACGTCAAAACCAATAATCAATGGAATTCCCAAACGTGTTTGTTCTACCGCTATTTTTTGCACAGCACGAACTTGATCAACGCCACGAACGGTCAACATGGAACCAACTAAACCTTTTCTTAAATGTTCATATTTTAATTCGGCTGTTCCGCCTTTTGGTGCTGGACCAGTTACTTCCCAAAAACCGTTGTATTGGTTCATTTGTCCCACTTTTTCTTCCAAAGTCATTTGTTTCATTAACAAATCGATGCGTTCTTCTGTTGGCTTAGTTTTGTCTAAATGGGATTTGTTTTGTGCGTTCATAGTTGTGATTGCAAAAAGCGTAAGTATGGATATTGTTGTTTTTTTCATATTTTTTTTATTCTGAAATGAATGATGATGCCGGCAAATTGGCTTTATTGAAAAGTTGCGATTGCGCTGTGTTTGTCCAGGCAAAACGCACTTTTGTTGGATTTTTTACTTCTTTGGATTGCAAAATAACCTGATTATTTTTGATTTCGGCTTTGGCTTGATGAAAAACATTATCAGCACCAGCAATTTCAAATTGGTTTGCTTTTTTATCTTTAAAATACAATCCGTCTGAATAATCAAAATTTACAAATACTTTATTTTTATCGATTTTAATAGTACTAAAAAGTGGTCCGTTTACTAAATCATTTCTTGTTTTATACTGATTGTTCAATGCCAAATTTGCTAAACGAATTCCAACTGATTTTTTATCTTTTGGATGAATATCATCCGTTGGCGAAATATCCGAAGTTACAACCATTCCTGTTTTTGGAAGTTGCAACGTTCGTCTTTGAAAATCTCTAACTTCAGCTCCGCCAAAATGATTTTCGCCATATTGATACGGTGCAATTTGAACATAATAAAACGGAAAATCATCTTTCCAAAGTGTTCGCCATGAGGAAATTAAAATTGAAAAAGTTTTGTTGTAAATAGTCGAACCAACATTGCTTTCGCCTTGGTACCAAATCGTTCCTGCAATTTTAAAACCTACTAACGGATTAATCATGGCGTTAAAAGTTCGCGTTGGTTCAACAGGACAATATTCGTTTGGTTTATAATCTGCTGTTGCTTTTAGTAAATCTGGTTCGTTTTTAAACACCGTTTCTGGCATCCAAACTTCGGCAGAAGTTCCACCCCAATTGGAAGAAATCAATCCTATTGGAACATTTTTCAAATCGTCTTGCAAGCGTTTCGCAAAGAAATAAGCAACTGCACTAAAATTTTTCATCGTTTCTGGTGAGCATTCTGTCCAGTTTCCAACTAGATTATTTTGTGGTGTTGTAGCGGTAAGTTTTGGAACAGTAAAAAATCGGATGTTAGGATAATTGGCGTTTTTTACCTCTTCATCACCGTTTTCAATTCCCCAACTGGCTGACATTTCCATATTGGATTGTCCAGAACAAAGCCAAACTTCGCCGATTAGAATATTTTTTAAAACCAATTCGTTATAACCTTTGAATGTTATAGAAAATGGTCCGCCTTCTTTTGGTGTTGGAATTGTAATTTGCCAATTCGCATAACTATCGGTTATTACTTTATACTCTTGATTGCTCCAACTTGGTGTGATTTTTATTTCTTCCTTTGGACTTGCCCAACCCCAAATTTTTATTTCGGAATTTCGCTGTAAAACCATATTGTCTGAAAAAATACTTGGTAACGAGACATTTGCCCAAACATTATTTATAGACAACAGTATCAAAAAAAGGAACGCTTTATTTTTCATCTAATATTTTTTTATAATAATCCTGTAATTGATTTGCCAACACTTTATGGTCTTCAATATCTGGATGATAATCACATCCTTTTGGTTTCATTTCTTTAAATTCAAAAACGGATATTTGTTTGTCTTTAAAATTGTTGCGAATTTCATTCAAACACGAAAGAAATAAATCGTTTTTTTCGCCCGAAACCATTGGACTGTTTAGCAAAACAACTTTAGTATTTGGATATCGATTATAGATATTTTTAACGAAATTAATATAGTTTGAAATGTATTTTTCTTTGCTGAAAGGCAATCGTGGTTTAGTTCCATCGCCATCCGAAAGGTCGTTTGTACCCAAGCAAATGCTTACTAAATCGGGTTGAAAATCGGTTGGAAACGGTTTTGAATTGTCTTTATTTTGATATAAATTAGTATAAACATCGGGCAAACTGGTTTCTTCACCGTTTTCGGAATTCCAGTTGCGATACATTCCGTTTCCAGAAATGGAACTTAGAAGAAAATCTACGTTTAGCTTTCTGCTTAAAATTGGTCCGTAAGCCCAAAAAGCGTTGTGTTGATCAAACCAGTGATTGGTATGACACGGAATTGATAAATCATTTCCCATTCCGCAAGTGATGGAATCGCCAATAAATTCAATTCTTTTTTTATTTTCGGAAGTTGTTGGAACAATATTTTTAGTTTTTGAACCATCAAAAAAAACGGTTCCATTTGCGGCTTCAGTTGCTTTATAAATAGTGACAACGTGAATTTTATTATCACTACTTTCAACAGAAAATTTTTGTGCATTTCCGGGTTTAACAACAAATCTTCCTTTGTATTGACCGTCAACTTCAAGAACAAAATAATTATCGTGTTCAAAAGAATCATTTGTACTTAAATAATAATCGGTTGACATTCCTTTGAATGAAAAAGTTACTGATGCTGCTGAGGAAATTAAAAAAGCACTTTTATCGGAAACTTGCTCAACTCTTCCTTTGAAAATAAAGTTGCTTTCAGGTTTTTTATCTCCAATGTTATTTTCAAGCGAAAAAACAAATTGGACAAATAATAATGTAAATAGTGTGAATTTTGACTTTAATTTCATTGGTTTAAAACTAGAGATAGTAATTGTAAAAATAATTTTTTTTTATTAGAAATACTGATACAATTCTATCAAAGAGTAATTAAAAATAGTTTCAATTAAACAAAAAAAAGTCCCGATTTCTCGAGACTTTCTTCCTTTTTTATTATTAACCTAACCAAAATTTAAATTTATTCATCTGCTGCATAAGCAGAGTTTTTATCAATGCTAACTTTTAGAGTTGTAGCAACTCCTTGTTCATTTATCATTGTCATGTTCAAAGTGTCTAGTTTAGATAAATTTCTAGAAACCAATCCATTAAACATATTGTATGAAATATTCATTTCTTTTAAGTTTCCTAGTTTTTCTAAATCAAAAGGAACTTGACCTTCCATTTTGTTTTCAAATAAACTTAATGTTTCTAGTGAAGATAAATTTGCAACTTCTGGCTGCAATTTTCCAACAAGTTTGTTACTATTTAAAAGCATTACTTTCAACGCTTTTAACTCATAATAAGTAGCAGGAATTTGCCCTTCAATTTCGTTGTTGAATAATGAAAGTGTTTCTAGGTTAGCCAAACTTCCATAACTAGCAGGCAATTCACCAGTTAGTCTATTCATGTGTAGTTCAATAGATTTCAATTGTGTTGCATTTGCTAACGAAGCAGGCAATTGTCCTGAAATTTTATTAAAAGAGATATTTAAAATTGACAAACTTTTTAAATTCCCTAATGTTTCAGGCAATTTTCCAGACAAATCGTTTCTAAATAAATTTAATTCTTTCAAAGAAGTTAAATTACCAATCTCAGCAGGTAATTCTCCAACAAGATTATTGTTTATCAATTTTATTGAAACAACTTTATCATCTTGAATTTCAACACCATACCAAGTTGACACTGGTGATTTTAAATCCCATGTTTTAGTCCATTTAGAACCATTAGTTGCTTTGTAAAATTTAGTCAACGCTGTTTTTTCAGCAGAAGATATTTCCGCAAAAGAATTTGCTGAAATGAATAATAAAGAAATGTAGGTAAAAATAGTTTTCATAAAAGTTTTATTTTGGGGTTTATGACAGAACAAATATATATTGACATTCGTTTAAAAACAAATATTATCGATGAAATACATTATTTTAAGATTTATTATAATATTTTTCTTATTATTAATGATAAAATTATATTCGAAATACAGATTTTTTTATTTATTTTTATACATTTGATTACTAATCAATTAAAAATAAACATTATGCCATTTAATTTTTACGCAGTTTTAGTGTCTTCTTTAGTAACACTTTTAGTTGGAGCAATCTGGTACAATCCAAAAGTTTTTGGAACAATTTGGATGAAAGAAACCGGAATGACCGAAGAAAAAGCCCAAAAATCGAATATGATAAAAGTTTTTGGACTGACTATTTTTTACTCTTTTATGTTATCTTTCTTAATGCCTGTATTAGTTATTCATCAGTTTGGCGCATTAGGAATGATTGGTGGTCCAGAATTTATAGCAACAGCTAAACCATCTTATGCAGCATTTTTAGCAGACTATGGTGATGCATTCCGAACATTTCAACATGGAGCTTTGCATGGATTTATGACTGGATTATTTTTTGTACTACCAATAACTTCAATTAATAGTCTTTTTGAACAAAAATCTTGGAAATACATTTTAATTACCTCAGGATATTGGATGGTTTCTCTAACGATTATAGGTGCAATTATCTGTGGTTGGAAATAATTAACATTTTTTTTAATACAAATCGCTCTACATTTGTGGAGCGATTTTTTTTACTTTGAATACAAATTCTATAAAAATTTACACTTCTGTTGCAACGCTTCCAACTTCTTGGGATGAAGTTGCTGTTGAGAATGCTTTTCTACAAAAATCATATTTGGATGTTTTAGAAAATTCGGCTCCAACGAATATGCAATGTTTCTATATTGGAATTTTTGAAGAAAATCAATTAATAGGTGTTGCCTTAGCTCAATATTTAAATTTAAATAAACTTGAATCGTTTGGCGAACGCGATAAATGTTTGAAAACTTATATTAGGAATTTTGTTTTTAAAAACTTCGCTTCACATGTTTTGTTTCTTGGCAACAATATGATAACTGGACAAAACGGTTATACTTTCAAAAAGAATATAAGTTATCAAGAAATAAGTAAACTACTTTTAGATTGTGCCAACGAAATCATCAGCTATTTTAAGAATGAAGGAACAACTATTCACATTGTTTCCTTTAAAGATTTTTATAAAAATGGCGCAAAAGAACTCAAAAAAAATGAGTTTGCATCAATGTATGAGTTTACAGCCCAACCCAACATGATTTTTGAACTTCCAAACCATTGGAAAACCAACGATGATTATGTAGCGGCTTTTTCAAAAAAATATCGAGACCAATACAAACGTGCTTTGAAAAAAAGTGATTGTCTTATCGTCAAAGAATTATCGCTAGAAGAAATCATTTCTAACGAAGAACGCATTTACCAATTGTATTATTATGTAGCTAAAAATGCTCCGTTCAACACTTTCTTTTTGGACAAAAAACATTTTTCTACTTTCAAGAAACAATGCGGAAACCGATTTATTTTGTGTGGTTATTTTATCGAAAATCAACTGGTTGGATTTCATACTTTACTTTTGAACGGAAACGTTTTAGAAACTTATTTTTTAGGTTATGATGAGCAAATTCAAAAGGAGAAAATGCTTTATCTCAACATGTTGTACAACATGACTAAATTTGGAATTGAAAACCAATTTGAAAAAATAATTTTTGGAAGAACAGCTTTAGAAATAAAAAGTTCGATTGGGGCAGAACCTATTTTAATGAGTGGATTTATTTACCACAATAACAAATTCATAAATAAATTTATTGACAAAATTTTTCCAAAATTAGAGCCAACATTGGTTTGGCAACAGCGACATCCGTTTAAATAGAGATTATCCTTCCAATTCCAGTTGAACAGCTTCCCAATCTTCAAGAAGTTTTTCTAGTTCAACTTTTTTCTTTTCGTATGCTGCAAAAAAATGGGCATCTTCAATGTGCTTATTATAATTTGAAGCCAACGCTTTGTCATCATGTTGAATGTCTTTTTCTAATTGTTGAATTTGACTTTCAATTTTTGACAATTTATTTTGCAACGATTTTTGCGATTTTTGTTCCTCAAAAGAAAGGTTTTTCTTTTCAATCTTTTGCTCTTGTTTTACAACATCCTTCTTTTCAATTTCACGCATATTCATTGCGTTTCGTTGTTCTAAGAAATAATTGATATCGCCAAGATATTCTTTTATTTTTTGATCTTTAAATTCATAAACAATGTTTGACATTCCTTGTAAAAAATCCCTATCGTGAGAAACTAAAAGTAATGTTCCTTCGAATTTTTGCAATGCGGCTTTCAGTACATTTTTTGATTTAATATCCAAGTGATTTGTTGGCTCATCCATCAACAAAACATTGATAGGTTGCAACAATAATTTACATAATGCCAAACGATTTCGTTCGCCACCCGAAAGTACTTTTACTTTTTTCTCAACATCATCACCACGAAATAGGAACGAACCCAACATATCGCGCACTTTTGAACGATTCATATCCGTAGCCGCATCTTCCATTGTTCGTAACAAAGTAATTTCACCATCTAAATATTCGGCTTGATTTTGAGCAAAATAACCCACTTGTACATTATGTCCCAATTTTATATCACCTTGATATTCAAATTCGTTAACCAATGCTTTAATAAAAGTAGATTTTCCTTGTCCGTTTTGACCAACGAAAGCAATTTTACTTCCGCGTTCAACAAGTAAATTAATGTCTTTTAAAATAGTGTTATCACCATATTTTTTAGTAACATTTACAGCTTCGATAACCACTTTTCCTGGCACTTTTGAAACTGGAAACGAAATATTCATAACCGAATTATCATCTTCATCAACTTCAATACGTTCAACTTTGTCTAATTTTTTAATAAGCGATTGCGCCATCGAAGCTTTTGATGCTTTTGCTCTAAACTTTTCGATTAGTTTTTCTGTTTCTTCAATTTTCTTGGCTTGATTTTTTTGTGTTGCCAATTGCTTTTCTCTGATTTCATGGCGTAACTCCAAATATTGCGAATAGGGTTTGTTGAAATCATAAGCTTTACCAAGGGAAATTTCTATAGTTCTATTGGTAACGTTGTCCAAAAACATCTTATCGTGTGAAACAATAACAACAACACCTTGATAATTTCTTAAAAAACTTTCAAGCCAAATTATACTTTCGATATCCAAGTGATTGGTTGGCTCATCGAGTAGCAAAATATCGTTGGCTTGCAATAATAATTTCGCTAATTCAATACGCATTCTCCATCCGCCAGAAAAAGTTTCCGTTTGATTATTAAAAACTTCTCTTTTAAAACCTAATCCCAAAAGAATTTTTTCGGTATCGCCAACATAATTATAACCACCCAACAACTCAAATCGATGAGTGTAATCGGATAAATCTTCAATGATTTGGCTGTATTCTTCACTTTCATAATCGGTTCTAGTAACCAATTGATGATTGATTTGTTCTAATTTACGTTCAACTTCTTGAATATCTGTAAAAGCTTGATACGCTTCTTCAAGAACTGTTCTGCCTTGTTCAAAATCGATATCTTGACGTAAAAAACCAATTCTTACTTCTTTTTCTGTTGCAATTTGTCCAGAATCGGGTTTGAAATCACCTGCCAGAATTTTTAACATCGTTGATTTTCCCGCACCATTTTTTCCAACAAGACCTACTCTATCGCCGGAACCCATTCGAAAAGTTACTTCTTCAAAAAGATATTCTCCACCAAACGAAACCGACAAATTGTGAATGTTTAACATTACCCGTAAATTATTAAAAGATTTTGATTTTTAAGACAAAAAGACAATTCAAATCACCTTATTAACCGTAAATTTGCAACACCAAATAATGGTGAAATACTATTTTGCAAATGTTAAAAAAAGGATCCAAATTAAATAGCATTTTAACAGGAAGTTGTCCACGATGTCAAAATGAATCAATGTATGTTGAAAAAAATCCATACAAAATTTCAAAACTGTACCAAATGCACGATACTT
>Ga0209063_1000424_pt1 | contig 29934 bp, 27 predicted proteins | sample KloWWTmeKNB19Kit_FD_187177 | JGI IMG/M metagenome (GOLD analysis project Ga0209063, IMG submission 187177) | Active sludge microbial communities from Klosterneuburg, Austria, studying microevolution and ecology of nitrifiers - Klosterneuburg... | ecosystem: Engineered > WWTP > Aerobic digester >... | reverse complement strand
ACCCAATTCTTTTCTTTTCACTTTGGCCTGAAGCAATGGATAATTTCCAGGTAACCACAGCAGTTTCTTTGTTGATATCTCCCCCACTGCTTTCAGTTTGCTGCACTTCAATATCTTTATTGGTACTAATGGGAAACTGATCTTTCAATATGAGTTGTATGGTTTCTTTTTTGTTGTTCTTCACCGAAATTTCATACAACATTGTTTGTACTTTATTGGTGCCAATAAATTTAACACTGCTAAAGTCAACCAGTTTTTCTTTTTTTATAACCACACGTTTATCTACTCCCAGTGTGAGGTTTAGCGTATCGCTTGTGCTCGAGGGGTCAATAAAAGATTTGCCAATATAGGTTCCTTCAAAAATAATATTTGCTTCGCCTGGCAGCAGGTTTAAAGTTTGCCAGTTGGCAACCTCTGCCAATAGAAATGCATCTCTTGAGAGCTTTGGCACAGCATAATATTTATAAGATGCCGGTACTTCCATTTCTTTAAGGCTGGCAATTTGTTCTTTACCATTTGTAGGCACATCAAAGGGTATATCAATATCGTAGCTTAAATCCAGTTCCGATTCTGAAACAGTGATAAAATCTTCAAGCCCTTCTTTTAATGTAACTACCACTGCACCATTTGTAGCCACAGAACCGTAAATGGCAGTAGCATTTTCTCTCTTTAACACTTCTGTACTTTTTATAGCCTGTGGTGAAATTTTTGAAAAATCTTCTTTGCTTACAAAGCTCCCGTTTACAATATACAGCGGTTCGCTCGAACCAGAAACTGATGAAACGCCCCTAACTTTTACTGCACTGGTTACCACCACTTCGCTCAGGCTTTTTGTATCATCTGCATAAAAACTTTGAATGGAATTTTGCTTTTTTAAATTCATGTTCATGGTATGAATAGGATCTATAAAACCCAGGAACCAGGTATTTAAAACAGGCGCATTACCAAAAGCAGAAGGAGCAGCTGTGGATATAGACATTTTTACTTTTTCCCAGTCAATACCGGTGGTTTGAGAAATTTTAGCTTTATAAATAAATTTTAGCGGGCTTTTAATATTCTCGGCCTTAATATCGTAATAAGGAACCCAATAAGCATTTTGTGTAACGTAAGATATTTTAAAACCAAAATTGCCCGGCATAGCTGCAAATAGCTGTAAAATAAGCCTGCCACCCGATTTAGTATTTTTCTTTTGCTCTTCCTGTATTTGCGAATTTATCTTATTAAGATTAAGTTGTAGTTTTATTTTCTTCTCATTATACAGCAATAGTTTATTTTGTAATTCTACAGATTTGACTTCATAAAATTTTACCAGCCTATCAAGTTCTGCCACCGAAAGATTGACATTGGCACCTTTTATTTCTTTATTGTTGCTTAAAATGCCCAATAAATCGTTTGTGGTTAAAATGAACACATTATTGCGGGCAATTTCTTTTGAAATAGATTCTGCAGAATCTTTTAATTTTTTTACTACCGGGCTCATTGCTTCTTCCCCCAAATAATTATTGCTGAATTCCACGCCCAAAATAGTTACTGCCGAAGGGCAGTTTACCTGTATGCTATTTACGTTTAAATAACTGCTCAAGCCTTCTATAAGCAACTCATTACTGCCGGTTTTTAAGCTGGCATTTGCCGAATGGTTCAATTCGGCTCCACTGCGAAATACTGTTACATTATTTAACACCGCATTGCTGGTAACTGGCCCTTCCAGTGGCCCGGCAAATGATAAATCCACAAGTACAATAAAAGTAAAAAGCAGAAATAATTTTTTCATAATATAATTTTAACAATTAAAAAAAGGAAGCAAGTCTCCCTGGTTTCGTATTCATTGTTGAATGGATGATATAATTACAGCTATTACATAAATTCAGGAATTTTTATTTAAGCATTCAGGCAATAAGGAACAGGCTATCCGAAAATGCAATAAATCCCGTATTACTAATTTCATTGTAATAGTTAAGCCTAAAAAAACTGTTGAGAAAAGGAAAAGCCTAAATTTGCTGCATGTTAGAAATAAGCCAGCGTGGGCATGAAATGCCTGCATCACCCATTCGCAAGCTTGTGCCTTTTGCAGAAGCGGCAAAGAAAAAAGGTATCCATGTTTATCATTTAAACATTGGCCAGCCCGATATTGAAACCCCAAAAGCTTGCCTGGATGCTGTAAAAAACAGCCAATTTACCGTTTTGGAATACAGCCATAGCGCCGGCAACGAAAGCTACCGTAAAAAACTGGTTTCTTATTATGCAAAAAATAATATTGAGGTAACGCATAACGATATTATTATTACCACTGGCGGTAGTGAAGCCATACTTTTTGGATGTATGGCCTGCCTGGATGCCGGTGACGAAATAATTATTCCCGAGCCTTTTTATGCCAATTATAACGGCTTTGCCATACAGGCCGATGTAAAAGTAGTACCCATAAAAAGCAGTATTGAAAATGGGTTTGCCTTGCCGCCCATTGAGGAATTTGAAAAGGCCATTACGCCAAAAACCAAGGCCATTGTAGTATGCAATCCCAATAACCCTACCGGTTATTTGTACAGCGCTGCCGAAATGGAAACGCTCAAAGAAATTGTAATTAAATACGACCTGTATTTATTTGCCGACGAGGCTTACCGGGAATTTTGTTACGAAGGCACACATACCAGCGCCATGCATTTAAAAGGTGCAGAGCAGCATGTAATTTTAATGGATACCATAAGTAAAAGATACAGCGCCTGCGGCGGAAGAATAGGGGCATTAATTACAAAAAACAAAGAAGTTTTAAATGCGGCCATGAAATTTGCACAGGCAAGGTTGAGCCCTCCTTCATTTGCTCAAATTTTGGGCGAAGCAGCAGTTGACCTGCCCGATAATTATTTTGAAAGTACCAAAGCAGAATACTTACGCAGGAGAGAGGTAATTGTAAGCAGGTTAAGTGCTATGGATGCTGTGTTTTGCCCCAGGCCCGGCGGTGCTTTTTATGCTATGGCAAGGCTGCCCATAGATGATTGCGATTTATTTTGCCAATGGCTTTTGGAAAGTTTTAGCCACAACGGCGCTACAGTAATGCTGGCGCCCGCCACCGGCTTTTACAGCACTGAAGGTTTAGGCAAAAACGAAGTGCGGCTTGCTTATGTATTAAATGTTGAAGCCATTAACCTGGCTATGGATTGTCTGGAGCAAGCATTAAAATCCTATCCCGGCCGTAAGTAGCGGTACCAATTCTATTAATAAGCATTATCTTATCTTTGCGCAAATTTTAAAAAAACAGAAAGGTTCATATGGCAGTTTTAGTAAATAAAAACAGTAAAATAATTGTTCAGGGGTTTACCGGCACCGAAGGCACATTTCATGCTACGCAAATGCTTGAGTATGGTACAAATGTAGTGGGTGGTGTTACACCTGGCAAAGGTGGCACAACTCATTTAGATAAACCTGTGTTCAATACCGTTACCGATGCCGTAAAAAGTACCGGCGCAGATGTAAGCATCATTTTTGTACCACCAGCCTTTGCAGCAGATGCAATACTGGAAGCAGCCGAAGCCGGCATTGCATTGGTGGTTTGTATTACCGAAGGCATTCCTGTACAAGATATGGTGAAGGTGAAAAATTATTTACAAAACAGCAATACAAGGCTTATTGGGCCAAACTGCCCCGGAATAATTACAGCCGATGAATGTAAAGTGGGCATTATGCCAGGTTTTATTTTTAAAAAAGGTAAAATAGGAATTGTTTCTAAAAGCGGAACGCTTACTTACGAAGCGGCAGATCAGGTGGCTAAGGTAGGCTTAGGTATTTCAACTGCAATTGGTATTGGAGGCGACCCTATAATTGGAACCACTACACAGCAAGCTGTAGAATTATTTATGAACGATCCTGAAACAGATGCCATAGTAATGATTGGAGAAATTGGCGGCGGAATGGAAGCCGAAGCGGCACATTATATTAAAAGTACGGGAAATAAAAAACCGGTTGTAGGTTTTATTGCAGGGCAAACCGCACCTCCGGGCCGCAGGATGGGCCATGCAGGCGCTATTGTAGGCGGAGCAGATGATACCGCAGCAGCAAAAATGAAAATTATGGCCGAATGTGGTATCCATGTTGCAGCCAGCCCTGCAGACATTGGCAAAACAATGGCTGAAGTAATTCGCTAAAACATTTTTTACATTTTTAATATTTGTCCGGTTGATGTTCAGCCGGATTTTTTTATTACTAATGAAATATTGTTACGGCAAAAATCTTTATACACAGTGTTTATAATATTTTACACAATGGCTTTTAAAAGCAATTAACTTGCGCCTATGCAACAATATCTTTCTTTACTTGACCATATTTTAAAACACGGGACCGATAAAGAAGACCGTACTGGAACTGGAACTCGTAGTATTTTTGGCTATCAAATGCGCTTTGATTTAAATGTAGGCTTTCCCTTGGTTACTACAAAAAAAACACACCTTAAAAGTATTATTTACGAACTGCTTTGGTTTTTAAAAGGTGATACCAATACCGGTTGGCTTAAAGAAAATAATGTACGTATATGGGATGAGTGGGCAGATGAAAATGGAAACCTTGGCCCGGTTTACGGAAAGCAATGGCGCAGTTGGGAAGGTGCCAATGGAAAAGTTACCGACCAGGTACAAGAGTTGATACAACAACTTAAAACAAACCCTGACAGCAGAAGGCTTATTATAAGCGCCTGGAATGTTGCCGACCTTCCCAAAATGCACTTAATGCCCTGCCATTGCCTGTTTCAATTTTATACAACTTTACAAAAAAATGGAAAAAGAAAATTGAGTTGCCAGCTTTACCAGCGCAGCGCAGATGTATTCCTTGGGGTTCCTTTTAATATAGCTTCTTATGCTTTGCTTACTTTAATGATTGCCCAGGTTTGTGAAATGGAGCCAGGTGAATTTATACACAGTTTTGGTGATGCACATTTATACAACAACCATTTTGAACAGGCTACATTGCAACTTTCCAGAAAGCCCTTCCCTCTTCCCTCAATGAAAATAAATCCCTTAGTAAAAGATATTTTTGATTTTAAGTTTGAGGATTTTGAATTACAGGATTATACCGCTCACCCTGCAATAAAGGCAAGTGTTGCTGTTTAGATTTTAAAAAAAACATTAAAAAACCTGCAAAAAGCAGGTTCGGTTTTTTATTTTCCTCCCAGTTTTATGGAAAAGGCAACATCTTTTGGCGGCAAACATTTCCTGTCGTTACAAACAATATAAGTTACCGTTCCTTTTGCTACTGTAGGTGCAGTAGTTTTCATTTTCACCCTTTGGGTAAAAGTTACATTATTTTTGTAGAATTTCAATACGCCTTTCATAGTAGGGTCGTATTCTGCAATAAGTTTACCAGTTTCTTTTACCTTATTCTCCAGTTTAAAAAGCGGGTTATTGGCAAATACAAAACTGGTAGGGTCAGATAGCGCTTCCCCGGCATTTTGAGAGTAAAGGTGCCAGCCGGGAGAAAGTGTTGCGGTAATTTGCAAATCGTAAACCTTATCGGCCACTTTTTTGGCGTTGTACGACCAGGTTACCGGGTTTTCAATTTGAGAAAAAGCAACACTAATAAATCCTGTTGCTATTGCCAGCGATAGTAATATTTTTTTCATGGTTCTTTGATAAATTGAATGTTGCAAATTTAAATTTTATGGCTGAAGAAGGCTGTTAAATTGTTCTTAAGACAAGTTAAAAAGCATTTGAAAAACCTGTTTTCCATCTTCATTACCCAAAAGTGGGCTACTTGCCCTTTCCGGGTGGGGCATCATACCAAAAACATTACGGGACGCATTGCAAATTCCTGCAATATTATTAAAAGCACCATTGGGGTTGGCGCTTTCGGTTATTGCTCCATTTTCATTACAGTAACGGTATATTACCTGGTTATTACTATTTAGTTTTAACAAGGTATCATCATCAGCATAATAACGCCCTTCACCATGTGCCACCGGAATTTTCAACACGATATTTTGAGCATCATTTTTAATGAACACATTTTTACAAATAAATTTTTGGCCGGCATTGCGTAATAATACACCGGGCAACAAACCACTTTCGCACAAAATCTGGAAACCGTTACACACGCCCAATACCCTGCCGCCCCTGTTTGCAAAATCTTTAACACTTTGCATCATTGGGCTAAAACGGGCAATAGCTCCACAGCGCAAATAATCACCATAACTAAAGCCCCCGGGTAACACAATACAATCACTGCTGGTAAAATCGCTTAAATCTTTATCCTTATGCCAAAGTGGTATAACCTGCTGCTGCAGGTTTACAGAAAGGGTTTCCATCATGTCCCTGTCGCAATTTGAGCCGGGAAAAATCACCACGCCAAATTTCATTTTTTAAAAATTTCAGGGCAAAAATACAATACCCTTTTCATTTAACAACGCTACAAATGCTGCAATACAAATTCCTACCATACACCAGTGAATAATTTGGGGAAATAACTTTTTATCGGGGTAATAAAAGGCGCCTGCTATAAACACAGAGGACGGTGCAGCCGCCAAAATCCAAAAATCGAAACCGGTAACAGTATTAATAAACGGAACCAATACCGCCACTGCAAAATATAGGTACAACAATTGCCAGCTTTTCCTGGCTTTTACAATTTGCCTCATCATATTTTGCTGAATAAAAAATATACCCAATACCACCGTAAAGAAAATAGCAATAATTCCTACAAAGGTCCATAGTGGTTCATCCATTTTGGGCAGGTGCGGGCTAAAGAAAATATTCTTCATTGTTCCCCATCGGTAGGTTAAATAAAGCCAGGATGCAAAAAAATAATAAGGGGTAATTAATCCTATTAAACCAATTAGCCATTCGGTAAGTTGAAAGGGCCTTGCAATGGTAAGGCCAACCATGATTAAAATAATAAAAGCAATGCCGGGTGTATAAATAAAAGCGGCAACAGATGTAAAAAAGCCAATATTAAAGATTGTAGTTTTGGGCGACTTCTCTCCATGTAGGTTGATGAGTTTGGACCAAACCCATATAAAAATAGTACTTACCAGCATGGGCGCCGAAAGCCGGTACCAATCGGTAAACATAGCAGTAACAAGCAGGTAGCCCATACCGGTGAGGTAATTGGGGCGGGCAAAAAGTTTTTGTAAGTTGATAATTTTATTGATCCAAACAGCCTGTGCATAAAGCAGCACTAAACATATGAGCGGATAAATCAAAGGGAAACTGCTGCCTGCAGGTTTTAATAAAGTAAGCAGGTATTTATATAATGTTGCATCCTCATCGGTAGGTAAAATAACTTCAGGAAAAAGAAAAGAAGGCAGGCGCAATACTATTGCATAGAGTAACAACAAAAAATTATTATAGGGAATATTGGCTTTAAACGTTCCTATCACAAGTGGAAAAAATTATACATTTTGTATTTAACCATTGACTCATTTGCAAAAATGCAACAATTAAAGCAAGATGTAAAATAAATGCGAAAAATGCTTATTGCACCGTATTTTTCGAGAAATCCACTTTTGCAAAACAAATTAAGCCCCGGTACACAACGGGTATTATCACTTCGTATAAACCCACCTGCCTGGTAAACCTGGGCATAAAATGGTACCCCTTTTCCCGGCTCTTTAACGTAGCATATCGGGTAATACTTCCATCAGCAGTTAATGCCTGGTTGCTTACCACCTGCTGGTTCCTGATTTTTTCTAAAAACAGGAAATATATTTCCTTACCCACATTTACATAGCCGTAAGAAAGATAATTCTCGTTGTTATCGTCGGTTTGGTTTTTGAGTACAATATTGGTCCATACTGGTTTTAAACTACTGTCAATGGACATGAGCATTATATTATTGTAAGTGTAACGTGTAACCTGGTTTCGGTTGTAGTTGTTATATGGCCTGTAGTAATTATAATAGCCAGGATAATAATTGTAATAATTGGAATTATAATAAGGGCTGCCATATAAATAATCCCAACGGTTCCAGTTGCTGCCCGATGTTTGCGAAGAATAATCTTCGGCAACAAGGATAAAACTGCCATCTTTCTTTAAAAAAGTATTGCGTACAAACATATCATCAAATGCCGAGCGGTATTTTCCTTCGGTAATTTTTGCCCTTAATGAATCGGGAAATGCTATGAATGCCTGTTTTCCCAGCATTGCATTTTTATTGAGCAATGCCGTAAACAAACCTTCAATATTCCCATTTTTTTTGATGTAATAAAATGAGTTTACCAGGAAATTATTGTTTAAATTATCAATCTTTATCCGCACTTCATCTATATATTTATCGCCCAACGAGAGCGGCAATACCTGGTATTTATCTGCATTTACAGGTATTGTATAAATTTCGGCATTGTTGCTGGTTTCCCTGTTGCCCCTGGTAACTTGTTTGGAAAATACAATACTTCCATCATTCGCAATTTGCAGGTCGGAGTATACATCCCGGTATTTATTATAATGAAATAAATAACGCAGGCTGTCGGTGGTAGCAAGGTTTTCATTGAGCCTTTTTGAAACCAGCGTTAATTCATCGCCTGTAAAGCGCATTTTATAAATCAATATTTTTTTCTTGTCTTCGCTTATGGCCGTGCTGTAAATTTTATTATTATCAAACATGCCCACTTTTGTGGTATCCAGGGTAAATTCATTACCCAGCATTTGCCCTTTGTCATTAAATTTTGCAGCATTGCAATAAATAACCCGGTTCTTTTGCTTTTGATAAATCATATAGAAATAATCCGGATACAGCACAAAATCTATATTCAGCAACCTGTCGTCTAAAAATTTTAGCCTTTCATTGCTTATCTCTTTCATTTTATTATCCACTACCTGCAAAAAATGTCTTGTACCCAAACCCTTGTAAAAAATAAAATTGTTTCCCACTTTGCCCAAAATATCGAAATAAATATCTACGTCATCATCCCGGTGGGTAGGAGAATATAAAATTTCCTGTGCAAAAATTTGCAAAGAAAACAATAGTGAAAAAACAAAAAATATTATTCTTTTCATTGCTTAATGGCCATTTTAATAAATATAAGTACAAAAATTATTCCTATTGACTAAACAGACAATGTAATGAGACAAAATGTTGTTTTATAAATCAGATTTAACAAATTTTCTCATACTGAGATAAACAAAAAGCAAAAGATAAACAATCGCTAAAATGAGTACCAGTTGGGTATTATCTGCCGGCATAATCATTTTAGACATAGATTTTACCGGGTTATCCGGAAAAGCGAGCAATCCATCCGAAGCATTCATGGGCAGGTAATCGCCCAAATGGCCAAAGTCACCCACATTGTCAGATTTTAATTTTATGCTCCACAAATCAAGCATTTGGGAAATAATATTTTCTGCGCCCATATATATAAAATACAAGCCAATGGCAAAACCCGTTTTACGTACCCAAACCGAAATAAATACCGCCAGCACATTATAGGAAAGGGCTTTAAGGAAAAAATAAAATACATGCGATATTTTATGAGTAGAAAAACCGGTGCCGGATATGAAACCAAAGCTAAGTGCAGTTAAAAATACTATTACCGTAGTTACAAAAGCAAAAATGAGTGCAAGGGCCAATTTTACAGAGATAAATTCTTTACGGCTCCAGCCGTCAATAATATTTTGGCGGCTTGTTTTATATGCATACTCGTTGGTAATTAAAATAATAAGCAGCATTGCCGGTAGGAATAATAAAAACCCCGTAGCATAGCTGGTGGTTTGCCAGGTATTGGTAAAATCGTAAGGGTGAAAAGAAAACATTTTACCGTTGGGCAATGATTCTTCAATAATTTTTTTATTTACCTGGTATACAATAATATTTACCAGTACAATGCCAAATACAAAAAAAACTGACAACACCTTAAATGGGTTATAATCTTTTAGTTTCAGCCATTCAATAGATAAAAGTTTCTTCATGGGTTTATTTTCCGGTAAGTTGAAAAAATTTGTTTTCGAGGCTGCTCCTTTTTAGCTGAAGCTGCGAAAGGGTAACGCCTTTATCAAAAAAATAACTGTTGATAGCCGCCAACTGCACGGTACCCGATTGAAAATATAACTGCAGTCCTTCGTTTGTTTCTTTTGCATCCTGGCAACCGGGTAAGCCTGTTGCCGCATTTTTTAGCTGGGATAAGTTTTCTGCATTTACCATAACAATATCATCGGTAATAAAAATTTCATCTACATTGCCTGAAGCAATGAGCTTTCCCTGTTTTAGGATGGCAACATGGGTACAAACTTTTTCTACTTCATCTAAAAGATGGCTGGCCATAATAATGGTTTTGCCTTTTTTGGCAAGCTCTTTAATTAGCGAGCGGATGTCGGCAATACCTTCAGGGTCGAGCCCATTTGTAGGTTCATCAAAAATCAGCACATCGGGGTTGGCAAGCAAGGCAGCGCCGATGGCAAGCCGCTGTTTCATACCCAGAGAATAAGTGCTGAATGCAGAATTTTTCCGATGGCTCAGACCAACGGTTTCAATGGCGCCATCAATATTATTTTCTCCGTTACCTTTTATTGCAGCGGCAATTGCTAAATTTTTAACCGCAGATAAATAATGATAAAAATTGGGGGTTTCCAATAGTGTACCCATATTTCTCCGGTGTTCATCGGTAGGTTCCGTATCAAATAAAGAATAATTGCCAGAACTCGGTTTTAAAATACTAGTAACAATGCTGAGCAGTGTTGTTTTTCCACTACCATTGGGGCCAAGTATGCCAAAAACACATCCTTCGGGAACAGAAAAACTTACGTTGGAAAGTGCACAAATATTGCCATAATATTTGGTGAGGTTGTTTACGGAAAGTATTGTCATTTCTTTTTTATAGTGGGTTACAATTTAGCTAAATAATTATTACAGAAGTAAAATATTAGTATTTAATCATGAACTGGCAAATGCTTTTGGTGCCATACTGAAGTAAAAGCGCCTACTACAGCTTTACCGTTTTTTGAGAAATTAAGTTTATGCAGCTGCAGGTTATCTATATCCTGCTGCAGAACTTTACGGTGAAATGGATTGATGGTACCGCCTTTTTGGCCAGCAGCAATATTGGGATCGTATTGAAACCGGGGATCTACTAAAGAACCCCGAGGATACATAATGCCGGGCACTCCGCTTCCCCGTATATCTAAAATTTCAGGATGGTCAAGCCCAAGTGTATGCCCAAATTCATGAGCAGCAGTGGTAGAATTATTCAGCAGGTTGGCTAACTTAAAATAACCCGTATTGCTATTTAAGCCATCTACAAATGAAATATCATTTGCGCTGTATTCTTCAATTCTAAAATAATTATTCTCGGGGTTTGTGTTGGCCATCACATCCTCTGGTTGCAGCGCCGGTGCATATATTGCTTCCATTTTAAACTGTACCGTACAACTCATCTGTTGCATCATAACGCTTGCCCGGGGTTCATTCCAGGTGTTTTGGATTTCCCGGGCAACATCTTCGCACAACAAAGGAAAAGCTGCATCGCCATAAAAAAATAAACGGGCATAAATGGTAAGCAATTGCTGGTCTAAGTGTAATTCTGCAACTCCCATAGTTTAAATTAATTGTATTAAAATAAAAAAACCTTCTTTAAAAAGAAGGCTTTTTTTATGTGCGGCAAAGGAGATTCGAACTCCCACACCCTTTCGGGCGCTACCACCTCAAAGTAGTGCGTCTACCAATTTCGCCATCGCCGCAACTTTTTTTAAAGCCATGCAAAGGTAAAAAATACCTGCCTTGCAGAAAGATATTTTTTTTAAAAATAAAAAACCACAACCTGAACAGCTGTGGTTAAAAAATTATTTGGTAATGAAAACTAAGCCCTTTGCTTAACTGGTGATTTTTTCTTTGTTTTTCTTAAAGCGGAATCAATGGCTTTTTTGAGCTCATCATAAGTGGGTTTGTTTACCCTTTCGCCGTTTACAAAAAATGTGGGAACGTCTTTAACACCACGGTCAATGCCTTCTTTTAAATCTCCCTGAACCTGCCACCCAAATGTAGCATTTACCAAATCGTCTAAAAAACGTTTGCTGCTGACACCCGCTTCTTTTGAATGTAATTTAAGGCTTGTTGTGCCTAAGTTCTTCCTGTTGGCAAATAAAATATTATGCATTTCCCAAAACTTACCTTCCTGTGCAGTTGCTACTGCAGCTTCACCGGCTTTTAAGGCACGCTGGTGCACTTTCGTAAGCGGAAAATGCCTGAAATTAAACCGGATTTTTCCGTCGTAATCATGAAGTAATTTTTTTACAATTTCATTTGCCTTTGCACAGGCTTCACTTTCATATTCTCCAAATTCTTCCAGTGTAACTGCTGCCTTTGGGTTACCAACAAATACATCCCGGGGTTCAATAATTTCCAGTACCTCTTTCTTGAATGCCATAATGATCTACTTTTCGTGTTTTATTATTTACAGACAACCTGTCTATTTTCCTATTTATCAATGCTTTAAGCCTTGTTAATGGGTGAAGATACTGTTTTTTTTCCCGTTTTAAAAACCAGTTAAAAAAAATTCCCAAATTCTACTATTAATTAACTGTATATCAACATATTAATAGAAATTAACATTTTTTACCCTTTTATTGGACTTGCCTGAACCTGCTCATTTCTAAAAACTACATTTCCATCAAAAGCATCTACCAACACGGGCCTTGTTTTATCTATATCTCCACCTAAAATCTTTTTACTTAAAGGGTTAACTATTTCTTTTTGAATCAACCTTTTTAAAGGCCTTGCTCCAAATTGCGGATCGTAGCCAAATTCAGCAAGGTAATCGAGTGCATAATCACTGAATTGCAGGTTGATGCCATTTTTGGCAACCAGATTTTTGAGTGCTTCCAGTTGTATAAGAATAATTCCTTTAATTTCATTGCGCATCAACGGTTGAAACATGATGATTTCATCTATTCGGTTGAGCAACTCGGGCCTTAAGGATTGCCTGAGCAGTTCCATCACCTCCGCTTTTGTGCTTTCTACCACTTCTTCTTTGTTTTTTTCATTCAGTTTTTCAAAGTTTTCCTGTATTATATGGCTGCCCATATTACTCGTCATGATGATAATGGTATTTTTAAAATTTACCACCCTGCCTTTATTATCGGTAAGGCGGCCATCGTCCAGTACCTGTAAAAGAACATTAAATACATCGGGGTGCGCTTTTTCAATTTCGTCGAGTAATACTACGGAATAGGGTTTGCGCCTTACTGTTTCGGTAAGCTGCCCGCCTTCATCGTAACCTACATAGCCGGGAGGCGCACCTACCAGCCTGCTTACAGAATGTTTTTCCTGGTATTCGCTCATGTCAATCCTTGTCATCATATTTTCATCGTCAAATAAATATTCGGCAAGCGCTTTTGCCAGTTCGGTTTTACCAACACCTGTAGTTCCCAAAAATATAAAAGAGCCAATTGGTTTTTTTGCATCTTGCAAACCGGCACGGCTGCGGCGTATGGCATTGCTTACCGCTTCTATAGCTTCCTCCTGCCCTACTACCCTTTTGTGCAATTCATCTTCAAGGTTTAGCAATTTTTCTCTTTCGGTTTGCAGCATTTTATTTACAGGTATGCCAGTTGCTTTTGCAATGCTTTCGGCAATATCTTCTGCATCTACTTCTTCTTTAAGCAGCCTTTTTTCTGAAGTTTCTTCCAGTTGTTTTGTCAAAGCATCAATAACTGATTCCTGTTCTTTTACTTTGCCATAGCGTATTTCTGCTACCTTACCATACTCACCGTTACGTTCTGCCTGCTCGGCCTCCAGCTTTAATGATTCAATATTTGCCTTACTATTTTGTATTTTATCTACAATTTCTTTTTCTTCTTTCCATTTGCTTTTATAGGTATCTCTTTCTACTGCAAGGTTGGCAATTTCGGTATTAAGTTCTTTAAGTTTGGCTTCGTCATTTTCTCTTTTTATAGCTTCCCGTTCAATTTCCAATTGGCGTATCTGCCGTTCCAGCTTATCCAGTTCTTCGGGCATAGAATTCATTTCGAGCCTTAGTTTTGCTGCGCTTTCGTCTATAAGGTCAATAGCTTTATCGGGCAAAAACCTATCGGTAATATAGCGGTGAGAGAGTTCAACTGCTGCAATAATTGCTTCATCTTTTATGCGTACATGGTGGTAGGTTTCGTAGCGGTCTTTTAATCCACGCAATATTGAAATTGCATCATCCACATTTGGCTCATTTATCATTACTTTTTGAAAACGGCGTTCCAACGCTTTATCTTTTTCAAAAAACTTTTGGTATTCGTTAAGTGTAGTTGCACCTACAGCACGCAACTCGCCACGGGCCAGGGCCGGTTTTAAAATATTGGCTGCATCCATTGCGCCATCGCCACCACCTGCACCAACCAAAGTGTGTATTTCATCAATAAACAAAATTATTTCCCCATCGCTGCCACTCACTTCTTTCACAACTCCTTTTAACCTTTCTTCAAACTCGCCTTTATATTTGGCACCGGCAATCAGTTGCCCCATATCCAGCGCATAAATAATTTTTGATTTTAAGTTTTCCGGTACATCGCCATTTACAATACGCATGGCAATACCTTCGGCTATGGCCGTTTTACCAACGCCAGGCTCGCCAACCAATATTGGGTTATTTTTACTCCTGCGGCTAAGGATATGCAGCGTTCTTCTTATTTCTTCATCACGGCCAATTACCGGATCCAGCTTGCCTGTCCTTGCCAGTTCATTAAGGTTTTTGGCATATTTATTTAACGCATTAAATTGTGTTTCCTGGGTTTGGGAAGAAACTTTATCACCTTTTCTCAATTCTTTAATTGCCGCAATAAGGCCCTTATCGGTAAGCCCGGCATTTTTTAAAATTTTTGCTACTGCATCGTTTCCTTGAACCAGGGCAAGTAAAATATGCTCTGCTGTTACAAATTCATCTCCAAAACTGCTCAATACGGCTGTAGCACGCATCATTGCAGTATTGGCTTCACGCCCAATTTGCTGTGCTGGCTCCCCAGCAATTTTGGGTAGTTTCAGCAACAGTTCATCTAACTTATTTTCCAGTAAGTTTACAGTTACGTTGTTCTTTTTTAAGAGATATTCAATTGGAGATTCTTCCATATCCAGCAGGGCTTTTAAAATATGCTCTGTTTCAATAGAAGGGTTTTGGGCGTTAAATGCCAGTTGCTGCGCCTGTTGAATGGCTTCGGCAGCTTTTATGGTAAAATTATTTAAATTCATCGTTTAATTTATTGGTGCTTTTTTAAACTTATTCAACAAATTGGTATCCAAAGCCAAAATATAGGAAATTATGTCGTATAAAACCTTTACAAACTGTCTCTATTGCATACTCATAGCAGGTTTCATGCTAAATTATCAGCCGGCTTTTAGCCAGGAAAAATTTGTTAAAGTAGGTAATTGGGTAGATGAAAACCTGCAACATCTTGGTGGCAATGCTGTGATGCTAATTTATAATAACGGTAAAATTGTTTATGAATATGCTGCATCTAATCAAAATAACGCTGCTCAAAAAGGCAAAAGAAAAAGATTAAGAAAATCGTTGCGTACGGGAAAAGAGCATGATGCCAACTCAAAAATACTGATTGCCAGTTGCAGCAAATGGCTAAGCGCTGCATTAGTAATGACATTTATAGATGAAGGCAAATTAAAATTAACGGATAGCATAGGAAAATTTTTACCAGTAATGACGCAAAACGGAAAAGGGAATATTACCATAGCTGAATGCCTGAGCCACACTACAGGAATAGCAGCAGGTGGATTTAGCCGGAATAAAGAATTTGCATCGGCAAATAGTACAGGTGAAGTAATGGGTTTTATTGCCCAAATGCCCATGGAAGCAGAACATGGAACCCTATTTCATTACAGCAGCATAGGTCTGCAAATTGCAGCAGCAGTAATTGAAAAAATTACGGGTAATACTTTTCAAAATTTATTTGCCGAAAGGATTGCCCAAAAATGCAACATGAAAAATACCGACTGGGGCAATAAAAAAATTGCTTTGCCTGCCGGTGGCGCAAGAAGTACGGCAAACGACTATATGAATTTTTTGGTGATGATATTGCATAAAGGAAATTTTTCGGGGGTTCAGGTGTTGAGCAGCAACTCTGTGCAGCTAATGCAACAAAATTATACCGAAGGGAAAATTGTAAAAGATTCACCTGCCGGATCATTAAAATGGGGTTACGGCTTAGGCGAATGGATAATGGCTTCCTCCCCAAATGAAAACCCATCGGTAAGCAGCCCGGGATTATTTGGCAGTTACCCATGGGTAGATAATGAAAAAGGATATGCAGCTTTACTGTTTACTTTTAACTTTAATAGAAAAGACAGGATAAAAAGTTATACTGCATTAAAAGAAATAGTAGATGAAGCAATAATGGGAAAATAGATTTTTTTCTGTCGGGTTTATTTCCAAAAGAGGATAGTAACTTATAATTTTAAGTTGACAATAATATATTTACCCGGCCTCTTTTGTTCTTTTCGATTCTTCCTTAAAGTTTTACGGATAGGATTAACAGTCTTTGTTTTGTATGCAACTAAACAAGGCAGAGCAGATTTATACAAAATCTTTAACTATTTACCGTAATTTTGACCTACCCAACTCTGTTTATGAAACGCTTAACAACGCTACTTTTACTATTCCCAACCTTGGCACTTGCCCAAAATAAAAGAAAAATTTTTCATGGCATGTATTTACAATGGGGTTACAATAAAGAATGGTACAGCAACAGCAGCATTCATTTTAAAATGGCAAATGGCGACAGGTTTATTTTACATGCTGCAAAAGCCCACGATAAACCCGACTATGATGCCATTATAAAAGAGCCGGCACAGGTTTCCGTACCACAATATAATTATCGCATTGGTTTTTATACCAACAGCAAAAGAACCCAATCCATAGAAATAAATTTCGACCATATTAAATATGTGGTAACCGATGGCCAAAAAGTACGGGTAACCGGAACAATAAATGGCGTTACTGCCGATGGCGACAGTATTTTAACCGCTGAAAATTTTTTGCACCTTGAACATACCGATGGAGGCAACCTGCTACATATAAACTATGTACAGCAAAATACTTTGTTTAAAACACGTTCTGGCAAAAGGCAATTGGTAACCCTGCTTTGGAAAGCCGGTGCTGGCATCAATATTCCCCGTACCGATTTTACCTGGAAGGGCGACAGGCTAAACAATAAATTTCATGTGGCCGGGTACAACATAAGTGCAGAAGCCGGTGCAAGGCTGTATGCAAGCAGCCGCTTATTTATTGAGTTTACGGGCAAAAGCGGTTTTGTAAAATATGTAAACGCACTGGCCAATACCACACAAACAAGTGGCAACAGGGTAAAACACAGCTTTGGTTATTTTGAATTAATTGCAACTGTAGGTTACGATATCCATTTTTAAAAAAAAATATATAAAACCACCGGGAGCCCTGCATTGCCGGGGCTTTTGTATTTTTACAAACCATGGGCCATCAAAAAAACACAACTTTTATTAAACAAACGGCATTAGCACATGGCTTTGATGCCTGTGGTATTGCAAAAGCCGTTTTTTTGGAAGACGATGCCAAAAGGCTGGAAAAATGGCTGCAAAACGGGATGCATGGCAAAATGCAGTACATGGAAAATTATTTTGAATTAAGAGTTGACCCATCTAAATTAGTGCCTGGTGCAAAATCGGTTATTACTTTAGTGTATAATTATTTTCCGGGGGAAAAACAAAAAAAGCATTCCCCTAAAATTTCAAAATATGCATACGGAAACGACTACCATGAAATAATCAAAAAAAAGCTCAACGAATTTTTTCTATGCATTAAAAAAGAATTGGGTGAAATAAATGGCCGTGGATTTATTGATAGCGCACCGGTACTGGAACGTACCTGGGCTACAAAAAGCGGGCTGGGCTGGATAGGTAAAAACGGAAACCTTATCAGCAACAAAAAAGGATCTTTCTTTTTTATTGCTACTTTAATTATAGATTTGGAACTGGAATATGATGATGAATTTTACAAAGACTATTGCGGTACCTGCACCCAATGCATTGACCATTGCCCTACCAAAGCCATATTGCCGGGCAAAGTAATTGACGGCAGTAAATGCATTTCTTATTTTACTATTGAACTTAAAGATGCGCTACTGCCCGAAAACATGAAAGGTAAATTTGACAACTGGATGTTTGGCTGCGATGTGTGCCAGGATGTTTGTCCCTGGAACAGGTTCAGCACTATTACCCAACATGCAGCAATTAAACCAATAAATGAAATTTTAAACTACAGTACAAAAGATTGGGAAGAACTGACAGAAGAAAATTTTAAAACCGTTTTTAAAAACTCGCCATTAAAAAGAAGTAAATTTTCGGGCATAAAACGCAACCTGCAATTTTTAAGCAAGCCATGAACCCATACATAATTAAACTACAAATTATTGCCGGCAAAAAAAAACGGCATATCATTGGGCTTATGAGCGGCACTTCATTAGACGGGTTGGATATTGCACATTGTACAATAGAAGGTAGTGGAAAAAAAGCAAAAGTTAACCTGGAGCATTTTATTACTGTACCATACAATACATTTTTTAAAAAACAGGTAAAAGAAATATTTGCAAAGCCCCAAATACCATTTGAGCAATTATGCCTGCTCCATGCCCATATTGCCCAGGTACATGCAGCCATGGTAAAAAAAGCGCTGAAGCAATGGAAAATAAAACCCAAAACTATTGACCTGATTGCCAGCCATGGCCAAACGGTTTTTCATGCACCTAAAAATCAGCACAAGAAAAAAAATTTTGGAAATGCAACGTTGCAAATTGGCGATGGCGACCAGCTTGCAGTAAAAACCGGCATTATTACCCTTAGCGATTTCAGACAAAAACATATTGCTGCCGGAGGTGAAGGCGCTCCCCTGGCTGCATACGGCGATTATTTATTGTTTTCAGAAAACGGGAAAAACATTGTGTTGCTTAATATTGGCGGCATTGCCAATTTTACCTGTTTATATGCCAATGGAAAAATTATTAGTTCCGATACCGGCCCGGGAAATATTTTGATGGATAGCTGGGTGAATGAAAAAATAAAAATCCAATCCTTTGATAAAAACGCCGCATTAGCATTAAAAGGTAAAATCCTTCCTGCTTTGCTAAAGCAGTTAATGCAGCACCCCTATTTTAAATTGCCCTTTTCCAAAACTACCGGCCCGGAAATTTTTAATACAGATTTTATAAAAACAGCTATACAAAAAGCAAAAGTACCTGAAGAAAATTTACATGATATTTTAGCCACTTTAAACCGCTTTACTGCCGAAACGATAACCGCTGCCCTCAATAAACTTAACCTTAGTTCCAAAACAAAATTGTATGTGAGTGGCGGTGGCCTGCATAATCCTTTGCTGATGCAAAACCTTAAAATACTCAATCCAATAATGGATTTTCGTGCTACTACCGAAAAAAATATACTTCCCGATGCCAAAGAAGCGGTATTGTTTGCCCTGCTGGCCAATGAAACACTTTGCGGCAATACCTCAGTATTTAAAAAAGCCGGGAAAAACTTGCCGGCAATAAATATGGGTAAAATCAGCTTGCCGGCTTAGTTGGGTTTTCTAATTTCGTTTTAAGGGCATTTAAGGCTGCTTTATAAGATTCGCCAATCATTTTTTCGAGAAACAAACCACGAAATTTTTCCCAGGGATACCATTTAAGTTTTGTAAAAGATCGCCATTGCACCTGGTGCCCAAACTGGTTTTCTACTAAGGGCATAATGCTCAACTGGTTTTCGGTATCATCATTTTTAAATGTGAAAGAGGTAAATGAAACGCTGTATTTTATTACCTGAGTAATTTTTATTGGTGATTTTGCGACTGCCGGGTTCCAGGCCTCCCATCCTTTTATGGTATTGATGGCTGCAAAAATTTCTTCCTGCGGCGCATTAATCACTACTGCAGAAGCATTACTTATTTTTGAAGGTATAAACAACGAGATGATGGTAATGAACAAAAAAAGCATTGCCACAACAAATAAAATCCCTTTAATTTTTTGTATCATATTATTCCCAGCGGAAAACTTTAATGGCGATAAAATATACAGCCAACCCCCAAATTAACAATATGCCAATTTCTGAACGAACGCCCCAAAGGCTTTGCCCTTCGAAAGCAACACTACGCATGGCTGTGTTTAAATGCGTAAGCGGCATAATTTTAGCAATAGGCTGTAGCCATTTGGGAAAAACATCAATAGAAAAAAAAGTGCCCCCCAGCAAAAATTGCGGCATAGTAATAAGATTGGCAAAGGGTGCAATACTGCTGTCGCTTTTAGCAACACCACTTATAATAAACCCAAAACCCATAAACACCAGTAATCCCAAAAAACTCAACAGCAACATTTCAAAAAAAGTTTGCACACCATTTACCAAAGTAAATCCAAATAAATAATACCCGGCAAGTATAATAATTACCGCCGTTGCCATTTGAAAAACTACACGGCTCAATGCTTCGCCTAATACAATATAAGTGCGGCTAATGGGCGTTGCAAAAAACCGTTTTAAAACCAGCGTATTCCTTAAATTAAAAAATACAAATGCAAGGCCAAAAACTCCGGCGGTCAACAACGAAAAACCCAATTGCCCGGGCAAAATAAAATCTATGGTTTTGTATTGCCTAATTTCTTTTATATCCCTTTTATAATCAAAATCGAAAGTTGCATAAGCCGGCCTGTTTTGATACATGCTATTACTGATATGGTTAATGGTGCTGGCAATAAAATTTTTAAGCTGCGGCCATTTATCATTGCTGGAAGTAGAACTATTTAATGTAACCATAAAAGGAGCCACTGCATTACCCGATTTTTTTATTGAAATTGTACCGGCAATTCGCCCTTTAACGACGGCCTCGTTTAACTCCCTTTCTGTTGCATAATTTACAAATTTTATGGCATCGCTGTTTTTTAATTCGCTAAATAATGCGTTGGCAGTATCGCTGCCTGGTGCCAGTACAATCCGGTAAGATTGCATGCTGCTATTGCCTATAAACCCAAAAACCAGGATAAATAAAAAAGGGAAAATAAAACTAAACACAATTGCGGAAGGGCTACGTAAAATTGCCCGCAAACTCCCCCTGGTAATGGCCATCATGGCCCTGAACTGGTTGTATGCCATAAAAATTATACTAAAAAAAAACAAAAATATCGTAAAACCAGCAAATAATTTGCAATTATTTTGACATTTGTCGTACATTAGCCAGACACATGACGCAAAGCATGAAAAAGCCAACATCAAAAGAAGCCACTAAACTTACTCCCGCCAAAATGGAAAAAAAGCAATTATTCGACGGCGAAATGCGCTACCGCAAAGGTTATATATCCGGGCCGCTGTTAAAAGATTTTACTTTTACGGCCTTTAAAAAAATTGCCGATAAATCCCCTTTCAGCCAAAGTGAATGGGCAATTTTTTTGCACCTTAGCGAAAGGACACTGCAGCGCTATGCCAAAAGCAACAGTACCTTTGCCGCCATAAATGCCGAGAGGGCTTTGCAAATTGCCCACTTGCTGGAAGAAGGCAAAAACACTTTTGGCAGCCAGGAACTGTTTTATAGCTGGATAAAGAGCAAACCCTATTCTATTGACGGGGAACTTACCATAGATTCCCTCTCTACTTCTCATGGCATTCAACTGGTACTTACACAACTGGGCAGGATACAACACGGTATACTGGCATGATAGTTTACAGGCTTTGTACACAAAGATACAGCAGCGACCTTACGGGAAACGGCGCCAAATTATTTGGTGGCAGATGGAATGAGCCGGGCTTTTCTGCTTTATATACTACTGAAAATATTTCGTTGGCAGTATTGGAGATTTTGGTTCATGCCGGTAATAACCATATCCCTTCGCAATACATGATTTTGAAAATAGAAATTCCTGAGAACTCTTCCGTTACTGCAATTTCAAAAGCTAAATTGAAAAAAAACTGGAAAGATGATGTGGAAATCAGCAGGTTTATTGGCAATGAATTTATTAAAAACAAACATTCGCTTGTGCTAAAAGTACCTTCGGCCATTGTGGATGAAGAAAATAACTTTATCCTTAACCCTGCCCACCCCGAAATGAAGAAAGTAAAAATAAAATGGGTAAAACCATTTAGGTTCGATAAAAGACTTTTAATAAATGAATAAAGTTTACCTATTGCTTGGCGGCAACCTGGGCGACCGAAAAAAAAATATAAATGCAGCCATTCATCTTATTAAAAAAAGTATTGGAAAAGTATCCCGCTTTTCTTCGCTTTATCAAACTGCCGCATGGGGAAATATAACTCAGCCGGATTTTTTAAACCAGGTTATAATCATTCATACAAATTTAACGGCTGCAAACTGCCTGGCAGCCTGCCTTTTAATTGAAGAATCGCTAGGCCGGAAACGTTCTTTTAAAAATGCCCCAAGAACCATTGACATTGATATTTTATTTTATAATAAAGCAAAAATGAACCAGGAATTATTAACAATTCCCCATCCTGCCCTGCATTTAAGGCGTTTTGTATTGGTACCATTAAATGAGCTTTCGCCCAATTTTAAACATCCGGTATTGCAAAAATCAATACACCAATTGCTCCTGCAATGCAAAGATGAATTAAATGTGAACAAAATTTAATTGCCATTTATAACATTGCCTGTATTTTGCAAGCGGATGAAATACAACTTCGTAACAATTGAAGGAAATATCGGCGCCGGAAAAACAACACTTGCCCATATACTAAGCAAACATTATAATGCCAGGCTGATTTTAGAAGAATTTGCCGACAACCCTTTTTTGCCAAAATTTTATGAAAACCCTCAGCAGTTTGCCTTTCCGCTGGAATTGTTTTTTATGGCCGAAAGGTATAAGCAGCTCAAAGATTTGATGCAAACCAAGGATATGTTCCAGGCCATTACCATATCCGATTATTTGTTTACCAAGTGCCTGCTGTTTGCCAAAGTAAATTTGCCCGATGAAGAATTTAAACTGTACCAAAAACTTTTTGATATCATTAATCCGCAAATTGTACAACCCGATTTGCTCATTTACCTTCACTCACCTGTGAGTAAATTGCAGGAAAATATTAAAAAACGCAACCGCAGTTACGAACAAGGCATTCCCAACGATTATTTATTTACCCTACAGGAAACCTATACGCAGTATATTAAACAACATAATATTACCACCTTGTTTATAGATACCAGCAATGCAGATTTTATAGGCAATGAATTGCACATAAAAACAATAATTGAGGCATTAGAAAAAGAATACAACGAAGGGCAACATTACATTAGTTTACCTTAAAATGTTATTTAAACCCTCCGATAAAAACCCTTATGCACCCTTAGCCATTAAAGAATTCAGGTATTTTGTATGCGGCCGTGCCCTATTTATGATGGGCATACGTATGACGGTAACTTTAATTGGCTGGTGGATGTATGAACTCACCAACAGCAAGCTGGCATTGGGCCTTGTAGGTTTGTCCGAAGTAATACCTGCACTTTCACTTGCGCTGTATGCCGGCCATTATATTGATTTGCATGAAAAAAGAAAGTTGCTCTTACGCTGCTTATTGTTTTACATTATCTGCATTATTTGTTTTATTGTGCTTTCCTCAAACTATGTATCAAAAAATTACGGGCCATGGGCAATAGCAGCGGGCATTTGCAGCATTATTGCCATAACCGGCGCTATAAGGGCGTTTAACGGGCCTACTTTTTCTTCGCTTATTTCACAGGTAGTGCCCAAAGAAATTTTACCTGCAGCCGCAGCAATCAGTTCTGCAAGCTGGCTGTTGGCATCTATTACCGGCCATGCTTTAGGGGGCTTTTTTATTGCATGGATCGGTATCCAAAAAACTTTTTGTGCGGTATTATTATTTACTATTGCCGGGTATATTTTGTTAAGCAAAATTTCAACCAAACCTGTTTTTGCCAGCAAAGCTGCATCTACCTGGCAAAGTGTAAAAGAAGGCCTGCGGTATGTTTTTAAAACCAAGGAAATTTTTGGGGCGCTTACGCTTGATTTGTTTGCCGTATTATTTGGTGGTGCAGTTGCTTTAGTGCCGGTTTTTGCCAAAGATATTTTAAAAGTTGGGCCCGAAGGTTTTGGCATATTAAATGCTGCAAGCGATATTGGTTCAATAATTACCGTAACACTGCTCACCATTTTCCCCTTTAAATATGGCCAGGGAAAAAAATTATTTTTTGCCGTATTTGGCTTTGGTATTTGCATTATTGTTTTTGCCATATCAAAAAGTTTTTGGCTCTCGTTTACTGCATTACTTATAAGTGGTTGTATGGATGGCATAAGCGTAATAGTGCGGAGTACCATACTGCAACTTAAAGTGCCGGATGAATTGAGGGGAAGGGTGATGAGCGTAAACAGTATGTTTATAAACTCATCCAACGAATTGGGCCAGTTTGAAAGCGGTGTTGCGGCAAAATTAATGGGTACGGTGCCTTCAGTAATTTTTGGCGGATGCATGACCATTGCCGTTGCCATTGTAACCTGGTTTAAAGCGCCCACATTAAGAAAGATGGATTATTAAATAGTTACCTTGCCTCTTTTCCTTAAAGGCAGAAATTACATTTACTTTTACTTCCTTACTTTTGCAGGAAATACATTTATTATGCAAACAGTATTGGTATTACATAATATTATCCGCTGGCTTATTTTGATATTTGGCATAGTTACGGTTATTAATGCCCTATCGGGCATAAGGTCTAAAAGGGCCTATTCCGTTAAAGATGATAAAGCCAGTTTATTTTTTATGGTGTTTATGGACATTCAATTGTTATTGGGCCTTATACTTTTTTTTACCAATGGCTGGTTCGATAAAATAAAAGCTGGCATGAGTGAAGTGATGAAAAACAATTACGACCGCTTTTTTATAATAGAGCATAGCCTGCTGATGGTTATGGCCTGGATATTGGTACACGTAGGCCGAACCGTTGTGAAACGCAGCGATAATGATAAGAAATTCAAAAAAATGATGCTTTATTTTGGCGTTGCATTATTGCTTATTTTACTGTCTATTCCCTGGTCATTCAGGCCCGAAATAGCCCGGCCGCTGTTCAGGGGTTTTTAACTTTTATTTGCCCTTTATAACAATAACAGCAAAATAAATTTGTTTTACCTCTATAAAACTATCTGAAACTATAAACTTATGGTTAAAAAGAAAACCCGTCCTGTAATTTTAATTACCAACGACGATGATATTACCAGCAAAGGTATTCGCAGCCTGGTAGAAGCCGTATCTGATTTAGCCAAGGTGGTGGTTGTAGCTCCCGATAAACCACAAAGCGGAATGGGGCACGCTATTACCATTGGCTCACCTCTTCGTATGAACCGTGTAAATTTGTTTAATGGTATTGAAGCCTGGCAAACCAGCGGTACACCTGTGGACTGTGTAAAATTGGCCGTAGATAAAATTCTTCACAGAAAACCTGACTTGTGCCTTAGCGGCATAAACCATGGCGCCAACCATTCTATAAATGTATTGTACAGCGGCACCATGAGCGCAGCCATGGAAGCAGCTATTGAAGGCATTCCAAGCATTGGATTTTCTTTGCTCGACTATAATTACGATGCCGATTTTACCGCTTCAAAGCAAATAGTTTATAAAATGGTAAAAGCCATCCTCAATAAAAAAATTGATAAAAACCTTTTGCTAAATGTAAACATACCTATTGCCACACCCGAAAATATAAAAGGAATAAAAATTTGCCGCCAGGCCAATGCCAAATACAAAGAAGATTTTATTGAGCGTACCGACCCGCACCAAAAAAAATATTTTTGGCTTACCGGTGAGTTTAAAAATTTTGATAAAGGAAAAGACAGCGATGTGTGGGCATTACAGAATAACTACGTAAGCGTGGTGCCCGTTCAATATGACCTTACCCATTACAAACTCAAACAAAAGCTCGAAAAGAGCAAACTGTTTTAATAATGATTTTTAAAAAGGATCAACTCAGCTTTGGGCTTATACTTGGCGCTGTAGCGCCGTTAATTGGTTTGCTTATTTTTAAGCAATATAAATTTGGCGTTTTCAGCTTTAATGAATTTTTTAAGTTTTTAGTGATTGAGCCGGGCTTCAGAACGCTTTCTGCGGCTTTATCGCTTTCACTATTGGCCAATGCACTGTTGTTTACTTTATATATTAATGCCCACAAAGACCGCACTGCTAAAGGAATTTTTATTTTTACCTTGCTTTATGGCCTAATTATTTTGCTCATAAAAACATTTTATTAGGCAGCAATAGTTTCGTTGCCAGACCTTAGTACCTAAAACAGCTGAAAATTATTTACCGTGGCAATTCTTATACTTTTTTCCGCTTCCGCAAGGGCAAGGGTCGTTGCGCCCAATTTTAGGCTCTACTTTTACCGGCTCCTGTTTCACTTGTGTTGAAGGGTCAAAATAATCTTTTTCATTGGCTGCATAATCATCTCCTGCGGCATCTATTTCGGCTTTATTTTCTCTCATGCGGCTACGGTCGGTTTTTTGCTCATGGCCTTCTTTAATTCTGCTGCCGGCATTGGTTTGTTCCAATGGAATAGCAGCATGGCACAAAAAGCTTACAATATCTTTATTTACCTGGTCGTCCATTTGTTTAAAAGCATTAAATGCTTCAATTTTATACACCACCAATGGGTCTTTTTGCTCGTAACCTGCTGTTTGCACACTATGCCTTAAGTCATCCATTGATCTCAGGTGTTCTTTCCATGCATCATCAATTAAAGCCAGGGTTATATTGCGTTCCAATGCGCTGCCAAGTTCTGCTCCTTTGTTGGCAAGGTATTTATCGAGATTAGCCAGGGCCTGTATTCCTTTTTTGCCATCAGTAAAAGGAACGGCCACATTTACAATATGGTTACCCTGCTCCTTTCTTATATTGGAAATTATGGGCCAGGTTTGCGCTGCAAGCCCTTCTTTTTTACGGTTATAAGTTGCAACCGATTCATTATACAATTTTTCGATAAGTAGGGTTGCATTTTCTTTAGATAATTCTTCAGGCGTAATTGAAGATTCTACGCCAAAATTCAAAATCACCGCCAGTTTAAAGCCTTCAAAATCTTCATTTTCTTTAAATGAATTGATTAGCCCATCTGCAACGGAATAAAATGCATTATCCAAATCCAGTGCAAGCCTATCGCCAAACAAAGCATGGTTGCGTTTTGTGTACACTACATTACGCTGCTTGTTCATTACATCATCATATTCCAGCAGGCGTTTACGGATGCCAAAGTTATTTTCTTCCACTTTCTTTTGAGCACGCTCAATACTTTTGGTAATCATGCTGTGTTGAATTACCTCTCCTTCTTTATAACCCATCCTGTCCATAAGGCCAGCAATACGCTCGCTGCCAAACATACGCATCAGATCATCTTCCAGGCTTACGAAGAACTGTGAGCTTCCGGGGTCGCCCTGCCTGCCAGCACGACCACGCAACTGCCTGTCTACACGGCGGCTTTCGTGCCTTTCGGTACCTATAATGGCCAGGCCACCTGCTTCTTTTACACCTGGCCCAAGTTTAATATCGGTGCCTCGGCCGGCCATATTTGTAGCAATGGTAACGGCGCTTGTAACACCTGCTTCGGTTACAATTTGCGCTTCTTTACTATGCTGCTTAGCATTAAGTACATTATGCGGAATATTTTTTTGTTTTAGCATCCTGCTCAGCAGTTCACTCACTTCTACTGATGTAGTACCTACAAGGCTTGGCCTTCCCTCCTGCCTGTTTTTTTCAATTTCGTCTATTACGGCTTTAAATTTTTCTCTTTTGGTTTTAAATACCAAATCCTGTCCATCTTTTCTTATTACTTTTACGTTTGTGGGTATTGATACTACATCTAATTTATAAATGCTCCATAATTCCGCAGCTTCGGTTTCGGCCGTACCTGTCATACCGGCAAGCTTATGGTACATACGAAAATAATTTTGCAGGGTAACCGTAGCATAGGTTTGGGTAGATGCCTCAATTTTTACATTTTCTTTTGCTTCAATAGCCTGGTGTAAGCCATCGCTATACCTTCTTCCATCTAAAATACGTCCGGTTTGTTCATCTACAATTTTTACAGCGCCATCCATTACTACGTATTCCACATCAATATCAAACAAAGTGTATGCTTTAAGTAATTGCTGTACGGTGTGTATGCGGTCGGCCTTGGTTGCGTATTCGTTTATTAAATTTTCTTTACGTTGTAATTTTTCTTCGGCAGTTAAATCTGTTTTATCAATTTCTGCCAGCTTTGTGGATATATCCGGAAGTATAAAAAACTCGGGGTCTTCGCCTTGCCTGGTAATAAGGTTGAGGCCGCTATCGGTTAACTCTACCTGGTTATTTTTCTCATCAATGCTAAAAAACAATTCGGCATCTACTTTGGGCATTTCCTTTTGCTGGTCGGCAAGGTAATAGTTCTCGGATTTTTGGAGTTTTACCCTAATGCCGGGTTCGCTGAGGTATTTTATGAGTGCGCTGTTTTTAGGCAAACCCCTGAATGCCCGCATTATTGCCAGGCCGCCATCTTTAGGATCGTCGTTGCCTTCGGCTATTTTCTTTTTGGCTTCTAATAAAAACTGGTGCACCACTTTACGCTGAGAGTCTACCAGCTTTTCAATTCTTGGTTTTAAATCAAAAAACTGTTGGGTATTGTCGCTATGGCCTACAGGGCCGCTAATAATTAATGGGGTTCGGGCATCGTCAATTAATACACTATCCACTTCATCTACCATGGCAAAATGGTGTTTGCGCTGTACCATTTCATCGGGGCTATGCACCATGTTGTCCCTCAAATAATCAAAGCCAAATTCGTTATTGGTGCCGTAAGTTATATCGGCATTATAAGCTTTTCGGCGGTCGTCGCTGTTGGGTTCGTGCTTATCTATACAATCAACGGTAAGCCCAAGCCATTCAAAAATAGGCCCATTCCATTCGCTATCCCTCCTGGCAAGGTAGTCGTTTACCGTTACAATATGCACGCCTTCGCCTGCAAGTGCATTGAGGTAAGCCGGCAAGGTACTTACCAGGGTTTTACCTTCACCGGTTGCCATTTCGGCAATTTTTCCGCTGTGCAATACTGCGCCGCCAATTAGCTGCACATCGTAATGCACCATGTTCCAGGTAATAGATCCACCGCCAGCCAGCCAGGTATTTTTAAAGGTAGATTGGTTGCCATCAATGGTAATATAAGCTTTTTTTGTGGCCAGCTCTTTATCCAACTCAGTGGCTGTAGCCACCATATTTTCGTTTTCTTTAAAGCGGCGTGCTGTTTCTTTAACTAAGGCAAAAGCTTCGGGCTGTATTTGCTCCAGTATTTCTTCAATTTTTTTATCTCTGCCTTTTTTGAGTTCATCTACTTCTTTATAAATAAAATCTCTTTGGCTTATTTCTGTTTCGGGCAGGGCTTCGGCAGCCTGCTTTTTTTGCTCAATTTCCGCATCTATTTCGGTTAAATAATCCTTAATACGCTGCTTAAAATCTTGCGATTTTGCCCTTAGCGCATCATTGGATATTGAGGTGTATTGTGTAAAAAAGTCATTTGATTTTGTTACGATGGGAGCAATTTTCTTTACATCTTTCTCACTTTTATTGCCACCTAAGATTTTGGAAAGGAAACCTGACATAAAATAATTATAAGATAAATATGAATTTTTATGAATAACCTGTTCGTTCAAATATGGTGCTATCTCTATAAAAATAGCCAAATTGACAGGGCGGCAAAGTTAGGGATAAATACGCTTGCCTGATGAACTGAACCCTAAAATTGCAATTGGGTTAACTTCCTGAGTTTTTTGTGGTTAAGTCTATAAAGAAAAAAAGAGGATTTGGCTATTTGAAAATTTCAAAAGGTTGTATGGCATTTTAACTTTACTCCGCTGTTGGTATTGCCTGCAGGCAATGAAGCCCAGTTGAGCGACCAACAGATAACAACTTAGAAAATGCTAATTTTAATATTCTTACCCATGCCTTTTTTTGTTGGTGATTTTGCAAATGCAAAATGCAACACGCAACACCAACAAA
>Ga0209063_1000422_pt1 | contig 30013 bp, 25 predicted proteins | sample KloWWTmeKNB19Kit_FD_187177 | JGI IMG/M metagenome (GOLD analysis project Ga0209063, IMG submission 187177) | Active sludge microbial communities from Klosterneuburg, Austria, studying microevolution and ecology of nitrifiers - Klosterneuburg... | ecosystem: Engineered > WWTP > Aerobic digester >... | reverse complement strand
TAACGAAGAGATCGTTGAAACCGAAAAATTACAAGTGCCGCACCCACAAATGCAAAATCGCCTTTTTGTTTTGTTACCCATGCGGGATTTGAATTTAGATTGGCGTCATCCCATATTGCAAAAATATTTACCGGAATTGGTTCAACTTTCAGAGGATAAAAGCAATTGTAAAGTTGTACAAAAATTAAAATCTCCTCTCGAAAAAATTGACTTACAACAATACAATTATATCGCTATTGAAGGAAATATTGGTGCTGGGAAAACAACATTGGCAACAAAGATTTCAGAAGACTTTAATGCAAAATTGGTTTTGGAACGTTTTGCAGATAATCCGTTTTTGCCAAAATTTTATGAAGATCAAAGTCGCTATGCATTCCCGTTGGAAATGTCATTTTTGGCCGACAGGTACCAACAATTATCGGATGATTTAGCTCAATTTGACTTGTTTAAAGATTTTATTGTTACCGATTATCATATTTTTAAATCATTGATTTTTGCCAAAGTTACGTTGGCAGAAGATGAATACAGGTTATACAAAACCATGTTTGACATTATTCATAAAGAAATGCCCAAACCTGATTTGTATGTTTATTTGTATCAAAATACCGAACAACTTTTGAAGAATATAAAAAGTAGAGGAAGAAGATACGAACAGCAAATTCCGGCTGAATATTTAGATAAAATCAATCGAGGTTATTTGGATTATATTAAAACCCAAACCGATTTAAAGGTGTTAATTATTGATGTTTCAAATAAAGATTTCGTAGAAAATCAGATTGACTATGTCAGTATTCTTGATGAAATTCAACAGAAAATACAGTAATTTACCTAATAATTGAAAAGTGACCTTTTGTGTCAGGTCTGCCATCGCCTGTTTTTAAAATAAACCAATAATCATTTGACGGTAATTTTTTCCCATTTAAAGTACCATCCCAATCCCGGTTTGTTTGGTCAATTTTTTTAATAAATTTACCATACCGATCAAAAATAGTCAGTGAAGCATTTGGAAAGTATTCAATTCCTTTAATGGTTAAAACATCATTAAAACCATCATTGTTTGGGGTGAAAAATTTAGGAATATTGATTACTACAAATTGATCATTGTCTTCACCACAATCATATTTTTCTCTGACATAAGCGGTATATAATCCTCCTTCTTCTACGGCAAATACGTTTGAATCTTGATAGCTGTAGCCATCAATTGAAAATTCAAATTCCCCTATGCCGGAAATAAGTATGGTAGCCGTTTGGTTTGTTACTAATACTTCTTCAATAATTGGGGCAGTATGTTTTGTGATAAAAAAATGTTTTGTGTTCGAACAATTCTCTGGAGGTAGGGAAGTAACAATGACGGAATAGTCCGAATCATCTGTAATTTGAATAGTTTGTGTGGTTTCTCCCGTTGACCAGAGATAGGAAACATTTAAAATTCCGGCATCTAACGTTAACGGAATGCCTTCACAAAGAATTTTATTTTCGTCTGAAACGTTAGGAATGTCAAAAACAGTTACTACAACCGGAAGTCTGTTTCCGGATGAGCAGCCGTTGTTTGTTGCCTCTATATAGTAAGTTGTATTCTGAGTAAGATTTGGTGTAGTGAAATTAGTTCCGGTTGCAAGTGATGTTCCCCCAAAAGCGGTATCAAACCAGCTTATTGTCCCTGCTGAGGTTGATGCTATGAGCACCGTTGAGTTATTTCCACATACTGTTGCGGGAGGAGTGACTGTTACAATTGGAATTGGAATAATTGTGGCGGTAACTACTGCTCTCGTTGCTGTAGTGCAGTTCGGTTCAAAAGCGTCAACATAATAGGATGTGGTTGATGAAAGAACCGGAGTTGTAAAACTGTTTCCGGTCGCAATTTGTGTTCCTCCTGTTGAATTTGCATACCATTTTACAGTGCCGTTTGATGCAGTTGCACTCAAATTTACGGTGCCATTTCCACATCTGCTTTGTGCTACTGTTGAGGTAATCGAAGGAATCACAATGGTTGAACTGGTGGAAATTTGTAAAACAGGATCTCCGGGCATTCCGCCATATTCTACAATATAACCTTTTGGTTGGTAATTGCCGCTTGTTTCTCCTGAGTTTGACAAATCGTTCCAAGAACCATTAATGCCAACTCCCGCAGCTGTGACATGGGCATAATCTTCATCACCCAGATTGTTGGGTTCTCCGCTATTCCAAAAAGCAAAATTTGGAGAGGAACCATTGACGCCACCATTCCAAAAAATAGTGCCAATTTCAGGGCCGGTCATCCATCGCCAAACATTTTCAGTTTGTTCATCACTACCACCAATCCATCCTGCACCGGCCGCTTGCTCTCCCGAAAGTTGAGCTTCGTCGGCAGCAGTAATGGTAGCTAAATAACCTTGTAAGCCATAATAAGTACTTGCTTGTGCAGCTGATTTTGCACTTGACCAAGTAATTCCAATATTTGGGACATATTGATAATAGTGACCATTTGAGGGTAAATAATTGGCTTGACCAACAGTGATTGAAAAAGTTCTTATTCCGGAAGGATTAGCTGAAGAATTTGAAAAGACAACATCTTTTATAGCTGCAATTAAGTTGGTGTAAGTAGGTTGCGTAGAAACACCGGCTAAAGTTAATTTCCCTGTTAGGGTATTCCAACTGCTGGTAAGGGTTGGGTGATTTCCGGTAAGACTTAATAAATCTTGACCACTTACATATCCGGAAGAAATTTGAATATAGATGGCATCAATTCCGGTATCATCGGGGTCAACAATGGTCATGTCTGTTACGATTTTCATTTGTGTTCCCGGACAATAAACCTGATTTCCTGTTGCAGTTAAAATGGGTGCAACATTTTGAGAATATAAAAAAAACGGTAGTGAAAAAAGAACTAAATAAAGTAGACGAATTTTCATATTGTAAAGGTACAAATTATTTTGAAACCTTTATTTTTTGAAACAAATCCCAAACTACAATTCCCGCACTTACAGAGATATTAAGCGAATGTTTTGTGCCAAGTTGTGGAATTTCAATTACACCGTCAGATTCATGAATAGCTTCTTGCGAAACACCCTTAACTTCGTTGCCAAAAATTAAAGCATATTTTTTTTCTTTTTCAATTTGAAAATCATTGAGCATAATTGAATTTTCTACTTGTTCAATGGCAAAAATCTGCACATTTTCTGATTTAAGCCTATCAATTACGGTTAAAACATTTTCTTGATATTCCCATTCTACCGTATCTGTTGCACCTAAGGCTGTTTTGTGAATTTCTTTATTAGGAGGAGTTGCAGTAATTCCACACAAGTAAATTTTTTCAATCAAAAAAGCATCTGACGTTCTAAAAACGGAACCAATGTTATGCAGACTTCTTATGTCGTCTAAAATTATAATAATGGGAGTTTTTTTTGCGTCTTTAAACTCATTTATGTTTTTTCGATCCAGTTCGGAATTAGCTAATTTTCTCATTTGACAAAATTAAGAAATGAATTTGAAATTCAATATTTGATATTGATATTGATTTTTGCCATTGAAACTTTATTTCCGTATTTTTGAATCCAAACCTAAAACCAATCAACTTGTCAGCCAAAGCCACTATCGTCAAAGAGCCTAAGGAAACTCCTTTAATGAAACAATACAACGAAATTAAACGAAAGTATCCAGATGCTTGTTTGTTATTTCGAGTAGGGGATTTCTATGAAACTTTTGGAGAAGATGCGGTTAGAGCTTCGCAAATATTGGGCATTGTCTTAACGAAACGTGGAGCAGGTTCTGAAACTGAAACAGCTTTGGCTGGTTTTCCTCATCATTCTCTAAATACCTATTTGCCTAAATTGGTTAAAGCTGGTCTTCGAGTAGCCATTTGTGATCAATTAGAAGATCCAAAAATGACTAAAACAATTGTAAAACGAGGCGTAACTGAATTGGTTACACCGGGAGTTTCAATGAACGATGAAGTTTTACAGTCTAAATCAAATAATTTTTTGGCCTCGGTTTATTTTGGAAAAAAACAAATTGGAATTTCTTTTTTAGATGTTTCTACCGGAGAATTTTTAACGGCACAAGGAAATGAGGAATACATCGATAAATTATTGCAAAATTTTATACCCAGCGAAATTTTAGTCACCAAAAATCATAAACAACATTTCAGAGAGGTTTTCGGGGAAGATTACCATACTTTTTTTCTTGAAGATTGGGTTTATAATGAAGATTATGGCAGGGAAGTATTGGCAAAACATTTTCAAACAAATTCTTTAAAAGGATTTGGAATCGAAGATTTACAAGAAGGTATTGTGGCATCGGGAGCTGTTTTGTATTACTTGTCAGAAACCCAACATAATAAAATTCAGCACATTACGTCAATTCAGCGTATTGCAGAAGATGCTTATGTTTGGATGGATCGTTTTACAATAAGAAATTTAGAATTATACCATAGTACAAATCCCAATGCGGTTACATTGTTGGATGTCATTGACAAAACGCTTTCGCCAATGGGGTCTCGTCTTTTAAAGCGATGGCTTGCTTTGCCATTAAAAGATATAATCAAAATACAATCCCGACATGAAGTAGTCTCTTTTTTAAAAGAAAATTCAGATGTGCTACGTCAAATTCAATATCAAATTAAGCAAATTTCTGATTTAGAACGATTGATATCAAAAGTTGCAACCGGAAAAGTATCTCCTCGGGAAGTGATGAATTTGTGTTATTCGTTGGACGCAATTATTCCAATTAAAACTTTGGCCCTAGCCAGTTCAAATGAATCGTTAAGAGCGATAGGAGATAGCTTGCACAGTTGTGATTTATTACGGGAAAAAATCAAAACAACGTTGAATCCCGACGCTCCGGTTTCCATCAACAAAGGGAATGCTGTTGCAAAAGGGATTAATGCAGAATTAGATGAGTTAAGAGCGATTTCTACCTCCGGGAAAGAATATTTGGAAGGAATAGAGAGTAGAGAATCACAAAGAACAGGAATTTCTTCCTTAAAAATATCGTTTAATAATGTTTTTGGATACTATATTGAAGTTCGAAATACACACAAAGATAAAGTCCCACCCGAATGGATCAGAAAACAAACTTTGGTTAATGCAGAACGATATATCACCGAAGAATTAAAGGAATACGAAACAAAAATTCTTGGAGCTGAAGATAAAATTCATCTCATAGAAACACAATTATTTGAACAATTGGTCATTTGGATTGGGACATACATAAAACCCGTTCAGTTAAATGCCGGTTTGATAGCTCAATTGGATTGTTTGAATTCTTTCACGCAATTGGCCATAGATAATAAGTATGTTCGACCGATTTTGGATGATTCATATGAGTTAGAGATTACCAATGGTAGACATCCGGTGATTGAAAAACAATTACCCGTTGGTGTTCCTTACATTGCCAATGATGTTTTTTTAGACAGAGATTCTCAACAAATTATTATGATTACCGGGCCTAATATGTCAGGAAAGTCGGCTATTTTACGTCAAACGGCTTTAATTGTGTTATTGGCCCAAATGGGAGGTTTTGTTCCAGCAGAAGCTGTACGCATGGGAATTGTTGATAAGATTTTTACCCGAGTAGGAGCAAGCGATAATATTTCGATGGGCGAATCAACTTTTATGGTAGAAATGAATGAAACGGCTTCCATCTTAAATAATATTTCTGAAAGAAGTTTAGTGTTATTGGATGAGATTGGACGAGGAACCAGTACGTATGACGGTATTTCAATTGCGTGGGCTATTGCTGAATATTTGCATGAGCACCCTAATCGACCAAAAACTTTATTTGCAACCCATTATCACGAATTAAATGAAATGGAAGTGACATTTAAACGGGTGCATAATTTTAATGTTTCTGTCAAGGAATTAAAAGATACGGTGCTATTTATTAGAAAATTAGTAAAAGGAGGTACCGCTCACAGTTTTGGAATTCATGTAGCAAAGATGGCCGGAATGCCCCAAACAGTTATCCAAAAGGCTCAGAAAATATTAAAGAAATTAGAAAAAAATCATTCTAGTGAGGAATTATCCGGTATAAAATCTAGTAAAGATGAATTACAACTCAGCTTTTTTAATTTAGACGATCCTTTATTAGAGGAAATCAAAGAGGAAATTTTAAACATTGACATCAATACCTTAACTCCGGTTGAAGCATTGATGAAATTGAATGAAATCAAAAGAATGTTGATTAAAAAGTAATCGCTATTGAATTAACATTCAAAAAGTTACTTTTACAGTTTGATTTTTTTCAAAAAACACTTGTAAAAGTAAATAATTATAGTACATTTGCATCCGCATTACTGAACAAGTGGTGCTGTTCTTATAAAAATTTGAATGCGAAAATAGCTCAGTTGGTAGAGCACGACCTTGCCAAGGTCGGGGTCGCGGGTTCGAGTCCCGTTTTTCGCTCAACTACCTAATAGTACAAATAATTATATTTGTATCAGGCTCGAGTGGTGGAATTGGTAGACACGCTGGACTTAAAATCCAGTGAACAGTAATGTTCGTGCGGGTTCAAGTCCCGCCTTGAGTACTAAAGCTTCAAACTATGTTTGGAGCTTTTTTGTTTTCTGTAACGAAATTTTCAAGTCTAATTTTACAAATTGTGATATTTTTTCTACATTTGAGAATATTTACTATTTTAAAAATCTATCTATTATGAAAAAAATTACATCTTTAGTTTTACTTTTTTTATGTATTACAGCGGTTGCACAAGAAAATGAAAATAAGCAATCTAATATTACAGTTTCTTCCTATTATCTATTTTCAGAGCCATCTCATTATGGTTTAAGTTTTGAGTTGAATTATGGTAGCATGTATGGCATGGGAGGAGCCTCTTCTATTTTGCAAGTTGCCTACGGAACCATGACCTATGAAGTGGGCGGTATTGAGTCAAACGGCGATGGATATGTTATTGAATTAGGCAGTAGAGGTTATTTTAATAAAAAGGATTCCGGCGTTTATTCTCAAAATACGTTGGCTTATGGTAATATTAAGTTTGAAGAAAGTGGACAAAAAGGGACTTATTCTTACTTTAGCTTTTTCAGCCCTACAGTTGGTTATAAATTTAAATTTGGGGAAAATTTCTCAGTAGACCCTAGTGTTGGTGTGCAATGGGTTATCCAAATGGACGGATCTGGATTCGTTGACAACAAAAATGTAGATGAATGGGCGGGAAGATTCGGTATAAAAATAGGATATACATTTTAATATAAGATAAATATTTTTTAAAAAAGCTCCATTAGTTAATTTAATGGAGCTTTTTAAATTTTAAACTTTTTTAAATAAAAAAATCCCGAACAAGTCGGGATTAATTTTTTCTGTTAGCTTGTTGCTAATTACTGAGCTGGTGTAGCAGCAGGAGCTTCAGCAGGAGCTTCAGTAGTAGCAGCAGCAGCAGAATCAACTACAGGAGCAGCTTCTTCTACAACAGGAGCAGCAACTTCTTCAGTTACTACTTCTTCAGTTACTTCAGCTTCTTTTTCTTTACAAGATACTACTGTTAAAGCAGCAACAAATACTAAACTTAAAATTACTTTTTTCATCTTACTAAATTATAAAAGGTTAATTATTAATTCAGGGCAAAGATATAAATTTTTTGGTTCAACAAAATATTTTAGTAAAATATTTTTAAAAAAAATAAACTATTTGTATTTCAAACGTTTGAGTAAGTCAATCTAAGATAATTCTGATTTAAAATTTGTCGTTTAAGAGTTTGAAAAATCTATATCAATTTTTACTTCGTTTTTTTCTTCTTTTTGGGTTGTACCACTTTCATTTCATCTACTAAATATTTGGCTCCGGCATATTTATCAATTACAAAAAGAATATACCGAACGTCTACCATGATGTTTCTGCAAATGGCAGGGTCATAATAAACATCGCTCATGGTTCCTTCCCAAACGCGATCAAAATTTAAACCAATTAAATTTCCATAGGCATCAATGGCAGGACTACCTGAGTTTCCACCCGTGGTGTGATTTGTTCCAATAAAGTTGACAGGTAATTTTCCATTTTCACCATATATGCCAAAATCTTTTTTATTGTATAAATCAATTAATTTTGGTGAAACATCAAATTCATAGTCGCCGGGAATATATTTTTCCATCACTCCATCTAAATAAGTAACAGGACTATAATAGACTGCATCACTTGGAGCATAGCCTTTCACTTTTCCATATGTTACTCGTAAAGTTGAATTGGCATCCGGAAATATTCTTGCTTCTTTTGGGCTCAATTCCAAAATTGCTTTCATATAAGTTCGTTGTAAAGCAATATTTTTCAAGTTTAATTCCTCATATTTCGGAACAACATTTTTATTATATGATTCTGCTAACATTTTTACAAAAACAAATCCACTGTCTTTATTCATAGATTCTAAAACCGTTTTTGCATCACCATTTAACAATTCTTTCAACCCGCTATAATTAGTTAATTTGGATGTTTTGAAAATTTCAGCGGTTTTATCTTTTAAGTCTTGACTTATGAGTTCTTGAGGTAAAAATTCTTTTGGAGATTTTGTAGCGTAAATTTCAAGAAGTTGCTCCATTACTTTTTCATCTACATTGGCGTTGAAATCTTTATATAATTCATCAAAACCTTCTATTAGATTTGCTTTTCGGTCATTAAATGCTTTTTCACCGCGAGTTGTATAAATGGTTTCTAATTGGTATAATCGATACCCAAAACTCAATAATTCAGTATTTCGCATCACAACCTCTATGAAATAATCACGACTTAAAGCATAAGGGGCAATCGCCTTATAATTAGCTTCAAATTCTGAGAGTACATTTCCGTATTCCGCTTGTTTACCTGCATTATTTACTTTAATCATGAAATCTTTTTCAAAATTTCGTTTGATTTGAACGGCATTGGATTTTTTTAACCCTTTCGTTTCTCCAATCCATTTTTTCCAATAATTGGCAACTGAAGCATATTTTGCAGCATATTGAATTTTGATTGCTTTGTCTTTTCGCATAAAACCATCTTGTACTTTCAAGGCGGCATCACGGACTTCAATTTTAGCAGGATTTAAATCATTTACAAGTTGTTCCACGGCAACGGCAGGCAAATATTCCTGCGTTCTTCCCGGATAACCAAAAACCATGGTAAAATCATTTTCTTGAACACCACTTATGGAAACAGGAAAATAATGTTTAGGAGTGTAAGGAACATTATCTTTTGAATACTCTGCCGGGCGGTTGTTTTTGTCGGCATAAATTCTAAATAAAGAAAAATCTCCTGTATGACGTGGCCAAACCCAATTGTCTGTATCTGAACCAAATTTTCCAATCGATGAAGGTGGAGCACCAACTAATCGAATATCTTTAAAAGTTTCGGTCACAAACCATATGTATTGATTGCCATCGTAAAATGTTCTGATTTTATTTTCTTGCCAATTTTCTTTAGGTAAAGAATTGCTTAGAGCAGAAATATTATCCTGAATTTTTTTCTGTTTTTCTGCTTCGTTGGACAAGGATTGTGTGTTTTCTAAAACCTTGGCCGTAATGTCTTCAATTTTCACAATAAAAGTGACTACTACTCCCGGATTCGGTAATTCCTCCGCCAAATTCATGGCCCAAAATCCTTTTTCCAAATAGTCATTTTCTACGGTTGAATGGGATTGAATTTGACCATATCCACAATGATGATTCGTTAATAGTAATCCTTTGGATGAAATTACTTCTGATGTACAACCTCCATTGAATTGAGGAACAGCATCTTTCATACTGGATTTGTTAACATCATAAATGTCTTTAGCTGACATTTTCATGCCAAGTGATTTCATTTCTTTTTCGTTCATACCTTCTAATAAAGAGGGAACCCACATGCCCCCTTGTTGAGCAAAAGTGGAAAAAGAAAGAAATAATAGGAGTAAGCGTAAAAATTTCATAGGACTAAATTTATGTATTCGATTAGTTTACAATATATTTCATGATTTTTCGCTTGTGAATGGCGAAATCGTTTGCAATATACAATTTTTGAGCCGCATCATTATGTGTTTCTACCTCCAAATAGATGATTTTTAACGATAATTTAGCAGCTTCTTGTTGAATAAAGGCAATTGTTTCTTTTCCAATTCCTTTGCCACGAGCGTTTTCTCTGATGTATAATTCATCTAAAAAGGCAATTTTACCCTGGTATTCAAAACTGAAAACATAGGTTAGAATTACATAACCAACAATTTCATTTTGATATAAAATTAGCCAAGCTTTTCCCAGATTTTCGTCTGTAAGGAATTGATTAAAGAGTTTTCTGGAAATTTCGATGTCAAATGGGTAATTGTCAATGCGATAGAATTCGCCCATCAATTGAATGATGTTTTCAATATCGGAAATAGAGATTGGATTATAAGTGGTCATTTTCAATATGCTTCAAAATAACGGCAGTTGCTCCTTTATTCATTTGTACAAAAGTGCTACAAATATGTCCTTTTTCATGACGAATGTCACGATTCAAAATTAAATTTGAGAAGGCATTATTTAACTCATTTTGACTTGAAATTGAAACACAGCCTTCTAAGCCCACTAAAGCTGTTGCTTCAGCAAAATGAGTATAATTTGGTCCGATTACAATTGGAATACCAAAAGTGGCCGGTTCCAAAATATTGTGAACACCCGGGTTTCCATATCCTCCGCCAATATATGCAATATCAGCGTAACTATAGATTTTGGTTAAGATGCCAATGGTGTCTATAATTAAAACAGCATATTCGTTTAATTTTTTACTGTCTTTTTCAGAAAATAAAATTACACTTTTGGAGATTGATTTTTTTAATTCTTGAATTTGTTCCGATTTTATATTATGAGGAGCAATAATGAATTTTACGTTTTCAGATGATTGATTGATGAAATTCACCAATAATTCTTCATCTTTTGGCCATGAACTTCCAATAACTATTGTAGTTGTGTTTTTTTTAAATTCTTCAATAAAACCCAAAGAATTGTCTCTTTCTAAAATCGAAACAACGCGATCAAAACGGGTATCGCCGGAAATTTTGACATTTTGATAACCCAGCGATTGCAATAATTTTTTTGAGGATTCATTTTGTACAAAAAAATGCTCAAATGTTTGGAGACAATTTCTGTAAAATCCACCATACCATTTAAAAAACACTTGATTTTCTCTTAGAATTCCTGAAATTAAATAGGTTTTAGTCTTTTGTTTTTTAAGTTCATTCAAATAGTTTGGCCAATATTCATATTTAATAAAAAACACTAATTCAGGATGAGTTAATTCTAAAAATAGTTTTGCATTTTCCTTTGTATCTAAAGGCAAATAAATAGTGAGGTCAGCAACAGAATTGTTTTTTCTGACTTCAAATCCGGAAGGAGAAAAAAAGGTGACAATTATTTTATGAGAAGGAAATTTGATTTTGATTTTTTCCACCACCGGAAGACCTTGCTCAAACTCGCCTAATGAGGCAGCGTGAAACCAAATTGTCTTGTCATTCGTGGAAATATTATGTTTCAGGGTTTCAAAAATATTTTTTCTCCCTTCTACAAAAAGTTTCATTTTCGGATTAAAAACAGCACTGATTTTTAATAAGAATCCTGCGAAATGAACCAATATATTATATAAAAAAAACATAGACTAATAATTGTGTCGCTAAAATACATCACTTTGTAGAATTTTCATTGTTATAACTTCTTAAATAATTACTTTTGTTCTATTATTTAAGGTGTAAAATGTGCCATGCCTTTTAAACCTTAAACTTTTAAACTTTAAACAAAAGAAAAAGTGATGCGTAAACTTCAAATGGTTGACTTAAAAAGTCAATACGATAAAATTAAAACCACCGTTGATGCTTCAATTCAAGAAGTTTTGGATACAACAACCTATATTAACGGTCCTAAGGTTCACGAATTTCAAAAAAATTTAGAAGAATATTTAGACGTAAAGCATGTAATTCCTTGTGCAAACGGAACCGATGCACTTCAAATTGCCATGATGGGATTGGGTTTGCAACCCGGTGATGAAGTAATAACGGCCGATTTTACTTTTGCAGCAACCGTGGAAGTGATTGCGTTATTACAATTAACACCTGTTTTGGTTGATGTTGACTTAGTGAATATGAATATATCGCTTGAGGGAATTAGAAAAGCAATTACTCCAAAAACAAAAGCAATTGTTCCTGTTCATTTGTTTGGAAGAGCCGCCAATATGGAAGCCATTATGCAAATTGCAAATGAACATAATTTATATGTTATTGAAGATAATGCTCAGGCGATTGGAGCCAATTGTCGTTTTTCTGATGGAACTAAAAAGAAAGCCGGAACGATTGGTCATGTTGGAGCTACCTCTTTTTTCCCATCAAAAAATTTAGGTTGTTATGGTGATGGAGGAGCAATTTTTACAAACGATGATGAGTTAGCTCATACCATACGAGGAATTGTTAATCATGGGATGTATGTTCGATATCATCATGATGTAGTAGGTGTAAATTCAAGATTAGATAGTATTCAAGCGGCAGTATTGAACACAAAATTATTTTTATTAGACGAGTATAATGCCGCACGTCAAAATGCTGCACGAAAATATTCAAAAGCATTTGAAGGGCATAAAAATATTATTGCACCAACTATTTGTGATGTTTGTGATTGTCATGTTTTTCATCAATATACGTTGAGAATTATTGACGGCGACCGTAATGGTTTAATGGATTATTTACTTAGCAAAGGAATACCGTGTGCTATTTATTATCCAATTCCCTTGCATTTGCAAAAAGCTTATATCGATTCGCGATATAAAGAAGAAGATTTTCCAATCACCAATCAATTAGTGAAAGAAGTAATTTCACTGCCAATGCATACAGAATTAGACGACGAACAAATTAAATTTATAACTGATTCTGTTTTAGAATTTTTTAACTAATTTTAAAGTATCAGCCTTTATCAATTAACCTTTAACCAAACAAAATGAAAGTATTAGTAACCGGAGGCCTTGGATTTATTGGTTCTCACACTGTTGTAGAATTACAAAATGTAGGTTTTGAGCCTATAATAATAGATAATTTGTCAAATTCATCGATTGAAGTTTTAGATAGAATAACAACTATTACCGGAAAAAAACCGCTTTTTGAACAAATGGATTTACGTGATAAAGCAGCTGTTCAACAGTTTTTCAAAAAGTACCAGGATGTTTCAGGTGTCATTCATTTTGCGGCTTCAAAAGCTGTAGGTGAAAGCGTAGAGAATCCATTATTGTATTATGAAAACAACATTAATACGTTAGTTTATATTTTACAAGAATTACAACAAAAACCGGAAGCAAATTTTATCTTCAGTTCATCTTGTACTGTTTACGGTCAAGCCGAAAAAATGCCAATCACAGAAGATGCCTCGGTTCAACCGGCAATGTCTCCTTATGGAAATACAAAACAAATAGGAGAAGAAATTATAACGGATGTTACCAAAGTATCTTCAATTAACGCTATTTTATTGCGTTATTTCAATCCTATAGGAGCTCATCCAACGGCAGAAATAGGTGAATTACCAATTGGTATTCCACAAAATTTAGTGCCGTTTATTACGCAAACAGGAATTGGTTTACGTAAAGAATTATCCGTTTATGGGGATGATTATCCAACTCTTGATGGCACGGCAATTCGCGATTATATTCATGTAGTGGATTTGGCTAAAGCTCACGTGGTTGCTTTACAACGATTAATTGAAAAAAAGAATTTATCTAAAATAGAAACCTTTAATTTAGGAACGGGAACAGGAAGTTCGGTTTTAGAAGTTATTCATGCTTTTGAAAAAGTATCCGGCCAAAAATTACCTTATAAAATTGTTGGCAGAAGAGAAGGGGATATCACTTCAGCTTATGCTAATACTGATAAAGCTAATAATGTGTTAGGTTGGAAAGCACAATCAACATTGGAAGAAAGTTTAGCGAGTGCATGGAAATGGGAACAAAAAATTAGAAGTTAGCTTAAAAATTTCAATATAAAAAGGGACAAATTTAATTCAAAATTTGTCCCTTTTTTGTGATTTATTTTTCTGTTTAAGCCGAAATCGTTTCTACTTCTTTATTGATTTTATTTACTAATCCAACTAATACTTTCCCAGGACCAACTTCCGTAAAACTAGTCGCCCCATCAGCAATCATTTGATTCACAGATTGCGTCCATCGAACCGGAGCCGTTAACTGAATAATCAAATTCTTTTTAATTTCTTCTGCATCAGAAACCGCAGTAGCTGTTACATTTTGATAGACTGGACAAATAGGAGTAGAGAATGTCGTTGCTTCAATCGCAGCGGCTAATTCTTCTCTGGCTGGTTCCATCATCGGAGAATGAAAAGCACCACCAACAGGTAAAATTAAAGCACGTTTTGCACCCGCTTCTTTCATTTTTTCACAAGCCAATTCAACTGCCTTATATTCTCCTGAAATAACTAATTGCCCAGGGCAATTATAATTTGCGGCAACAACAACGCCATCAATAGCTTCGCAAACTTCTTCTACAATTTTGTCATCTAAACCTAAAACAGCGGCCATCGTAGAAGGTGTAATTTCACATGCTTTTTGCATGGCTAAAGCTCGTTTGAAAACTAATCGCAAACCATCTTCAAACGATAATGCTCCGTTAGCAACCAATGCAGAAAACTCACCCAACGAATGACCGGCAACCATGTCCGGTTTAAAATCAGTTAGCGTTTTAGCTAAAATAACCGAGTGTAAAAAAACGGCAGGTTGCGTCACTTTGGTTTCTTTTAATTCTTCAGGAGTTCCTTCAAACATGATATCGGTTATTTTAAAACCTAGAATTTCATTTGCTTTTTCAAATAATTCTTTAGCTAATGCGGAAGTTTCATATAGTTCTTTGCCCATTCCTGTGAACTGAGCTCCTTGTCCCGGAAATACGTATGCTTTCATTTTTCATTTAATTTTTACAGCATTTATTACTACTGATGATTATTTTAAAAAACAAAAATACTATTTATTTCTATAAAATGTTAAAGCACCTGACGGACATTTGTTAACTGTTTCCATGATTTTTTCAGAAGAGGATGCATCAATTTTAATCCAAGGTTTTTCTTTGGGTTGAAAAACAGCAGAGTTGTTTCGGACACAATTTCCGGAATGTATACATTTTCCTGCCTCCCAAACGACCGTTATTTCACCGTTGGTATACTCTTTTTTGGTGTTTTCAGTTTCCATGGTTTTTTTGTTTATTGGTTACAAAACATCTCTAAATTCCAAAGTTTTGTCAAAAACACTTTTAGCAAAAGGACAAAGCGGAATTATTTTTAAGTTTTTTTCCCGAGCCATTTCAACAGCAGCGGCCACCATTTTTTTCCCCAATCCTTTTCCGTTATTTCCCGGATTAACTTCTGTATGATCAATGATAATCTTGTCTGTGCCAGCAAAAACAAAAGTCATTTTAGCCTCTATTTTTCCATCAATTTCTACAGAAAAGAAACCATTTTTGTAGTTTGATTCTAGTTTAATTTGCTCATTCATGGCATGTTGGTTTTAAACCTGTCAGGTAAAAATAACGTGATAGGTAAAGTTAATAAATTATTCCATTGGAATATCCATCAACAAAATTTCTGCATCGGAAGTTGCTGTAATCTCCAATTTCTCAGTATTTGTAATTCCCAATGCATCTTTGGTTTCCAAAACTTGTCCGTTAATAGTTATGCTTCCTGAAATCACAAAAGCATATACACCATTTTCATTTCTTTTGACATTATAAGTTTTGGTTATTCCTTTTTCAAATTTTCCCATGTGAAACCATGCATCTTGATGTATCCAAACGCCTGCATCTTCTGGATTTGGGGATAAAATTTGTTGTAATTTGTTTTGTCTGTCGTTTACGTCCAAAGTGATTTGTTGGTAACGAGGTTCCACGTTTCGTTTGTTTGGAAACAACCAAATTTGTAGCAGTTTAGTTCTTTTATCTTCATTCGGATTAAATTCACTGTGTCTAATTCCGGTTCCGGCACTCATTACTTGAACATCACCAAATTTGATAATTTCAGCATTTCCCATGCTGTCTTTGTGAGCTAGATCACCTTCTAATGGAATTGTAATGATTTCCATATTATCATGTGGATGGGTGCCAAAACCCATACCAGGTGCAATAGTATCGTCGTTTAACACCCGTAAAACTCCAAATTGAACTTTATCCGGATTGTACCAATTGGCAAAACTAAAACTATGATAAGCATTCAGCCAACCATGATCGGCATGTCCTCTTTCATTGGCTTTGTGTAAAACTGTATTTTTCATAACTAAAAGAATTTATTATTATTTATGAAACAAATTTACGATTGATAGTTCTAAGTAATTCTTAATTTAGATTAAGAAATATCCGTTTGACTTTTAATGTTTATTAGTTTTTGGAATCAATAGTATAAATTGTCTAATTTTATTTAAAATAGAGGATATGATGAGTAGAGACAAGAAAATACGATGGGGAATTTTAGGTTGCGGAAAAATTGCGGAAAAATTTGCAAGTGATTTAGAATTGAGTGAAAACGCAGTCCTTGTAGCTTGTGCATCAAGAATTTTTGAAAAAAGTAAACGTTTTGCAAAGAAATACCAGGCTACTTATTTTTATGATTCGTATTTGGAACTAGCTACTTGTCCGGATGTTGATGTAATCTATATTGCGACACCTAATTCATTTCACTTGGAGCACTCTTTATTGTGTTTAAAAAATAAAAAAGCAGTTCTATGTGAAAAGCCACTCGCTTTAAATAAATTTCAAGTGGAAGAGATTATTCAAGTAGCAAAAGAAAATAATGTGTTTTTAATGGAAGCAATGTGGACGAGTTGCTTGCCAAATATTTTACAAATTCAAAACACCATCAAGAGTGGTAAAATAGGAGAAATTATTCATCTTACGGCTGATTTTGGTTTTAAAGTTGATTATGATCCAAAAAGTAGACTTTTTGACCCAACTTTGGGAGGAGGTTCGTTACTTGATATTGGAATTTATCCATTGTATATCAGCCTTCTTTTAATGGGTAAACCAGCTAAAATTCAGTCTTCTTTACGTTATACAAAATTGGGGGTAGACGCTTCCTGTTCTGTCTTGCTTTCTTATACAGATCAAAAAACAGCTAGTTTATTCTCTTCTTTTGAAACATTTACCGCTATTAAATGTGAAATTTATGGTACGAAAGGGAAAATTATTATTTCATCTAATTTTCATGAACAAAGTCAGCACACAATTATAATAGATGGATTAACAGGTCAATTGGTACAAAGTGAACTAGTTGGACTGGGTTATTTTCATGAAATTGAACATGTGAACGAATGCCTATATCAAGGTTTGAATGAAAGTTATTTGATGCCTTTAAAAATGTCAATGAATTTAATAGAACTGATGGATGAAATCAGAAGTAAATAAATCAATAATCTGTCAATTTATTTACGCAGCAATTTACTTTTCATTTTACTGAAAAATTCAGGTGTTACACCAATATAAGAAGCGATTTGTTTTTGAGGAACCCTTTGGATTAAGGTTGGGTATCTTTTACAGAATTTTTCAAAACGCTCTTCGGCGGATAAACTTAAATTATCCATCAACCGTTCTTGATGAGCAACTAAGGAATTTTCAGTTAAAATTCTAAAAAAGCGTTCCAATTTTGGGATTTCATGATACAATAACTCTTGATTTTCTTTGGATAATAAAACTACTTCTGAATCCTCTAAAACTTCAATAAACAAATTGCCGGGTTTTTGAGAAAGCAAGCTGTACATGTCTCCAATCCACCAACCTTCGCAGGCAAAATGCAAAACATGTTCGACAATGTTATCATTTATATTGAAACTGCGTAACAATCCTGAATTTACGAAATAGGAATATTTACATATTTCACCGGCATTTAAAAGGATGGTTTTTGCTTTGTACTCAACAGTTTCAGTTTTAGATAACAAAAGCTTTTGTTCTTTTTCAGTAAGGGAAATATAGTTAGCAATATGGTTTAAAAGCAATGACATGCTTATTTTAGATTGTTTAAAAAAGGGCTAAAATACGCTTTCGTTTTTTCTAAAAAAACAACTTTTTTTTCAGAGAATGAATGTTCAAATCCGTTCCGAATTAACGTTTGAATATCGGCAATAGATAAATCCAAAGCCTCTTGAATAGCTAAGAAATTATCATTCATATAGCCTCCAAAATAGGCTGGATCATCTGAGTTTATTGTCGCTTTTAAATTATGATTTAGCATGGTTTTTAAGGGATGATTTTTTAAATCATCTACAACTTTTAAAGCTGAATTTGAAAGAGGGCATACCGTTAGAGCAATGTTTTCTTCTACTAATCGTTTGATTAGTTTTGCGTCAGATAAACTATTGTTTCCGTGGTCGATTCTGTGTATGTTAAGAATGTCTAATGCTTCCCAAACATAATCAGAAGGACCTTCTTCTCCAGCATGAGCTAATGGAATATAACCTTCTTTTATAGAAGCTTCAAAAACATTTTTAAATTTAGAAGGAGGATTGCCTAACTCTGAAGAATCTAATCCTACCGCAGCAATCAAATGTTTAAATGGTAATGATTGTTCTAGGGTTACAAATGCATCTTCTTCAGAGAGATGCCTCAAATAAGACATTATTAAAAGGGAAGAAATACCCCATTTTTCTTCAGCCACTTTTTGTGCTTTATGAATTCCTGTGATAACCGTTTCAAATGGTACTCCACGATGCGTATGTGTTTGTGGGTCAAACATAATTTCAGTATGTATCACATTATTCTCATGACATTTTGCAAAATAAGCCATCGTCAAATCATAGAAGTCTATTTCGTGTAAAAGAACTCCTGCACCGGCATAATAGATATCTAGAAAATCTTGTAGACAGTCAAATTTGTAGGCATTTTTGACTTCTTCAATATTTTTATAGGGAATGGAAACTTTATTTCGTTGAGCAATTTCAAACATTAATTCAGGTTCAAACGAACCTTCAATGTGTAAATGAAGCTCTGCTTTAGGAGCATTTTTGATAATTTCTTGTATTGTCATTGTAAGTATAAATAAATAAAGCAAGATACTATTTTCTATTGATTTACTTTAACCAATTTAGCTGCTTCTTTTGCCTTCTCGACAATTTCTTCAATTGGTGTTTCCAACGCATCATTCACCAATGAAACTCCCATCCTACGATAGGGTCTTGATGTAGGTTTGCCAAAAATTCTGAAATCTGTTTTGGGTAATCCTGCAATTTTTTCAATTCCGGAAAAGGTTGGATGATTTGAATTTTCAGCCGCTAAAATAACTGCACTTGCTCCTGCTTTTTCTAAAGTGATTTCATAGATTGGTAAACTTAAAATAGCTCGTAAATGCAATTCAAATTCGTTAAAATTTTGTGTTCCGGCTAACGTAACCATACCAGTATCGTGTGGTCTTGGTGATAATTCGGAGAAATAAACACCTTCGTTGGTTAGAAAAAATTCTACGCCAAATAAACCAGCTCCACCTAAAGCTTTTGTCACTTTTCGAGCCATTTCTTGAGCTTCTAAAATATCTTTTTCAGATACTTTTGCCGGTTGCCAACTTTCTTGGTAATCGCCGCGTTCTTGCCGGTGACCAATTGGAGCACAAAATAAAGTTGGTAAATGGTTGTTTTGAGCAACTGTTAATAGGGTAATTTCCGAGTGAAAATTCACAAAGGCTTCTACAATTACTTCTACCACATCACCACGAGAGCCATCCACAGCATATTGCCAAGCTTTAGTAATATCTTCCTTTGATTTTATGGTGGATTGTCCTTTTCCGGATGAACTCATCAATGGTTTGACTACACATGGAATACCAACTTCTGAAACCGCTATTTGCAATTCCTCTGCGGAAGTTGCATAACGATAATTCGCAGTCTTTAGTCCTAACTCTTTGGATGCCAAATCACGAATTGCTTTTCGGTTCATGGTGAAATTGGCTGCTTTCGCAGACGGAACAACAGTTATGCCTTGCTTTTCATAGTCATAAAAACGTTCTGTACGAATGGCTTCAATTTCAGGAACGATAAAATCGGGTTGGTGTTTGGCTACAATTCGGTCGAGTTCGGCACCGTCTAGCATATTGATGATTTCAAAACCGTGTGCCACTTGCATTGCGGGAGCATTTTCATAACTATCGACTGCAATGACGGTTTGGCCAATTCGTTGTGCGGCGATGACAAATTCTTTTCCGAGTTCTCCGGAACCGAGTAGGAGGATTTTAGACATTTCAACTATCAATTATAAATAAAAAAAGCCCCAAGTTTCCTTGAGGCACTATATACTTAAGCTATAACTTCTTTAATTCTTCGCATGGCTTCTATGAGTAATTCTTCGCTTGTTGCATACGAAAATCGAATGCAATCCGGATTTCCAAAAGCATCTCCGGTTACAGTTGCAACATTAGCTTCAGCTAACAAATACATAGAGAAATCTGTCGCGTCTTTGATTAAAGTACCACGTAATGTTTTTCCAAAGAAGGAAGATACATCCGGAAATACATAAAAAGCACCTTCAGGAACATTGATTTTTAGACCCGGAATTTCTTTGATTAATCCTACGACTAAATCTCTTCTTTTGTGAAAAGCTTCCACCATGTAATTCAATACTTTCGGGTCGGCATCCACAGCGGCAATAGTAGCTCTTTGAGCTATTGAATTGGCTCCAGAGGTTACCTGACCTTGCATTTTGGTACAAGCTTTCGCAATGAATTCAGGTGCTCCAATATATCCGATTCTCCATCCTGTCATGGCAAATGCTTTTGCGACTCCATTTACAGTTATGGTTCTTTCAAACATTCCCGGAATTGATGCAATGCTGCAAAAAGTTCCTGAGAAATTGATATGTTCGTAAATTTCGTCGGCAACAATATATATGTTGGGGTATTTTTCTAATACTTTAGCAATAGCTGTAAATTCTTCACGGCTGTAAACAGAACCACTTGGGTTACATGGCGAACTATACCAAATCATTTTTGTTTTTGGTGTGATGGCTTTTTCAAGTTGTTCAGGAGTAATTTTGAAATCGCTTTCGACAGAAGTAGGAACTTCGACAGGAATTCCTCCCGACATTTTGATAATTTCATAATAACTTACCCAGTAAGGAGCAGGTAAAATCACTTCATCACCATCATTCAACATGCATTGTGCTATGTTGTAAAGGGATTGTTTGGCACCAGTGGAAACCACAACATTTGCCGGTTTATAATCCAGATTATTGTCTCTTTTGAATTTTCGACAGATAGCTTCTTTTAATTCAGCATAACCATCTACCGGTGAATAGGTGCTATAATTTTCATCAATTGCTTTTTTTGCTGCTTCTTTAATAAAGTCAGGTGTGTTGAAATCAGGTTCTCCTAAACTTAAACTGATGATGTCTTTACCCTGAGCTTTTAACTCTCTTGCCAATGCTGCCATAGCCAAGGTTTGAGAAGTAGATAAATTATTAATCCTATCCGATAACGGGTTCATTGTAGTATGTTTTGTAGTTGTGTAAATTTTATTATGCCATTTGTGGCTCTTGACCTAATTCTTTCAAATGTTTAAAGTGAGCAATAACAGCACTTCGCATCGTTTTGAATTCGTGATATGGAAGATTGCATTCTTTGGCAGTTTCTTTCACAATTTCACTGATTTTACCATAGTGAACGTGACTAATATTAGGGAAAATATGGTGTTCAATCTGATGATTTAAACCACCAGTGTACCAATTCACAATCCAATTTTTTGGTGCAAAATTAGCGGTTGTAAATAATTGGTGAACAGCCCATGTATTTTCAATTTCGCCATTTTCATCTGGTACTGGATTTGTAGTTTCTTCCACAACGTGAGCCAATTGGAACACAATGCTTAAAATTAATCCGGCAGTATAGTGCATTACAGCAAATCCAAGAACTACTTTCCACCAAGTGATTCCTAATACCATTGGTAATACTAACCATATGGAGAAATAAATAACTTTGGTGATAATTAAAGTTGTCCAAAGAATTTTTGGACTTTTAGGTTCGCCATAAGATAATTTACGTTTCAAATAAGCTCTCATTTGTTTGAAATCAGTTGTAATTGCCCAATTGAAAGTTAATAAACCATATAGAAAAACAGAATAGTAGTGTTGAAATTTATGAAAATATCTCCATTCTGATTGTTTTGAAAAACGAATAACACGTCCTGCATCTAAATCTTCATCATGACCAACAATGTTAGTGTAAGTGTGATGCAAAACATTGTGTTGCACTTGCCAGTTGAAAACGTTTCCGGCTAAAATGTAGATACTTCCACCCATTATTTTATTCAACCAAGGTTTGTTTGAATAGGAGCCGTGATTTCCATCGTGCATAACATTCATTCCTACACCTGCCATTCCCACACCAATCACTACATTTAACAGTAAATAGGTCCAAAAAGGCATATCCATTGTTAATAGGAAAAAATAAGGAGTTAAGAATATAGTAAACATCACTATTGTTTTTAAGTGAAGTTTCCAATTACCTGTTTTTTGAATATTATTATCTTTGAAATAGTTGTTAACGCGACTGTTAAGGGTTCTAAAAAATTTTAGATTGTCTTGTTTTGAAAAAGTTGGAATTGTGGTATTCATGTATTTTATAAATTTTCCCCAAAGGTAAGTATTAATATAAATCATAACGATGAACAAACAATAAAATTTCAACACCAAATTGTTTACTTTTGTTAAAAATAGCACAATATGGAAGAAATTATAAAGTATTTTCCTAATCTATCTGAAAATCAGCTTCTTCGATTTAAAAAATTGGAAGAATTATACCACGTTTGGAATGCAAAAATCAATGTTATCTCCCGAAAAGACATTGATGAACTATACATTAAACATGTTTTACATTCTCTGGGAATTGCTAAAGTGATGGAATTTCAACCCAAAACAACAGTTTTAGATGTTGGAACCGGTGGTGGTTTTCCCGGAATTCCGTTGGCAATTTTGTTTCCGGAGACACGATTTTATTTAATAGACGTGATTGCTAAGAAAATAAAAGTTGTGAATGAAGTAGTGATTGCATTAGGATTAGAAAATGTCAAAGCGGAACAGATTCGTGCTGAAAATGTCAAAGGGGATTTTGATTTCATAGTGAGTAGAGCCGTCACGAATATGCCTGATTTTGTCTCTTGGATAAACGATAAAATCAAGAAGCAGCAAAAACACGAACTAAAAAATGGTGTTTTATATCTTAAAGGAGGAGATTTGACGGAGGAATTAAAAGATTTTCCAAAAGCAACACAATATAATTTGTCGGACTACTTCTCTGAAGATTTTTTCGAGACCAAGAAAGTGGTTCATTTACCAATAAAATTCAAGGTATAAAAAACTTCGAATTCACAATTTATTATTTGTGAATTCGAAGCTAAAAAATATTCATAAATTAATTTTTAATCAATTTATGGATTATGCTTTTTTCTGTGGATTCAATTTTAATAAAATAAAAACCATTCATTAAATTAATAGGTATTTGAAAATTTCCCTCAAAAGTTACATTTTTTTGACCAAAGACTTTTTTTCCTGAAGCGTCAACGATGGATATCAAAGCATTTGAAATAGTAAACGGACTGAAAATTTCCACACTATTATGTATGGGGTTTTTGATTGTTATGTTTTTCAATAATTCAGGTTGTTCTAAAGTTAAAGGCGGATTTAGAATTTCATTTAAAGCGAATGTAACATTTCCCTCAGTTAAGGTTACGTGAGCTTCGTTTTCAGTTGGAAAATAAGTAGTTACAAATGGTGTTTCTGAACTTCCGGTGACATTTGTATACCAATTTGGATTAGTTATGGCTAATGAACTCAATGTTGGGATAAAACAAAATTTGTCAATTAATAAATTCGCTAAAAAATCATCTAAAGTGGGATTTCCACTTCCTCCGGCAGCAAAATCAGCGACTTTAAACATTCCGCCGGGAGCAGAGTCTAAACCGGAAGAAGTTGAAGGCGAAGCGGCATTAGCGGTACTTGAAAAAACAGTTAACCAAAATAAAATATATTGCTGTGCTCTAAACCTACTTACTAATTGATTTGAAACACCTGTAGGCGGAGTAAAACGAACATCAAATTTTGCTCGTTGTGTTGAACTAGCATCAACGGTATAATCATTTAAGACAAACATACCAGGAGTTCCGGTCATTGTCCCGTTTCCGCTCCCATTCGAAATAGCAATATTTCTCGTTTCCGTTGGGAAACCCATTGCAGTTAACTCATTTTGAAATGGAGTTCTGAAATTTGGAGCACCGGTAGGAAGTTGGTTTGAGTTATTAAATTCCGTTAAACTACCACTTTGAAGATGTCCTTCAAAATGATCCAAAAGCATTTGTTTGGCAGCCGGACTTTTGAAAACTTCATTTACAACACCTTGTAATGTTACATCACCAAGCGGGCCAAAAGCCATATAATTAAATAAATGTTGAAAACCAATAGGTACATTTGCCCCTAAATGAGGGGAGTCAAAAGAAAGATATAAGCGTGTATCGTGTTCAATTTGATTTTGTTCCATATAACGCAAAGCATAACGGGAAATTAAACCACCCATGCTTGGACCAATCACTACATTTTGTTCGGCACCTACTTTTTGAGCATTGATTTGATTGATGAGTTCCACTAAAATCATCGCATTTCGTTGAATAAAATCGGCACCACCATCTATAATTACTCCATCCTCAGGTGAATATTGAGGAAAATTCAAAACGACAATATCAAATCCTTCGTTTCGGACTATGTCACCTAAGTTTTCTCCGGAAGTGCCATAATTTAGCAAGGAATAGATGAGGTTTGTGTCTCTTGTGTCGCCTGGGTCAAATCCATCTACAAGAAAAATAGGTTTGTCTAAAACTTGGTCAACGTTGTCTAAATAAATTTCATATTCGCCTTGACCTAAATAAGCGGCACTTTCTCCAAATCCTTGAAAAGGAATTGTTGCCGTAATTGTTTCGGCTAAAATTTCGTTTCCGTTTCGATTAGTCAAATTTGAACTTCCTTGTATTTCAAATGTTGATTTGATAACTTTACTTTCTCCGTTTGTAAATTCAATTTTAAATGAAATTGATTTTTTGCCGTAAGTGTTAAAATCGACTTTAATGGGTTGATTTACAGAAACAGTTAACCAATAATCATTATCGGTAAAGCTCATGTAAATTGCCTGAATAGTTTTGGAAGTTGTGTTGAAAATATTTTTGTCTTTCAGAATAAATTCAACTGTTTTGTTTTTTGATTTGGAAACTAACGGAGCCATCAATACAATTTTATGTTGTTGAAAAGCATCTGAGACCACTGGGTCTAAAACAAGTTGTTCCCGATTATTTATTGTAATTTGATGGTTCTCAAAAACTTCCGTTTTGATCGTTTCAACTTCTGAAATTAAAAGTGCTAAAGGAATTTGTTTTGAAAAAAAGGCATTATCGGCCTCCTTTTTTAAAATGTCATATTTAGGTAAACGTTGTAAATAATCAGCTCTTTGAATTTCATGATAAACCTGTTTGAAATAAAGGGATGAAATAATTTCTTTTTTTTCAGTGGTGATTTTAGAAAGTTCAAAAACTTGATCATATAAGATGTTTGTTTTTGTTTTGTCTTTTAATAGTTCGTATTTTCCATTTTGAGCGAATGAAAATAAAATAGTAAAAAGTGATAAAATAGTAATTTTTGTTTTCATTAGCCAATGGTTTGTTTTGATAGTGAATGGTTTACTTCTTTCAAATATAAAAAAAAGTCCGAACAAACAGCTCGGACTTCATAAAATATTATTTTTAAATCGATTAACCTAAAAATGGATAACGATAATTTTCAGGTGTCACAAAGGTTTCTTTGATTGTTCTTGGCGAAACCCAACGCAATAAATTTTGAGCAGAACCGGCTTTGTCATTGGTTCCGGAAGCACGAGCACCACCAAAAGGTTGCATTCCTACTACAGCTCCGGTTGGTTTATCATTCACATAAAAGTTACCGGCACAGTTTTCTAAAGCCTGAGTTGCTTCAGTTATAGCATATCTATCTTGGCTAAAAACTGCTCCGGTTAAAGCGTATTCTGAAGTTTGATCAACTAGTTTTAAAGTTTCTTTCCAATTAGCATCGTCATAAATGTAAACAGTTAAAACAGGGCCAAATAATTCAGTTTCAATAGTTACATAATGTGGATTTGTTGTTAATATGACTGTAGGCTCAACAAAGTAACCCTTTGATTTGTCATAATTACCACCAAATAAAATCTCAGCATCAGCATCGCTTTTTGCTTGGTCGATGTATTTTGCCAATTTGTCGAATGATCCTTCATGAATTACAGCGGTGAAGAAATTAGAAAAATCTTCAGGGGAACCCATTTTAATTGTGGCCATTTCTTTCGCCATTTCTTCCTTGATAGCCGGCCATAAACTTTTCGGATAGTAAGCCCTTGAGGCTGCCGAACATTTTTGACCTTGGAATTCAAAAGCACCTCGAATAGAATTAGCTACAACTTGTTTCACATTTGCACTTGGATGAGCTATGATAAAATCTTTTCCGCCTGTTTCACCAACAATTCGTGGATAAGTTTTGTATTTATGAATGTTGGTTCCAATTTTCTTCCAAATTTCCTTAAAAACAAAAGTAGAACCGGTATAATGAATTCCTGCAAAAGATGGGTGTTCAAAAATGGTATCTGAAATCATTACCGGGTCTCCAAAAACGACATTGATAACACCATCTGGAACGCCAGCTTCTTTGAAAACATCAATTATAATCTTAGCAGAAAATACTTGGCTGTCACTTGGTTTCCAAACTACAACATTACCCATCATGGCTGCAGAAGCGGGAAGGTTAGCTGCAATTGCGGTAAAATTAAATGGTGTAATGGCATAGACAAAGCCCTCTAACGGACGGTATTCCACTCGATTCCAAACAGAAGAATCAGAAGATGGTTGGTCACTGTAAATTTGGGTCATGAATTGTACATTGAAACGCAAAAAATCAATTAATTCGCAAGAAGCATCAATTTCTGCCTGATGAATAGTTTTTGATTGAGCAATCATAGTTGCGGCATTTATTTTTGCACGATATGGACCGGCAATCAGTTCAGCCGCTTTTAAGAAAATGGCAGCACGTTGTTCCCAAGGCATCGCAGCCCATGCTGTTCTGGATTCCAATGCATTTGAAATAGCTTTTTCTACATGACTTTTTTCTGCTAAATGATAAGTCCCAACGATGTGTTTATGGTCGTGTGGAGCACTCATGTTCCGAGTGTTACCGGTACGAATTTCTTCACTACCTATGTATAATGGAACATCAATTTTAGTATTCCACATTTCTTTATAAGCTGCTAACACAGCTGCCTTTTCAGGACTATTTGGAGCGTATGATTTAACGGGTTCATTGACCGCTTTTGGAACATGAAAAAAACCTTTTAGCATGATAAAGTGTGTTTAAAATTAAACAAATTGATAATAAAAACTTGTAATTCTTAAGAATTATAAATTAGAATACAAAAGTACAAAGGTTTTTTTGAATTTTTGATAACAAAAGTTACAAAGCAAAATGGGAATAGTTGAATTAATTTAAAGCAAAAGGAGCACTCAATTTAAAAGTGGGTACAATAACCCTAAAATTTTTAGTGGTAGTAAAATTGATCATATTAAAATGTCCTTTCATCGCTCCGAAGGGTGAAGAGAGCAAACAGCCGGAACTATAAGTATGATTTTCACCGGGTTTCAACACTGGTTTTTTACCGATAACTCCTTCTCCATCAACAACCTCTACATTGTTTAAAGAATCAAAAATTTCCCAATGGCGAGACATGAGTTGTACTGAATCTTTACTATGATTTTCAATAGTAATGTGATAACTAAAAGCAAAATGAAGTTTATAGTTCTTGAAGTACGTGCCTTCAAAACTAGTTGAAACTGAAATTTTTATGCCTCTTGTTATTTGTGAAACCATAAATTAATATAAAATAAAACCAATAAAAACCATGATTACCGCCACAAAAAGTGCAGTAGTTGGCAACATAAAGGTCAAAAGTACAAATTTTAAAATTGTTTTCAAACGGCTTTGTTGATAAAAATTTCTTAAAGCTTTATACAAGTAAAATAATAATACAATAGGAATGAAGTATGATAAGTCAATATTAATCAGTAAATTAATCAATTCAGCAAGAAAAAATAATAAAAAAACAAAGCTCATGACACTAAAAACAAAAACCATGTGTTCTGCATAATTCAGTTTGCTTCTAAAATAAATAATAGCAAAGACAATGGTTAGAAATGGTAGCGAAATGAAAAGGATAAAAGGCAGTTTTTCATCTAAATAGTTTGCGAATTTTTCAACCGCTGAATCGTCTTTGCTATTAAATTCGTTGACTTGAAAACTTTTTTTCAATAAAAATTTATTCCAATTGCTGTTTTCGTGTTTCAATGTATCCAATATTTTATCAAAATCTTTTTCTTTTGATTTTTCTAAAAAAGTGGTATAAGTGTCTATCTTTAGAAAAGTTCTTTTAAAAATATTTTTACCTTCAAGTTGTTTTTCGGTGTATAAAGTGTCGCTTATTTTTGTTTCATCAAAGAATATGTTGTTTCTGTCTTTTTTCCTTTTTACCGTTGATGAATCTATTTTTTCTTGTAAGTTTTCCTTTTCTTGGTATTTTGCAATACTGTCATTTATGCTCACTTTTTCATTTCCTATGGTAAAATCGGTGTTTTCAACTTCACCGAATTTTTCGACCAATCCACTAAAAATAAAATAAATTAAAGAGACACTTAAATAAAATCGAAAAGGATTTGCATAATAAAGTCTTTTGCCTGTAATAAATTCTTTCGCTGCTTTTCCGGGTTTTGTAAATAAAGAAACAATAGTGTGTTTTACTTTAGAATCATAGGCATAAAAATTGGCTAAAAATTCATCAATAAAATCCCGCAATGCTAATCGTTTGGTTGTGTTTTTTTGCCCACAATTTGGACAAAATTTATCTGAAATATCCAATGGATGATTGCAATTCAGGCAAGAAATACCACGGTAGTCTTTAAGTCTCTTTGTTGACACGTTTAATCTTTATTTGTTGTTTATTTTGTCATGTAGATAGAATTGGTCATTCCTCTGCCAATAATTCGATCATATCGGTCATTATTTCCTCTATAATAAACCAAGCAAGTATAATTGTTTTCTGTTTGAATAAAATTACCATCAATTGCCTTTTCATAATCTACTTTCCCATTTGAATCGGCGATAGTGTATTCGTAATTGGTAAATCCTTGTTTGATGATGATGGCTTTTTCGTAAACTCCTTTTTCTTTATTATAATCCATCTTATTTTCAGAAGTTAAGGCGTAGTTGTTGAACATTCCGGTTACATAAATGTCTTTTTTTTCATAAAAAGTTGGAGCACTTAGTGAAAAAAATACCCAAGAATAATCAGACTCTACATTTACATCATCCCGTGCATCTATATTTTGAATAACAAAAATACCATTAGCATCGGGTGCATAGGTATATTTTAAAGTGGACCGGGGAAAATTGGTTTGTAAAAAAGTGTTATAAATTCCGGTAAGGGTTATTCTTCTGACATTGTTGGCAGCATTTCGAATGTCTTTATTTTCAAAATATAAAAACTCATTACCTGCCCAAAACTGTGTTTCTTTATCATATTTATAATACAAATCAGTCCCTAGTGTATACATTGGTTTTATATTCATAATGGCCGTGTGCCAAATGTCGTTTTTCAACAATACAATTTTTACATTTTGAACAGGGTTTTGCAAGGCAATATTAGCGGGTTTTACATAAAATTCCAGATTGTGTTTAGAATATAAATCCCTAACGTCACGTGGATTTTTAACCAACATAGGTACGTTAACTAATTCTTCGTATAATATGAATTTTCTGGAAAAAACAACTTCTTGATTGTTGTTTAATATAGTAATGATGTAATTTCCACTAACCTTAAAGCCTTTTGTAATACTATTAGGGAACATAATTCGGTACCTTGAATACATTTGTAAGGTGTTAAATGAATTATCATATGTTATTATTCGTTGGTTATCTAATCCAACTAGGTATTCATTTAAATTTAAATCAGATTTAGTCCAGTCATAATCACAATGGGTTATGG
>Ga0209063_1000420_pt1 | contig 30059 bp, 26 predicted proteins | sample KloWWTmeKNB19Kit_FD_187177 | JGI IMG/M metagenome (GOLD analysis project Ga0209063, IMG submission 187177) | Active sludge microbial communities from Klosterneuburg, Austria, studying microevolution and ecology of nitrifiers - Klosterneuburg... | ecosystem: Engineered > WWTP > Aerobic digester >... | reverse complement strand
AATTGCTTCCGGGGTATCATCAACAATAATTTCAACTCCTGTTGCGGCTTCTAATGCACGAATATTTCGTCCTTCACGACCAATGATTCTTCCTTTTACGTCATCTGATTCAATGTTGAAAACAGATACACAATTTTCAACTGCTTCTTCAGTTCCTACCCGTTGAATCGTATTGATGATTACTTTTTTAGCTTCTTGTTGAGCTGTTAATTTGGCTTCCTCCAAGGTGTCTTGAATATGAGCCATTGCTTTAGTTTTAGCTTCTGCTTTTAAGCTTTCTACTAATTGTTCTTTTGCTTCTTCAGCAGATAAACCGGAAATAACTTCTAATTGTTGCACTTGGCTTTTGTGCAGTTTTTCCAGTTCAATTTGTTTTTTGTCTAAAAGTTCAATTCGGTTATTGTAATCTGCAATTTTGATATCAAAATCATCTGCTGATTTCTTTGCTTTAGCTAGTTCACTCGAAACTTGAGATTCTTTATCTCTTGTTCTTTTTTCAACTTCCGCTATTTTTTTGTCTTTGGATAAAATCTCTTTTTCATGTTCTGATTTTAACTCTAAAAATTTTTCTTTCGCTTGAAGGAGTTTGTCTTTTTTGATATTTTCAGCTTCAACTTTTGCATCTTTTAAGATGGAAGCGGCTTCCTTTTTTGCGTTTTTTATAAGGTTGGAAACGTTGCTTTTTTCAATGACTTTTGCGATTGCAAAACCCGCTGCAATTCCAACAATTCCGGCGATAATAAGTAGTAATGTACTGTCCATTTGTTTTAAGGTTTATATATAAAAAAAGCCTACATTAGGTGATTGTATAAACTCGATAAGACAAGTTTTGAGCTAACTCATTGTTCAAGGATCCCACTACAAGGAGGGCATGCTTTAGTAATGAAGATTTGCTCATTCTAAATTGTTAGTGTTGAGTTTATCAAATAGAAACTAATGTAGGCAGTATCTTAATTAGTGTGTAAGAACGTATTTATTTTTCCAGATAGTTGGCTAATAAATCATTTATTTTTTTCAGTCTCTCTAACGATTCCTGATTATCTTCCGTTTTCTCAATTTGTTTTTGCTCTAATTGCGAGGCAAACTGTAAGGCACACATGGCCAAAACATCTTGTTTGTCTCTCACAGCATAATTTTGTTCAAATTGCTTAATCATTACATCAATTTTTTTTGAAGCACTTCGCAATCCTTCTTCCTGACTTGGGTCCACCGTTAACGGATAAACGCGGTCAGCAATTGATAATTTAATTTTAAGCTTTTCGTTCATGCTGTATTAATCAGATAACTGTGCAATACAGTAATCAATTTCACGAATTAATGAATTTATTTTAAGCTTCGTATCTCTTTTGTTTTCGTCACTGCCTAATAATGAATTGGCTATTTTGAGTGTTTCATACTGTTTTTTCAAGCTTTCCATCTCACTGGCTTGAATTTGTATGTTTCGGTTTGCTTTGTTTAATTCCTGTTTTAAATCTTGTATAGTTGTCTCTAAACCTTGCATTTTGCTTATCAGTTTGGAGAGTCTATTTTCAAGAGAATCAACAATTTCTACCATTTCACTCATTGGAGCATATATTCATTACACGATTTACAAAGTTAGTATTCCTAAACGATTAACGCAAATAAAAAAAATAAATTTTATATTCAATTTTTATTTCTCACTAACTGATGGTAAATCATTGAAATAGTATTTTTTAGCTTTGGTTTGAAATTTGCTATACTTTTTTTAAATTAGCAAAAATTCGAAGCCATGAAATACACTTTATTATTACTTTTTGCCTCAATCAATGCCTTTTCACAGGTGAACTATCCACAAAATGATTTTATTTCTCCTTTAGATATTCCTTTGTTTCTTTCCGGCACTTTCGGTGAATTGCGTTCTAATCATTTTCATTCCGGTTTAGATTTTAGAACACAATCAAAAACTGGTTTTAATGTTTATGCAACCGGAGATGGGTATATATCCAGAATTAAAATTTCCACTTTTGGTTATGGTAAAGCACTTTATATTACCCATCCAAACGGGTATACTTCCGTTTATGGACATTTGTTGAAGACTGCCCCTAAGATTGACGCCTATTTAAAAGAGCAACATTATAAAGAACAAAGTTTCGAAGTTGACCTTTTTTTGGGCGAAGGTGTTCTACCGGTGAAGCAGGGAGAGATAATTGCTTTGTCCGGAAATTCAGGAGGTTCCGGCGGTCCGCATTTGCATTTTGAATACCGAGATTCACAAACTGAAAAAATAATCAATCCATTGTTTTTTGGATTAGATGCTAAAATAAAAGACACTAAAGTTCCGGTTGTGAACGAAATAGTGGTTTATCCCATCAGTGACGATGCTGTTGTGAATCAATCTCAACAGCCGATTTCTATTCCCTTATCATTACAAAAAGACGGAACTTATTTAGCCTCAAAAGTTTTAGCTAAAGGTAAAATCGGTATTGGGGTTAATACCTATGACGGATCGGATAATAATTACGGTAAAAACGGAATTTATAAAATGCAAACATATTTAGATGGAAAACCGGCTTTTGATATTGCTTTTAATTCATTTAGCTATGATGAAACCCGTTATATTAATGCGTATATTGATTATTATCGGTATAAAAAGATGAATCAACGGGTTCAGAAAATGTATTATACCAAAAAATATCCCCTCAGTTTAATTTCTTCCAGTTTAACGGATGGAATTATTACAATTCCGCCTAATATTACATCTATTTATAAAGTTGAAATAGCGGATTTTAATGGCAATAAAACAGCAGTAACTATTCCGATAGAGTCTGCCAATCATGAGGTTAAAATTCCAAAAGCAATAAAAAAAACGAATTATTTTATTAAATCCGATAACGAATATATTTTTGAAAAAGATAAGATTTCAGTATTTATACCTGAGCAAACTTTTTACGATGATTTTCATTTAAAATTTGAAGTAAAAGACAAGGTTTTGTATTTGCACGATGATTCAACGCCCGTTCATTCCAATTTTTCTGTCACTTTTGAAGAGGATTCGATTCCTGACGCTGACCGTGATAAGTTTTTCATTGCCACCATTAACGGTAAAAAAACATATTATAATTCAACGAAAATGAAAGAAAAAAAATTTACAACATGGACGCGAAATTTAGGGGAATTTCGATTAATAAAAGATTCTATTTCGCCTAAAATCACTTCTGTTAACTTTCAGGAAGGTAAATGGTTAAGTAAACAAAATGATTTGCAATTTGAAATTACAGATGACCTTTCGGGTATTAAAACTTATACGGGTTACTTGAACGGAAAATGGATATTATTTGATTATGATTATAAGACCAATAAAATCACACACGATTTTTCAGATAATGTCGTTATAGAAGGACGAAATGAATTAAAAATTGTAGTAACTGATAATGTCGGAAATTCTACTATATTTGAATCACATTTTTTTAGAAGTCAGCAACCTTAAACCTATCTTTTGAAAACAAAACAAATTTTATTGGCTTTCCTGCTTTTTTGTGTCGGATTTGCCTCAAATGCTCAAACCGCCAGAATTAAAGGAATCATTTTAGATAAAAACAACAATCCGGTTGAAGGAGTCAGTATTAATTTTCAAGATAAAGGCACCGTTACCAACGAAAATGGGTTTTATATCTTAACTATTCCGGCGAATCAAAGAATCACTTTGGTTTTTACACATATTTCCTTAAAAAGAGCTACTTTACGAATAGAATTAAAAACTAACGAAGATTATGAATATAATTTTCAAATGAGTGATTCGGATGAGCTTTTGGGAGAGGTTATCATTACTTCCGGAAAGCAGAAACGAATAGAAGGGATTACGGCAATCGAACCCGCTATTATTCGCCAAATTCCAGGTGCAAATGCCGGTGTTGAAAATATTTTAAAGACTTTGCCCGGTGTAAATTCAAATAATGAATTAAGTACGCAATATTCTGTTCGGGGAGGAAATTATGATGAAAACTTAGTTTATGTTAACGAAATAGAAGTCTATCGTCCGTTTTTGATTCGTTCCGGTCAACAGGAAGGATTGAGTTTTACCAATACGGATATGGTGCAGAATGTTGATTTTTCTGCCGGCGGTTTTCAAGCTAAATATGGGGATAAATTATCTTCAGTATTAGATATTACTTATCGAATTCCAACTCATTTTGCAGCGGCTTTAGAAGCCAGTTTATTAGGTGGAAGTTTAACCGTAGAAGGAGTGAGCAAGAATCAAAAGTGGGCTAATATCACCGGGGTTCGCTACAGAGATAATAGTTTATTGGTTAACAGTCAGGAAACGGAATCAAATTATAAACCAACTTTTGCAGATATTCAAACGTATTTGACTTATACGCCCAATGCAAGATGGCAATGGGGATTTTTAGGAAATATTTCTCAGAACACCTATAATTATGAGCCTTTGACACGTCAGACTAATTTTGGAACAATCGATGAACCGATTGCTTTACAGGTTTTTTATGAAGGTCAGGAAAAAGATAAATACCAAACTTTATTTGGGGCGATAAAAACATCCTTTACTGTAAATGACAATACAACCTTAAAGTTTATCGGGTCAGTTTATAACACACAAGAGCAAGAGTATTTTGATATATTGGCTGCTTATTATTTAGGCGAAGTAGACAGTAATATTGGTTCAGAAACGTTTGGAGATGTAACCTTTAATCGTGGTATTGGTACTCAACTTAATCATGGGCGTAACAATTTAGATGCCTTGATTATTAATGCTGAAGTGAAAGGTTTTCACAAAATAGAAACGCACGCCATTGAATGGGGCGTTAAATATACCCGTGAAGACATCAGGGATAGATTAGTGGAATGGGAAGTAATCGATTCTGCCGGATTTTCAATTAATCCGCCTCGCGATTTTCCGGTAAATGATCAGCCTTACAACCCTTATACAGGTCCCTTAGTTCCCTATCAAGATGTTAGAGCAACTAATTTTGTAACTATCGATCGCTTTTCAGGATATGGGCAATGGAGTAAAAAAGCTAGTTTAGGAACCAGTGAAGTTTGGTATAATGCCGGCGTACGGATGCAACATTGGCAAGTTTCAGGTGACGGCGTTAAATCTCAAACACAAACAGTATTTAGTCCGAGGGCACAATTTGCTATTAAACCCGATTGGAACAGTGACATGGTTTTTAGAGTTTCCGGAGGATTTTATTACCAACCTCCATTTTATCGTGAACTGCGGGATTATGACGGGGTGATCCAACCGGAAGTAAAAGCTCAACAATCTATTCATTTTATTATGGGTAATGACTATAGTTTCAAAATGTGGAACAGACCATTTAAATTGGTCAGCGAATTATATTATAAAACACTCGCTGATGTAAATGCTTATACCGTTGATAATGTTCGAATTCGTTACCGAGCAGATAATGAAACGGAAGCCTATGTTTATGGTGCAGATTTTAGAATTAACGGTGAATTTGTTCCCGGAACGGAATCATGGTTTAGTTTAGGCTATTTAAAAACAGAGGAAAACATTCAGGATAAAGGATACATCGCCAGGCCATCGGATCAACGGTTGAAATTTGGCGTACTTTTTCAGGATTATGTTCCCTCTATTCCAAGTTTAAAAATGTACTTGAATTTGGTTTACAATACCGGGCTTCCGGGTGGTTCTCCATCCTATGCTGATCCATATGATTACCAATTGCGTTTGAAAGATTATCGCAGAGCTGACGTAGGTTTCTCCTATGTTTTAACGGAAAAAAATGAAATCAGACCTGAAGGACATTGGTTAAAACGTTTTAAAGACTTGTCTGTTGGATTGGAAATATTTAATTTGTTTAATAATCAAAATGCCATAACAAATACGTGGGTACGCGATGTGTATACCAAAACCCAATATGGTATTCCGAATTATATGACGACCAGAGTTTTTAATGTGAAATTGACTGCACGACTCTAACTAAAGATTAAATTTTATATCTTTGGATAATAACTCACAATCGTATGAAGACTTTTATTAATGCTGTTTTATTATTGATTTTAGTAGTAACTTTTGGTTGTAAAGAAGATGAAAAGGAGAAGCCAAAAGTAACCTATAAAGAATCGCCTGCACAAGTGGAAGTAAAAAAAGATACCACTCAAATCAAAATTGCTGATTTACCCATACACATGGAAGGAACCAGTTTTTTGTTGCATCCTATTGGAGATGTTCGCGTTTATGATGGTAGTTCTAAATCCAGTTACGGTTCCTCCAGTACAAGTCGGGTTAGTTATTCTATTTCAAATTATAATCGATTCGAAATTACAGGATACTTGAATAATATCCGTTTTCAACATCTAGATTCAACAGCAACAAGACCATTAACCGATAAAATTGTTATTATTCAAACCGCTAATTTTTTAAATACAATTGCAGAAAAAACCAAAAAACAGATTTTAGTTTATTCCATTTCTGACATGGACACTAACAAAGATGGAAAGCTAGATGCTAATGATATAAAATCGCTTTACATCAGTGAAATTTCAGGAAATCATTTTATGAAATTATCACCTGATTTTCAGGAATTAATTGATTGGAATTTAATTGAAGAAAAAAACAGACTTTATTTTAGAACAACTGAAGATACCAACAAAAACGGCGATTTTGATAAAGATGATACCGTGTTTTATTATTATGTTGATTTGTTGGATAAAGAATGGAAGATAAACGAATACAAACCGTTTCATTAAATCAGAATATCACTTTCTAAATCTGATTTTTCGATTGAAAAATTGAAACCGAGTTGTTCCATTAACTGAATCACTAAATTTTTATACCAATTTTCTGATTTCGGATGGATATAAATCTTTTCAATGAGTTGGTGAATATCGACATCAATTTTTAATCCTTCATTTATCACAATATTATTTTGAGTCACATCAGAAATAATGCGAACTTCGCGTTCGTATTGAAAACTTTTTCGTTTAAACAAAAAGGGAAAAAAAGTGTCATCAAACGGAATATATTCTTTTTTATAATCGATATAATTTACTTCCCCAATATATTGAGTTGTTTTAGTTTCCGGTTTCATGGCTTCCTGTAATCTTTTAACGGTAGATTGTATAGCTAATCCTTCGTTGTTTTTGGTGAAAATTTGCCACATGGCAAACGATTCATATTCATTGATGTGCCAACTACTAATCACAATTTTTTCGCGATGGGATTTATAATAATCTAAAAACTCAGGATTGTTTTCAGCAATTTTTCTGATTTCTTCGTAGGTTGGCTCGCTAAAGGTTCCTTCGTATTGGTCTTCAAATTTATCCGACCTAGACATAAAGAGCTTTTTTGAAAGTAATAAATCCAAGAATTTAGATAAGTCCAAATATTTCCATACAATTGTGTTTGGATTTTCCGGAAGAATTATGTCAGTATTATGAATATACATTTTATTCGTAATAAGTTAAAAGTTATAGTCTACTTGAACCTATTCTTTTTGATTTTTATTCGAAACTTTGCATCATTACTAATTTGGAATACATTCCATTTTGAGATAACAATTCATCATGTGTTCCTTGTTCAACAATTTCGCCTTTTTGCATCACTACTATCAAATCTGCTTTTTGTATGGTAGAAAGACGGTGTGCAATAACGATAGAGGTTCTGTTTTGCATCATATTTTCCAGTGCAACCTGAACAAACTTTTCACTTTCGGTATCAAGGGCAGAAGTTGCTTCATCCAAAATCATAATTGGTGGATTTTTTAAAACAGCTCTTGCTATGGACAAGCGTTGTTTTTGTCCCCCTGATAATTTTCCCCCTGAATCGCCAATATTTGTTTCAATCCCGAGTGGTAAATCATTTACAAATTCAAAGGCATTTGCAATTTTCAATGCTTCAATTATTTCAGTATCGCTAGCATTTTGCTTTCCTATTAATATGTTATTTTTGATGGTATCATTAAACAAGATACTGTCTTGGGTAACCAACCCCATTAAATTCCGAAGAGATTCTAAAGAAATATCTTTAATATCAATTCCGTCTATTTTCACGCATCCATCTTGAACGTCATAAAAACGAGTCAATAAATTGGCGATGGTGCTTTTGCCACTTCCTGACTGACCTACTAAAGCAACCGTTTTTCCTTTGGGAATTTTTAAAGAGAAATTTTTCAACACATTTTCCTCTTCATATTTAAAATTGATATCTTCAATGCTAATACTTTCATCAAAAGAAGTTTTTTGTAAAGCATTGGGTTTGTCAACAATTGAATTTTCAACTTCCAATACATCAAATACCCGTTCTGCTGCGGCTAAGCCTGTTTTCACTTGATATGATGCTTTGGAAATAGCTTTTGCAGGAGTTAAAATATTATAGGCTAAGCCCATGTATGCTAAAAAATGAGCCCCTTCTAAAATTGGACTACCATCAGCTAATTTACCTACCAAAACCATATTTCCACCATACCATAATAGGATGGCTATGACTACGATTCCCATGAATTCGCTCAATGGAGAAGATAAATTATTTTTTCTGCCTATACTATTCGAAAGTTTAAATAAACGTTGAATGGAATTTTTGAATTTACTTCTAAAATTTTCTTCTGAATTATAGCTTTTAACAACTTTTAAACCAGCCAATGTTTCTTCCACAATAGAAATTAAATAACCGTTTTCATCTTGTGCTCGTTTTGATTTTGATTTCAAACTTTTACCAATTTTAGTAATGATAAAACCTGAAACCGGAATAAAAATAAAAACAAAAAGAGTGAGTTTAAAACTGATAGCTACCATGGCACCAATAGTAAAAAGGATAGTCATAGGTTCTTTAACCACTAATTCCAAGATGGAAAAGAAAGAATTTTTAACCTCGTTTACATCGTTTAGCATTCTGGCCATCACATCACCTTTCCTTTTTTCAGAATAATAGGAAATGGGTAAATCGATGATTTTATCAAACATTTTATTCCTTAAATCTCTTAGAACGCCATTTTTGATAAGCATCAAATGGTTTAAAGCCAAATAGTTAAAGAAATTTTTTAGTAAAAAAGTGGAAATTACTAAACTGACTACCAATAACAAGGCATATTGCGGACCGTTATCATCCGATAATTTTGTGATATAATAATATAAATAATCTTTCCCGTAACTAGTTATTTCCCAAATCGATTGATAGGTTGGTTTTGTAGCCACTTTTTCTGCATTTTCGAACAAAACCTGAAGCATGGGTATCAAAGTAATGAAAGAAAGTGTGCTAAAAAGAGCATACAAAATATTGAAAATAATATTTAAAACCACATTTGATTGATAGGGTTTTAGAAACGGAATTATCTTTTTTAAATTTTCATCCATTAGTTCAAATGCATTTCTGCTATGATAGTTGCAATTTTTTGGTCTAAAATTGCTTCTACATTTTTAAACTGTTCAATTGAATCTAAGCTATTATTCACGCTGAAATAAAATTTGATTTTTGGTTCGGTACCACTAGGTCTAGCACAAATTTTTGTTCCGTCTTCCAAATAATAAATCAGCACATTGGATTTTGGAATTTCTAACAATTCTATTTCCTCTGTCATTAAATTACGAGCAGTGGAATTGTCATAATCTTCAATACAAACTACACGTTGCCCATTAATTTTTTTTAATGGATTTTCACGTAAATCAACCATCATTTGTTTAATTTCATTTGCTCCCTCAATCCCTTTTTTGGTAATGGAAATCAAGTATTCTTTATAAAATCCAAAATCAACATATAAATTAAGTAATTCTTTGTACAAAGTGCTTCCGGCTGATTTTGCTTGTGCAGCAATTTCACAAACGAGTAGAGTAGCGGCCACAGCATCTTTATCTCTAACAGCATCGCCCACCATGTAGCCAAAACTTTCTTCGCCACCGCCAACAAATTTTTGATTAGGAAAATCTTTGATGAATTTAGCAATCCATTTAAAGCCTGTTAAACCCACTTTGCATTCTACACCATAAGCTGAGGCTAATTCTAACATCATTGGTGTAGAAACTATGGTAGAGCCTATAAATTCATTTCCTTTGAAGCGTTCTTCTCTTTTCCATTGTTCTAACAAAAAGGCCGTCATGATGACCATGGTTTGATTTCCGTTTAGCAATTTCATTTTACCCTCTGTATCACGAACGGCAACACCTAAACGGTCGGAATCCGGGTCAGTGCCAATAACAATGTCGGCATTAATTTTATCAGCTAATGCTAATGCCATGGTTAGTGCTTCCGGTTCTTCTGGGTTTGGTGACTTCACAGTTGGGAAATTTCCGTCCGGTTGGGCTTGTTCTTTTACAATGTTGACATCTGTATAGCCGGCTTTAGCTAAAACAGCAGGAATTGCTTTGATGGATGTGCCGTGAAGCGAAGTATAGACGATTTTTAAATTTTCTTTTGCTGTTTTTGGAGTGTTAAAACTCGCATTTTCGATAGTTGAAGTAAAGAATGCTTCATCAATATTAATGTCGATGTATTCAATTAAACTTTCATTTGCAGTAAATTTAATTTCATCATAGGCTAATGCTTCAATTACCTCAATTATTTCTTCATCTTGTGGTGGTACTAATTGCCCGCCATCTTGCCAATACACTTTATATCCGTTATATTCAGGTGGATTGTGTGAAGCTGTTAAAACTATTCCGGCATGACAATTTAAGTGTTTTAAAGCAAAGGAAAGTTCCGGAGTTGGCCGCATATCAGAAAAAAGGAACACTTTAATCCCGTTTGCAGAAAATACATCGGCAACTACTTTCGCTAAGGTATCACTATTGTGACGACAGTCGTAAGCAATCACAACTTTTAACGCTTCTTTTGGAAAGGAATGTTTTAGATAATTAGAAATACCCTGTGTGTTTTTTCCTAATGTATATTTGTTTATACGATTGGTTCCAACGCCCATGATTCCTCTCATTCCGCCGGTTCCGAATTCTAGATTTTTATAGAAACTTTCTTCTAATTCTTTTGGAGAAGAGGTCATCATTTTTTCGATTTCTTCTCGTGTTTGTAGGTCAAATGTTGGGGTTAACCAAACGTTTACTTTGTCGAGGATGTTTTGTGGAATATGCATAATCTTATTTTTTAAATCCTATTTTATTTCTTTCGATTTTTGGAGTAGCTGTCTTTTCTTTATCCATTAAATAATTTAAAATATTATAGATGTCAGGAAATTGTTTTTCTATTTCGGTGATTTTATCATTGAGCTCTTTGTAATTTAGTGCAAACTGTCTTAACGAAACAAATGTTCTCATAATGGCAATGTTGATAGCGATTGCTTTTTCCGAATTTAACACACTTGAAAGCATGGCTATACCTTGTTCAGTAAATGCAAAGGGCATGTATCGTAATCCTCCTCTTTTTGAGGTCACAAATTGTGACCTCAAACTTTCAAACTCATTTTGTGTAAGTTCAAACATAAAATCAGGGGGAAAGCGATTTATATTTCTTCTGACAGCTTGTTTTAAAACTTTTGTTTCGATTTCATATAATTCAGCTAAATGAAAATCGAGCATTACTTTTTGACCTCTTAATTCGATAATTTGTTGTTGAATAATTTTTAATTTCATGATTTTGGCGTTTATAAATTTTAAATGGCTTTTCGTTTTTTAGTTCATATTTAATTCGTTTGAAATTTTATAATTTTCATTTGATTCTTTATTTCTTAAGATTATTTCTCCTAAAAACCCGGCTAGAAATAATTGAGAACCAATAATCATTGTCGTTAAGGCAATGTAAAAGTAAGGACTATTGGTGACTAAATCATAGGGTAAATCATTATATAGCCTATATAGTTTTGAGATTCCGATATATCCTGTTGCGGTAAAACCAATCAAAAACATCATAACTCCCCAAGCTCCAAAAAGATGCATAGGTCGTTTGCCAAATCTGGATAAAAACCAAATCGTAATTAAGTCTAAAAAACCATTGATAAAACGTTCCATGCCGAATTTGGTTTCACCATATTTTCTGGCTTGGTGTTTTACTACTTTTTCACCAATTTTTGAAAAACCGGCATTTTTTGCTAAAACGGGAATATAGCGGTGCATTTCACCGGAGACTTCGATGTTTTTGATAACCTTATTTTTGTAAGCTTTTAATCCGCAATTAAAATCATTGAGTTGAACTCCAGACGTTTTTCGGGCCGCCCAATTGAATAACTTAGAAGGTAAATTTTTAGACATGACTGAATCATATCGCTTTTTTTTCCAGCCGGAAACTAAATCAAAATTTTGGGAAGTAATGAGTTCATATAATTCGGGAATCTCTTCCGGATTATCTTGCAAGTCAGCATCCATCGTTATCACTACATCCCCTTGGGCTTTGTTAAATCCAGCATGAAGAGCTTGTGATTTCCCGAAGTTTTTAAGAAATTTTATTGCCTTTACATTTGGATTTTCATTAGATAATTGTTCGATAACTTTCCATGAATTATCCGTGCTTCCATCATCAATAAAAATAATTTCATAGGTAAAATTACTTTTATTCATTACAGTAACAACCCAATCATGAAGCTCACGAAGTGAATCTTCTTCGTTTAAAAGAGGTATAACTATGGATAAATTCATTATTCTTTAGCAGAAGTTGGCGTTTTAAAAATCAGAGCTACCAGCAATCCTAAAACAGCATAAAAAGCGATTTGGAAAAAGTATGATTGGAATTGTGATAAAGGACCAAAATTATCTTTACTTTCAATATCGGCAATTGCCTTATTAATTTCAGCAGCCGGTACATTAAATTTACCCATCATTTCTTTTGTCATGGTAATGACATTTTCGGTCAGAACATTTTTAGCTTCAGGATCAATTACATTAAACAGAATGATGTTGTATAAAACATAAATGGCAATACCAACAATTATGGGTAAGATAAAGCTTAAAAAAGCTTCTTTATAGCTCATTTGACCTTTTAATGCTTTTTTGTTTGTTATAGAGCAATAAATAGCTATACCAATTATGATGACGAAATTTACTATTCCCACCCACCAATTTGTGAATAACGATAAATCAACGGTATACATGGTTGTGGTAATTAATACTAAAATTACACCCATTATAATGCCTAAAGTAAAGCCGTTCTTTTTGATACTATTTTCCATATTGTTTATTTTAAAGTACAAATATAACAATATTCCAATTATGGTTCAGAAAATCAAGATTTAAAAGACTTCAAAAAAAAGTAATTAAACATTTGATTATTAAAAAATAGTTGTAAATTTGCACACTTAAAAAAAGTAAAAGATTATAAACAAAAAGTTGTGTGTTTTTTACACCTTTTCGTTGAAGAAAAGCTTCGGAACGGCATACAACCATTAATAGAAAAAGATTTACACAAAATGAAAAAAGGAATTCACCCAGAAAATTACAGATTAGTTGCCTTCAAAGACATGTCGAATGAGGATGTATTTATTACTAAGTCAACTGTAGAAACGAAAGAAACAATTACACACGAAGGAGTTGAATATCCTGTGTTTAAAATGGAGATTTCTAGAACATCTCACCCATTTTATACCGGTAAATCTAAACTTATTGATACTGCAGGTCGTATTGATAAATTCAAAAACAAATATGCCAACAGAGCAAAATAATTTTTGCCTCAAATTTTATAAAAAAAATCCCGAGCAATCGGGATTTTTTGTTTTTCTAAAAGTTTAAATTTTTAATTGTTTTTGAATAAATCTTCTAAGGGTTTCAATTGTTCCATCCCAATATCCGATTTTTGAAGAGCAGAAAACAAAGTCATAAAATCTTCCGGATTCATTTTATCTCCTAATATACGAACAACTGCAAATCCGTTTTCATTTTTATTACCATATAAAACGAATTCTTCGATAGCATCATCTTTTCCAACAAAATAAACAGCAGCACCTTCTTTTCCGGAGCCAAATTTCATTAATTGTTGGTACTTTTCATCTTTTAAAATTTCGGTTACTTTAGTTCGTTCCGTATCAAATTTTACTTTGTTTTGTTCATTTGCCTTAAATGCTAAAACATTCATTTTTTTAAACGTTTTTAAGGCTTCTTGTTGTTCGCCGGTCAAAGCATCCGGTTTGATATTTAAAATACTGGGAGAAACATCCACGGAAATAAAATCACTGGATTCAGTGTTCTCTACGAAATACTTTTGTAAAGTTGGATTCTGTTCACAAGCTATCAAACTGACTAGCATAAGTGAGGCTATTATTTTTTTCATTTAATTATTTTTTAATGTTTTTAAAATTCGTTCTTCATTTTCAGAAAGAGGCATCGCATTATTTGTTTCCCAAAAATTTTCTTTGTAATTCATTCCGTTTGGGTATAAACTTCTTTCTTGATAAGTGGTGTTTTTATCCGGTGAAGTGATAATAGTATCCTCAAAATTTGTTACAACTAAATCGCTTATCGACATCAGTCGGTCATTCATTTGACCACCAAATTTGATGTAAACATCCAATAGTGTTTTTTTATAACTTGGAATATATTTTCCGTTTACATATTTATATGATTGTTTAATCTGGATGTCATAAAAAGCATATTTAAACAACAACATATTGGTTATTTCAACATTTTTTTTATGTTTTTCCGACATTTTTATATCTATATCCAGCACAATACGGTTAACAGGGTCGTACGTGATTTTGCCTTCCAATAAAACTTCATCTACGTTTGGTTTAGGAATTATATAAATTACTTCAATAGCATTTCCGTATTGGTCTTTTTTTGAACGGAGTTCAAAGTCATAATTTGGTTCGTTTTTTTTACTCAAGATACTTTTTTCAATATAATCATAACTAAAAAATCCATTTGCTGCTTTTTGAATATCAAAAAAGGAATCCATTTCTGCCAAATCTGCTTTTCCTTTTTTCTCGATTTCATCAGCACCAATTAGTTGATAAGCCCTACTTTGATTCACAATAAGTTTTGCTTCCAGTTTATCTTTCTTTTTAGGTTGTAAATAAAAATCAATTAATCCGTCGGCAAATTTTGAATATTTATTGTTGATTTTTACAAATTCACGATAATAGGTTTCCAATTTTACACTTTTGTCTAATAATGTTTTAGAATGACTTATGATGCCGGATAAAATTGTAGCAACCGGTTTGTTGGTCACAATTACTTCTTCCAAAGCAATTTCATCTATTTCTAAAAATACGGTTGTAAAAGTGGAATCAATTTTTGCCACTTCAAATTTCTTAGATTGATAGCCTAACGAACTAATTTCAATGGTCGTTACATTTTTTGAAATGTAAAATTTAAAGACACCATCTTCATTTGAAATAACTCCTTGAGCTGTTTGTAAGGCAATAACATTTGCAAACGGAATCGATTCTTTGGTTGATTTATCCACTATTTTGCCTTCAAAAACAGTTGATTGAGCATTTACTGTAAAAAGAGACAAACTAAAAAAGAACAATACTATTTTTCTCATTTAAATGATGGGTAAGGAGGGAACATAACAGTTGAAGACATTCCAGAATTATATAAAAAAAAGACTTTGTCAAATCAATTTTTGACAAAGTCTTGAATTAATTATTTTTTTCCTTTGGTTGAAACTTTTTTCAAATCATCACCACCGGGAAGATTCATTTTTTCAGTTAAAGCCGATATTTCATTTAAATCAAAATTTCCGGTTAACGATAATAAAACGGTTTCTTTATCTTTCGGGCCACCTTCCATAAACATAAATAATTCGCGTACTTCGGTGTCTTTTGCTCCGGATTTCATGTAAATTCTAACGTTTTTTCCGCCATCAGAAACACGCATTAATTCTTCTAATCCGGCTGTTTTTAAATATTTATCAGCAGTCGTTCGCATGTCAGCTGTGATTTTTGAATTAGAAGTGACAAATACTTTTAAATTGTCTAATTTTTTTATCAGGTTCAAATATTGTTGGGCTTCTTTGTCAGCAGGATCCATTTTTACTTTACTCATCATTTCAAACATTTTTTTGTTTACGATGATGGTGCTAACTTCTTCCTGACCGTCAAATTTGTCAAAAACAGATTGACCAAACATGATGGTTGAAACTAAAAATACGACTAAGGTTGTTACAAATTTTATCATTTTTTTTATTTTTTAAATATTAATTGTTTTGATTTTTCATACTCATTTAAATAGGCAATACTTTCAACGCCCTCGTTCACATTTTCTGAAAGCAAAGCCAAAGCCTTTTGTGTCTCTTCGAAGGCTTCTTCCGGACTGACAAAACTTCCTAAATCGGAAACTACCTGAGCAGGTGCGGGAGAGGGTTTGTAATTCAGATAAGCAAAAAGCCCGCCAAAGAAAACTAAACTTGCCGCAATCGCTATCCAAGCTGCAGAAAACCGTTTTTTTGAAGGTAACGAAAGTTCTTTGTTGAATAGTTCCTTATCATTGACAGTAAGATAATTAAACAACGGTTTGTAATGCTCTAAATGAGCGGCTACTGTTTCAGTTGAAAAGTACTGTTTCAACTGTTTTTCTTCCGCAAGTGTTGTATCTCCTTGAAAGTATTTTTCTATTAATTCTTCTATTCTAGCTAATTCCATATTGATGGGTTTTAGTCATTTTTTCTCTAATTGTTTTTCGGGCTCTTGATAAAGCAACTCGAATAGCTGTTTCATTCATGTCCAGCATTTTTGCTATTTCTTCAAAATCATATTGTTCGATATCCCGCATTTGTATGATTAACTTTTGTTGTTCCGGAAGCTCATTAATTATTTTTTCAACCCAACTCCAACTGTCTTGGTCTTCCATTTTTTGATCTAAACCGGCTTCTCTGTCTGTAAAATTGGTGTGAACAATTTTAAGGTTTGAAGCTCTTTTCGACTTCAATTGGTCTAAACAATAATTTTTTGTCATTGTCATTGCTAAAGCTTCAACATTTTTATATTGTCCTAATCCATTTTTCTTATCCCATAACTTTACCAAAATATCCTGAGTGGCATCCTGAGCTTCCTCACTACTTACCAGCAATCGCTTGGCTAACCGAAAGACTTTGTCTTTGAATGGTTCAATGAGGTGTATAAACTCATTTTGATTCATCTATCAGGTTTTAATGGTTGGTTATATAAGCAAGACGAATGAAGGTCTTATTTGTTACAAATAAATTAATTTTAAAACTAAAGTTATTAAATTTACGTTCTTAAAGTAAATAAACGCTATGAAATTTATTTTTAAATTTTCTTTAGGTATTTTCATTGCCTTTTTGGTTTTTCAATCCTGCGAAGATTATGATGACAATCCGGTACCATCTTCTTTGCAAGTGAAAGATTTTATATGGAAAGGACTCAATTTATATTATTTATGGCAAGCCGATGAGCCAAATTTAGCCGATAATCGTTTTGCAATGCAAAGTGATTTAAATTTTTTTTTGGAAGGATATGAAACTCCTGAATTGCTGTTTGAAGATTTATTAGTAGCCAGAACTACCGATCGGTTTAGTGTGATTTTTAATGATTATACAGTTTTAGAAGGACTTTTGCAAGGAACTGCAAAAAGTAATGGGGTTGATTATGGTTTGCGATACAAAACTGGGAGTACGACAGAAATTTATGGATGGGTACGGTATATTTTACCCAATTCCGATGCTTCTGCTAAAAATATACAACGCGGTGATATTTTTTATTCTGTTAATGGAACGCCTTTAACGAGTAATAATTATCGTGATTTACTGAATTTAGAGTCTTATACGCTAAATTTAGCCGATTATAATGCCGGAAATATCACGCCTAATGGAGAATCCGTTGAACTTTCAAAAACTGCTTATACTGAGAATCCTGTTTTTCAAATCAATGTGGTGGAAATTGAGAACAAAAAAATTGGCTATTTAATGTATAACGGTTTTTATTCCGGTTTTGAAAATCAATTGAATCAGGCTTTTGGTCAGTTGAAATCACAAGGCATCACCCATTTAGTGCTTGATTTACGCTATAATTCCGGAGGCTCAGTCGATACAGCAACTCGATTAGCGAGTATGATAACCGGACAGTTTAACGCTGAAATTTTTGCCAAACAACAATGGAATGCCAAAGTGGAAGTCTATTATAATGACACCAATCCTAGTGCTTTGGTGAATCGTTTTACAGATGTTATTAATAACGGTAATTTAATCAATAGTTTAAATTTAACCAAAGTTTACATTATCAGTTCAGGGAGTACTGCTTCTGCCAGTGAATTAGTTATTAATTGTTTAAAGCCGTATATCAATGTAGTTCAAATCGGAACAACAACAGTTGGAAAAAACGTTGGTTCTGTTACATTGTATGACTCGCCAACCTTTGGGAAAGAAGATAAAAATCCCAATCATAAATATGCTATGCAACCTATTGTATTGAGAATAACCGATAAAAACGGTTTTGGTGATTATGTTAATGGGTTAGAGCCTACAATTGAACAAGCAGAGAATTTAGCTAATTTAGGGGTGATAGGTGATCAAAATGAACCACTTTTCAATACAGCCATTAATTACATTTTAGATAACGGACGTATGGGGCAACCATATACTGAAGACAAACAAGTGTATTTTAAGGATAGCAAATCGATTAGAAGATTTGGCAACGAAATGTATTTGGAAGAATTACCAGAAGGATTTAATTCCTTTTTACTCAAATAAAAAAGAGGATGTTCATTTGAACATCCTCTTTTTGTAGGTATTAATTAAAGTAAAATCCTCCCGGAATGACACCCACTGTTTCTTGGTTTTCCAACGTTCCGGTTAAAGAATAAATGTATACTTTTCCGTTTGAGTTATAATCGGTAGCATCGCCAACGAATATTTTGTTATTTGCGATTGCAAAACTGTAAACACCATAAACTCCTTGTGCTGTGGTGCTAAAAATTGGAGTAGAAGGAATTGTATTTGCTTCAATTGTTTTTGAAAACACATTTGAATCTACCGTATAATAAAATTTATTATCATGAAAAATTAAATTTGAAGGATGATTTCCAAGTAAAAAAGGTAAAGCAGCAGTAACAGTATTTGTGGAAAGATTTATTTTAACAAGTGAACCGGAGGTTTCAGGTTCAGCCCAAGAAGGTTTTCCGCCACAAAGCACATATAAGTCATTGTTTACAAGTGCCATTGAGTTTGGTACATCCCCAACTTCTATAGATGATACGCTATTATTATTCGCTTGAATAACCGAAATGGAATTTCCAAAGCCATAACCACCCATGTGTGCTATAAATAATTTGTCATCATGTTCTAAAATTCGTTCCGGACCTTCAGTCACCGGAATAAAGGATGTTACGCTGTTTGATGTTAAGTTAATTACCGCCACATAATCGTCTTCTGCGTTACTTGCATCTCCCCAGTTCGTTACATAAGCATTTCCATTTGCAAAGGCTATATATCTAGGATTGGATAATCCGGTAGAAATTGTGGTCAAATGTTCTAAAGTATATCGGTTTACTACTTGAATGGTATTTGAGAGGTTTACAACTATGTAAGCCTTGTCTCCATAGAAACCTAAATCTTGTGCGGTATCACCCAAAGTAACAGATGGATTTACTGAACTAAAAGCATTAAATTCGAAAGTCGAAAAATCATTTGACCAAAAGGAAATGGAACTGTTTCCTCCTCCAAAATTCCCTTGATTTAAGATAAGTACACCATTGTCATAAGCTCCTAATGGTATTGAAACATCATCATCATTTGTACATGCTGTTAAGAATAATCCACTAAGAGTTAATAGAATTCCAATTTTTTTTAAGTTCATGATTATAAATTTAAGGTTAGATAAAGTTTAAAATTTCTTCCGGGCATGGGTCGGGAAATTACATTTTGATACCTTTCATTCGTAAGATTCAATACTTGAAAGCCCAATAAATAAGTCTTTTTTTTGCTAAAATTGTAATCGATTCCTATGTTTGAAAGTGCATAATCGTCAAGTTTGTAAAAGTTGTCAGATGAGGTAAATACTTCACCGGTATACACCCATTGGTAATAGGTTGTAAAACTTTTATAATTGTAGGCCAGATTAGTATTTGCTTTGTGGTTCGGTACGTAGGTAAGTTGTTTTTCAGTTTGATTGTTTACAGAAACGGTGTAACCATAGCCGGATGTGAATGAAAACAAATGCTTGTCAATGGATTTTTTAGTTTCAAATTGTATTTCTAAACCATAATTAGAGACGCTTTGCGTATTTTCCGGTTGCCATAGTCCGTTTGAAGTGGGAATCCATCGAATCATGTCTTTTAATTGGATTATAAAACCCGTGAGCACAAACTTTGAATTTTTATAATTCAATTCATTGCCTATTTCACCTTGAAGCGAATGTTCAGGATTTAAATCGGTATTTCCACTACCTTGCCAATACAAATCATTGAAAGTGGGAATGCGGAAGTTTTTGGAAAGATTCGCTTTTATTTTATAAAATCCGTTTACCTCAAATAGGGTTCCTGCCGAGAATAAAAGCGGACTCTCATAAGTGTCGGTCACTTCTTGACGAATGCCCAATTCATAATTCAATTTAGTCGAAAGTTTGTGTTTCCAAAGGATACTTCCGGTTCCAATTGTTCGGGTTTCGGTAAGTAAATCACTTCCTTTTGCATCACTTTGCGTAAAATCTAAAAGTGTATTGATTGTAATGGATTCCGAAATAGAATAGATGAAATCATGTCTTAAAAACAGACTATTTACTTGTCCAAAAGTATGATTGTCAGAATTTCTATTTTCATAATACTTATATTCTTCAGTGATATAAGCAGCTTTTACTTTTGAGGTGTACTTGTTCTTGAAAAGTATCCATTCCAACATATTTCGGGTATTGAAATCTAAGTATTTGTCATCCGAATTCACCGTTATTGTGCCTGAAAAATGGCGTTCACCATTAAATAAAAAACTGTAAAATTTAATAAAATTTGTATCGTTTATTTTATGTCCGACACTGAAATTATAACTCTGATTGGTAAATTCACCATTTTCATTTTTTTTATCGTAACCAATGTATTCATAGTCGTTTTTGGAACTATTTGCCGAAATACTGGCTTGAACTGCCCATTTTTCTTTTCCAATTTCTAATTGATAATTACTACCATACGTTTCAAAACTTCCGTAATTCAGTCGGAAAAGGTGAGAGGTTGCCGTATTAAACTTTAATTCGGAATTCAAATGAATACTTCCGCCAATCGCACCACTGCCGTAAATGACACTTCCACCACCGGGTCTGATGCTAATGTTTGTAAAATCGGTTGGATTAATGGTGTTGAAATCGGTTTGACCGTTTAATTGCGAATTGATATTGATGCCATTCCAAATCACAGCCGTTTGTTGAGCCGTGGTTCCTCTAAACGAGGCTGAAGAAACCATTCCGGCTCCATTTTCTTTAAAATAAATTGTTGAGTTTGTTGATAAAAGTGATGTGAGTGAACCTTGATTTTTGTTTAAAATACTGTCGTTTAAAATAGTTACAGTTTGTGATTTTGAAAAGTTTTTTAATTGAGAATCGGAGACAATTACTTCGTTTAATCGAATAATCGAATCATTCTGACCCCAACTAAATGAGTACAGTAAAAACGCGAGACAACAATATAGATTTTTCCAAGTCATAATTTTCAAAACCTTTCTTCCCGAAGGTTTGATAGTTGTTATGTACTTGGCAGGTCTCCTGGCTTGCGTCTTGTTGTTGAACCTTCCCGTTCGCCGCGGCGAACAGTGGTATAAAAAGTGTAACAACAAGCTTGATAGCTCACAGTTGCGGGTACAGCTCAGGATTTTAGAAGTTTTTGGAGTTAGTTTACTGAATACTGAAAACTATCTATTGAACACTTTTTTTCACCTGATTCCCTTTTAATGTCCTGCTGAAAAAATCAACAGTGCAACCTAAATACGAGTGTAAAAGTAGTAGTTTTTTGGTTTCGAAATCTAAAAACAGATTATTTTTCTTTCTTGTTTGACATTTTTATAACCAACCAAATGAATCCAACAATAAAGTGTAGTAGGATGATTCCGCCAACGATGTACATGAATGTATTAGAATCTCTCATGATTTATTTTTCGCCAAATTTAGAATGGAATTCTAGTATTCACTATAACATTTGTTACAAAGAACTACATTTGTAAAAAAATTATCTGATGAAAATTCGTTTGCTTGCACTTTTTTTTATGCTCTGTTTATTTGCTTGTCAAAGCACTAAAGAAAAGGAAACTGTTATTATTTCTTCTGAAAACAGTATTCGATATGCCACCGGACTTTCCATTCAAAAATTTAATCAGTATTCGGTTGTAACTGTTTCTAATCCATGGCCTACCGCTGAGAAAAACTATACTTATATTTTACATCAAAATGGAGTTATACTCCCGGATAGTTTAAAAAAGTTTACAAAAATTCAAGTTCCTTTACAATCAATTGTCGTAACCTCTACTACTCATATACCAGCTTTGGAATTGTTAGGAGTTGAAAAATCTCTGATAGGTTTTCCAAATACCGATTATGTTTCTTCCCCAAAAACCAGAGCTTTAATTGATGCAAAAAAAGTACGTGAAATTGGAACGAACCAAAGTCTAAATACCGAAGTTTTATTGGATATGCATCCTGATGTTATCATTGGTTTTGGTGTTGATGGTGAAAAGAAAACCTATGATCAATTACAACAAAACGGGTTAAAAATTTTATACAATGGCGATTGGACCGAACATCATCCGTTGGGTCGAGCCGAATGGATTCAACTTTTTGGCGTTTTATTCGGACTCGAAGAAAAATCAGATTTAGTTTTCAGAAAAATTGAAAAAGATTATTTGGATGCAGTAGATTTGGCAAAAAAAGCCGATTCAAAACCAACTATTTTAAGTGGAGCCATTTACCAAGACCAGTGGTATTTGCCACAGGGGAAAAGTTGGGCGGCTCAATTTTTGGAAAATGCTCAAGGGGATTATCTGTGGAATGATTCTAAAGGAACCGGAAGTTTGTCTTTGTCATTTGAAACGGTTTTAGAAAAAGCTCAAAATGCTGATTTTTGGATTGGTCCGGGACAGTTTACTTCTTTTGAGCAGCTTGAAAAAGCCAATCCGAATTACAGCTATTTTAAGGCTGTTCAAAATAAAAATGTATATTCTTTTAGTTCTAAAAAAGGTAAAACCGGTGGAATCATTTATTACGAGTTAGCTTCAAGTCGACCCGATTTAGTGTTGAAAGATTTAATAAAAATCCTGCATCCAAAATTATTACCGGAGTATGAATTGTACTTTTTTGAGAAGTTGAAATAGTATATTTATCACATTTTTAATTATAGTCTTACTATATTTACGCCTCACTTAATGTCCCTTAATTCCTTAATGGTTGAAATCAGTGTTTTCTCAAAAAAATAAAATACTCTTCTTGTTTTTAAGTTTCGCTTTAATCGGAATGTTTCTCTTGAACCTTAGTTTGGGTTCGGTTTCTATTCCAACCGATGCGATTTTGGATTCAGTAGTTGGCAATGAAATCAAAAATTCTTGGGAAATTATTCTTTGGAATTTTCGTTTGCCGAAAGCCATAACAGCTATTTTAGTGGGAATGGGATTATCTATTTCCGGTTTATTGATGCAAACATTGTTCAGAAATCCTTTAGCAGGTCCGTATGTGTTGGGATTAAGTTCGGGCTCTAGTTTAGGAGTCGCTTTTGTAATTATGGGAGCGGGATTTTTACCTGCCTTTTTAGTTTCTGATTACGGAATTGTCATCGCATCTTCCTTGGGAAGTTTTTTAGTTTTAATGGCTGTTTTGGTAGTGTCACAAAAATTAAGGGACACGATGGCTATTTTGATTGTTGGACTCATGTTTGGCAGTTTCACTAGTGCCATCGTCAGTGTGTTGAGTTATTTCAGCACCGCACAGGAATTGCAAAAATTCACTTTTTGGTCGATGGGAAGTTTAGCTAATTTATCGTGGAACTCCGTATTGATTTTAGCTATTTGCTGTAGTTTCGGATTACTGTTGAGTATTTTGAGCATCAAACCTTTAAACGCTTTATTGTTAGGTGAAAACTACGCTAAAAGTTTAGGTTTGAATTTTAAACGAACGCGATTCATCATCATTTTTGCCACTAGTATTTTGGCAGGAAGTATCACTGCATTTGCCGGTCCCATTGCATTTGTAGGTTTGGCAGTGCCTCATTTGGCAAAGTTGTTATTTCAAACCAGTAATCATTTTATATTGTTTTGGAGTACCCTTTTATTGGGAGCTATTTTAATGTTGGTTTGCGATAGTATTGCTCAACTTCCGGGAAGTGATTACACACTACCCATCAACGCTATCACATCGATGGTAGGAGCTCCCGTTGTGGTTTGGTTATTAGTTCGCAAAAGAAAAATAATGATTTAGTATAAACCACATAGAAACATAGCTTATGATAACGCAAAAATATTTAGATGAATTGACTTATGAAGTTGTTGGTTCTGCAATAGAAGTTCATAAAATTATGGGGAGAGGTTTGTTCGAAAGTGTTTATCATCAATGTTTAATTGAAGAGTTGAAACATAGAAAAATATATTTTTTAACAGAGATGAAAGTTCCTGTAATTTATAAAGGAAAATCTTTAGATATTAATTTTAGATGTGATTTGTTTATTGAGAATTGTTTAGTAGTTGAAATTAAATCCGTTATTGACTTACATAAAATTACTGAAGCTCAACTATTAAATTATATGAATTTATTAAAAGCTCCAAAAGGAATTTTAATTAATTTTAATTGTAGAAATATTTTTAATGAAGGACAAAAAACTTATGTAAATGAATATTTCAAAAAATTACCACAATACTAATGCTATAAATAAAGCTTGCTTTATCTCTTATGTTTTAAAGTATAGATATTCCTATGTTTCTATGTGGTTAAAGTAACAAAAACCAAAGCACCTAAAAATGATTCTCCAAACACAACATCTCAGCATCGGCTACTCTTCAAAGGCTCAAACAAAAGTGATTGCTTCGGATGTTTCTATTCAATTGGAACAAGGAAAATTAATTGGATTAGTTGGAGCAAACGGAATTGGAAAATCAACGTTGTTGAGAACATTAACCGGTATTCAAAAATCACTTTCTGGCACAGTTTTATTGAACGAAAAACCAATTGATTCGTTTGAACCGTTGGCTTTAGCACAACAAATTAGTGTAGTTTTGACCGAAAAATTGCCACCGAGTAATTTAACGGTTTATGAATTGATTGCTTTGGGAAGACAACCGTATACGAATTGGCTGGGAAAATTAGCAGAGGAAGATAAAATTCAAATTGAAAATGCAATTAGTCTGACTGAAATTGGTCATTTAATTCATCAAAAATATTACGAGATCAGCGATGGACAATTGCAAAAAGTTTTAATTGCACGGGCTCTTGCTCAGGACACACCGTTGATCGTTTTAGATGAACCTGCTACCCATTTGGATTTGTTGCATAAAGTTTCACTGTTTAAATTATTGAAAAAACTAACAGTAGAAACTCAAAAATGTATTATGTTTTCTACGCATGACATTGATTTAGCCATACAATTGAGTGATGAAATGATTGTAATGACAAATGAAAAAGTGATACAAAATCAGCCTTGCAATTTAATTTTAGACGGTACATTTTCTAATTTATTCTTGAGTGAAAATATTCTTTTTGATTCAGAAAAAGGAAAATTTATTATTCGATAAACTTATCTTTTAAGTTTAAAAATCCATTTCTATTTTCTATTTTTACTTTCTTCAAAAATAGAAAATATGACAACTTCTTTTCTTCTTCTACTAACCTTTGTGCTTGCTTTATCTATTGGAATATTTATTGGTAAAATGCTTTCTACAGCACAATCGAAATCTGAAAAATCAGCTTTGGAAGAACGAATAAATGGACTTTTAATTCAATTAGATCAATCAAAAAATCGTTTTCAGGAAGAGCAAAATCAATTTGTAAAACAACTAGAAAGTGAAAAGAAAGAGAAGGAAGAAATTCGTCGGGAAAAAGATTCCTTATCGTTACAACTCACCAAAAAAGAAGCTGATTTTGAAAATCTTTGGCAACGCAATAAAGAACAAAAGCAAGAAGTAGAAGAGTTGCAGGAAAAATTCACCAAAGAATTTGAAAACTTAGCCAATAAAATTCTCGAAGAGAAAACAGTAAAATTTACCGAACAAAATAAAGAAAATCTAAAAAATATTTTATCGCCTTTGCAGGAAAAAATTCAGCATTTTGAAAAGAAAGTCGAAGACACCCATAAGGAAAGTATCGATTATCATGCTGCATTACGTCAGCAAATAGTTGGGTTAAAAGAAATGAATGAGCAAATGAGTAAAGAAACCCTTAATTTGACAAAGGCTTTGAAAGGTGACAGCAAAATACAAGGAAATTGGGGTGAATTGATTTTAGAACGCGTTTTGGAAAAATCCGGCTTAGAAAAGGGCAGAGAATATGAAGTACAACAAAGTTTTACTAATGAAGAAGGTAATCGTGTTTTTCCGGATGTGGTAATCAATTTGCCGGATGGTAAGAAAATGATTGTCGATTCGAAAGTTTCACTTACCGCTTATGAACGTTACACTAATGAGGAAGATGATTTGCAAAAAAGCACCTTTTTAAAGGAACATATCAACTCCATTAAACGACATGTGGAGCAATTGAGTGATAAAAATTATCATGATTTGTACCAAATGGAAAGTCCTGATTTTGTGTTACTGTTCATTCCAATCGAATCTGCTTTTGCAATAGCGTTGAATGAAGATAATTCTTTGTACAACAAAGCTTTTGAACGTAATATTATTATCGTTACACCTACAACATTACTTGCTACATTGCGAACAATTGACAGTATGTGGACCAACCAAAAACAACAGGAAAATGCCTTAGAGATTGCTCGTCAAGCCGGAGCATTGTATGATAAATTTGAAGGATTTGTTACGGATTTGGTTAAGATTGGTAAAAAAATGGACGAAGCAAAAGTGGAATATGGTAATGCCATGGGTAAATTAGTAGAAGGAAAAGGAAATTTGGTAGGAAGTGTCGAACGGCTACGAAAAATGGGTGCTAAGGCTAAAAAAGTACTGCCTGAAAATATTCTTAAAAGAGCCGGAGAGGAATTAGAGGAAGAGTGAGAATTGTATAATCTTGAAAATCAATTTTAAGTAATTTTTTTATAAGTAAGAAAATTAATAAATTTAAACATTACTATTTCATTTTTAGGTCATTAATTTCATTTTTTTATACTAAAAAGTCAAAACTATTTGATTAAAAATGTGAATCATATCGTTTTTTTGTTATTTTTGGAACAAATTCCAAAACAAATAATGAAAAAAAATTACGCTTACCTTTTACCCTTATTTATTGCAATTGCTTCTTTATTTATTGCAGTTTCTTGTTCAAATGACGATGATTATGTTCCGATTGTAGATGTTTTGCCTGTTGCAACAGATGATACAGCTACTTATGCGTTAGCAGAAACAGTTGAAATACCGGTTTTGTTAAATGATACAACCGGTGACGAAGTAATTCCAACTACCGTCAGTTTAGTTGGTGGAATTGATACAGATTCTAATACAACTTTAGATGAATTGACAATTCCGGGAGAAGGAGTTTGGACTGTTAATGCGTTGACAGGAGTTGTTACTTTTACACCGAATTCTTCCTTTCAAAATAATCCTACTCCCATAAAATATACTGTTGAAGATTTAGAAGAAAATATTTCGAATCAAGCTACCATTACTATTACAGCAGTACAAACAGCTGATGTTGACTTAACACAAGTTCCTTATCAAAAACTTTCTGATTATAAGTTTTTTGCCGGAGAAATGAAAAATCAGATTCCTTCTTTGGGAGTATTACCCTATGAACCGGCTAGTCCACTTTTTACTGATTATGCCCATAAAAAACGTTTTGTTTGGATGCCAAATGGTGTAAAAGCAACCTATGAAGGCGATGGTAATTTATTAGAACTTCCGGTAGGATCTGTTATTATCAAAAACTTCTATTATGATAATGTACAACCGGGCAATGTGACCCGAATTATTGAAACGAGAATCATGATTCGTAAAGCGGAGGAATGGATTTTTGCAGAATATGTGTGGAATACTGAACAAACGGAAGCTTTTTTAGACATGAATGGAAGCAATACCAGTATTACTTGGATTGATGAAAATAATGTTACTAAAAGCACGTCATCTTACAGAATACCCTCTGGGCCACAATGTATGACCTGTCATAAATCCAATGAAGTGGCCGTTCCAATTGGTATAAAACCACAAAATATTAATTTTAACTATACCTATTCAACCGGCTCTAAGAATCAATTGTCAAAATGGATTGAACAAGGTTATTTGGAAAATGATTTACCCGGAAATATTGTTTCTACCGTAGATTATAGAGACACTTCAAAACCATTGGAATTAAGAGTACGCTCTTATGTTGATATGAATTGTGCTCATTGTCATCGTAACAATAGTCATTGTGATTACCGACCTATGCGTTTTGCTTTTGGAGAAACAACAAACTTAGTAAACATGGGCGTTTGCGTTGATACCCAAGATATGGCTGGTTTCCCATCTGCCTTGAGTAAAATAGTAACACCGGGAAATAGCAATCGCTCAATGTTGCATTATAGATTAAATACAGCTGACCCAGCTTATATGATGCCCCTTATTGGAAGATCAATGATACATGAAGAGGGAGCAGCCTTGATTCAGGAATGGATAAATTCATTATCAGGACCTTGTTTATAAAAAACTAAATTAACTAAACTATACTAATTTTAACCAAATGAAGAAAATTACTTATTTAATTCTTTTTTGCATAGGAATTCAACTTTCCAATGCACAAGATACATGTGCTTCGGCCGCAGTTTTGCCGGGAGCAGGGCTCTACATTGTTGACGCCGTTAATGGTTTAGAGGTTCCAAATCCAGTTTGTACTGAGAATGGTAACATCGCTAATAATGGAAAAGGCGAGTGGTACTCTTACACACCAACACAAAATTATACAATAACCATTACAACGGATATTGCCGCTAATACGCCAAGAGTAGACACTCGTTTTCATGTGTATACCGGTACTTGCGGAGCATTAACTTGTTATGCCGGTGATGATGATGAAGGAATCGGTGATACAAATTACTCTTCAATTGATACTTTTGTGGTTTTAGCTAATACTACTTATACCATAGCTTTTGATAATCGATGGACTGCTAATGGGTTTACTTTTCAATTGATTGAGGCTCCATATCAAGAGCCAATTATTAATCCGGTTACTTTTACAAACCAAGCCATTGCTTCCGTTAATAGTCAATATAATATCACTGTGGTAGACATGAACGGTGATTATTTAGATGATATTGTTGGTGTAAATCAGGACAATATTCGTATTCATACTCAAAATGCCGGTGGAACTTTTACCGTTACCGATTATCCAACTACTTCAGCGACAAATATGCCTTCTTGGAGTTTAGCAGCAGCAGATTATAACAAAGACGGTTTGAATGATTTGATGTATGGTGGGGGTAATGGCGTTACTTTTATGAAATCAAATGAAGCAGGAAATGGATATGATCAAAATACTTTTTCTGAATACGTTTTTTGTCAACGGACTAATTTCGTTGATATAAATAATGATGGTCATTTAGATGCTTTTTCTTGTCATGACGTTCAGCCTAATGTTTATTTCCTTAATGATGGTTGGGGAGGTTTTACCTTTTATCAATCAACGGTTACACCCGGAGCTATTCTATTAGGAATTCATCCAAATGGAGGAAATTATGGTTCTATTTGGATTGATTATGATAATGATGGTGACCAAGATTTGTTTATTGCCAAATGTCGTGGTGGTTCAGGAACAGCTAAATTCAATGAATTACACAGAAACAATGGAGATGGAACCTTTACAGATGTTTCTACTGCAGCAAATATGTATGATCCGGTTCAAACTTGGTCATCAGCATGGGCTGATTATGATAATGATGGTGATATGGACGCACTTATTGGTGCAAGTTCTACCACTGATGGAACTCATAAATACATGAGAAATAATGGCGATGGAACTTTTACAGATATTACAGCCGGTTCAGGATGGGATATTAACGCGAGTACTAATATCGAACATATTGCTCATGATTTTGATAATGATGGATTTGTTGACGTAATGGGTGGTGGAAACAAAATTATGTACAATAAAGGTGATGGAACGTTTGCTCCATCAGGTGTTGGTTTTGGTGTAAGTCCG
>Ga0209063_1000412_pt1 | contig 30590 bp, 37 predicted proteins | sample KloWWTmeKNB19Kit_FD_187177 | JGI IMG/M metagenome (GOLD analysis project Ga0209063, IMG submission 187177) | Active sludge microbial communities from Klosterneuburg, Austria, studying microevolution and ecology of nitrifiers - Klosterneuburg... | ecosystem: Engineered > WWTP > Aerobic digester >... | reverse complement strand
CTTCCTGTATGAAACTTACATTCAAAATGCCTTGCGGGCCACCACCACTGCCTTGTGTGCTGAAATGATTAATAATAGGAACTTCAATTCCATCCAGATAAAATACATTTTCGCTAGGTGCTCCTCCACGAATGATAATATCGTTTCTAAAACTTCCACCTCCTGCACCGCCACCCACTCCGGGAAGAGATTGAATTACTTTACTGATATCAAAATTACCTCCGGGATTAGCCTTAATGTCTTCTGTTGTTAATTTTTGAACACTTAATGGACTTTCTAAAGTAGCAGTTTTCGCTGTGTTTTTTCTGCTAATTATGGTCACATCGCCTAGAGAAGTAACCTTTGGCTCCATTTCAATAGTTAATGTATTCTCATTACCCGAGGTAACAATCAGGTTTGTTATAATTTTTGTTTGATAGCTTATGCCTGTTATTTGAAGGCTATAAGTACCCGGTTGAAGATCTTGAAACCTGAAAACACCGTTGGAATCTGTAATTAATTTTTGATTACCTGGTATGAGCTCAACTGTTACCAAAGGAACCACCTGTTGATTGTTTCGATTTACTACTACTCCTGATAAATTGCCATTGGATTGTGCAAAACTCGTAAATGAACAAATAGCAAGAATTAAAGAGGCTTCGAGATTAATTAAAAATTGCTTATACGTATTCTTAGTCATAAGAGGTTAAATATGTTGATTAAACATATTTGTTTAGAAAATGTTCGAAAATTGGTACTTTTTTAAAGTTACAAAGCAATATTTCTATGTGAAAGATATTGGATTATTTTAGTGCGATGAAAGCGGCTACAATAAATGAATTAAAACAAGAGCTTTTGAATGAAAAGCCTGCTAAACTGGTAGAACTATGCATCCGGCTGGCCCGTTTTAAAAAAGAAAATAAAGAACTATTGACCTACTTGCTTTTCGAAGCTCATGATACAGAGGCATACATCAAGAGTGTAATACAGGAAATGGATAGCAATTTTGAAACCATTAATAAAAGCAACGCCTATTTTGTAAAGAAAACATTGCGAAAAATACTTCGTATCACTCATAAATTTATCCGGTACAGCGGTTCTGATATTGTGGCCACAGAATTATTGATACATTTTTGTAAAACGGTAAAAAAGATGGACAAATCAATTACAACGAATCAGGTTATTATTAATATCTATCAAAATCAATTGAAGAAAATAAACAAAGCTATTGCTGCCATGCATGAAGATTTGCAATATGATTATTTGAAAGAAGTAGAAACATTAAGCAATTAATTTTTTTCCGTAAGTATCTCTTTCCACTTTTTTGTTGTGAGTTTATTTTCTTTAATGTCTCGTAGGCTGCTTACATCGTCAAAATATTGCCCTGCAAAAACTACACTTGGGTAAGGATTGCCTTTTACAATTTCAATTTCCGGTGCAGAAGCGTTGGGTTTGGCAAAAGAAAATTTGTATTTCTCTCCATTAATAACAGCATCAAAACCCATACCCATGCGAAGAAATGGCCATTTAAGGTTTGTAATACCAGCAACTGAGGTTTGAAATTGAACTCCATCTTCTGTAATGAATATTACCAGATTATTTTTCCAGATTAGAGCACCAGGAGTTACTTTGCCAAATAGGCTGGCAATTTTCCAGACTTTTGAAACCAATTCCAGAGTCATATTTTGATTGTTTAAATTTTTATGTTACCCTGATCATAGCATTTCTATAGCTGACGGGCTGCCGGATAGAAGCGGAAAGCCCACAGAGAAGCGAAGCGAAACGAGGACTTGCAGCGGATAGCCGGATATACAGCTGGGATATGCACTGCAGTTGACAGCCCCAATTATTTTTTGCTGATGCGATATAAATTTCCATTGTCGGTTACTGCGTACAGCATCCCGTTATGATAGGCTACATCCCGAAAACGTTCCTTTTTATCTTCCAGCAATCTTTCTTCACCAACTACTTTATTATTTACAATTACCAGTCTTGCTATGTGAGCACTGCTAAGTCCACCAATGAATAAATTATTTTTCCATTCAGGAATGGTATTGCCTTTATAAAATGCCATGCCGCCAGGAGAAAGAACAGGATCCCAATAATAAACCGGCTGCTCCATTCCAGCTTTTTGCTGTATACCAGTTCCCACTTTGCCACCAGCATATTCAATTCCATAGGTTATAGTTGGCCAACCATAATCTTTTCCTGCTTTTATAATATTTAATTCATCGCCGCCACGGGGCCCAAATTCTGCTTCCCATAATTCGCCGGTTACGGGATGAATATCGAGGCTTTGTGCATTACGAATTCCGTAGGCAAATATTTCAGGCATTATATTAGGTTTATTAAGAAATGGATTACCAGGTGCAGGTTTGCCATCTTTTGTAATTCTGAAAATTTTTCCGAGACCTGAGCTAAGTAACTGAGCTTGAACTCTACCTTCCATATTGGAACGTTCGCCTGTACTTACAAGCAGGTTTTCATTTTTATCGAATAGGAGGCGAGAGCCAAAATGTAAACGACTGTTTAATGCAGGAGTGGCACGGAAGATAACAACAGGGTTATCAATTTTACCGGTAGCTTCATTCAATTTTCCTTTGGCGACAGCCATTAAATTTCCAGACCCTGACTTTTCAGAAAAAGACCAATAAATCATTTTATTAGATGAAAAAGATGGATCTAATGCCACATCAAGCATTCCGCCTTGTCCACCAGATTCTACTGAAGGGAAACCTGTTATCTTTTTTACCAGAGCACCATTTGCATTATGTATTTGCATGAATCCGGTTTTCTCTGTAATGAGTAACCGGCCATCTGGCATTGGAACAACTGCCCAAGGTCGTCCAAGATTTTCAGCAATTTTTTCAGCTTTATAAGCTGTGGTTGTTTTTACACCCGATACTCTTGTCTGACCTTTGAAAGCAGGTTTATATTTTGTGTTTGCATCTTTTGTTTCGACTGGGGGCAAATTGCTTGTATCTACTGCATTGCTTTTATTTGTAGCATTATTATTACATCCGTAAGCGTAAACTGCAGTAAGAGTGAGGAAACCGGAAATTATTATTTGTTTTTTCATGTGTCAAACTTTTATAAGTAGATATAAAATTAACGAACTGAAATTAAATAGGTTTGTTTTTATGTTAAAATACATGTTTTACAACACAAAATTGATAAATGATATATTTAAGTAACTTTATAAAAATAAAAAAATATGGATACTCATCACAGTGGCGAAACAGCAGAAGTAGCTGGCATCTTTAATGATACAGTGGAAGCCGGAGTGGCACAGAACAAATTAGCTGAAGCAGGTATAGAATCTTTTGTGCATGATGAAAATGTGCTTGGCATGAATCCGTTGGGCGGAGTTAAACTAAAAGTTTTTTCAAAGGATCTTGCACTGGCAAAAAAGATTTTACAGGAAGAAAAGTAAATTAAAGTAAAATGAAAAAGTGTTTATTCGTCCTTGCAGGTCTTTGTTTCTTTATAAATGCTATTGCACAATCCGAAACTCAAGTACCATTTGCTGAGACTATAAAAATTTCTGCAAACGATAGCCTTTTAAAAATAAACTCAGTTGCAAAAAATCAGCTTGTAAAAATAGCAGAAGGTTATAGTAAAGGAAAGAAGACAAGACCAATACGCTTATTTTTTAATTCTCCTACGAACGATGAAAATAAAAAAATGGCAAATTTTATAGCTGCACATTTAGAACAAGATTTATATAAAGTGAATTTATCGGGAGTGATTAGCAAGTACATTGGAGAAACTGAAAAAAAACTTGACAACGTATTTGAAGTGGCAGCAAATAGTAACCTGATTTTATTTTTTGACGAAGCAGACGCATTATTTGGGAAAAGGACAACAGTTAAAGATTCGCATGACAAATATGCAAATCAACAAATCGCTTACTTTATGAGCCTTGTTAATCAATTTAAAGGATTCGTTTTCATTCAATGTAAAAACAATGATTGTTTAGATGGCTCACTACTACAAACTTTTACCAAAGTTGGCGAGAAGCAAGAATAAATTTCTTTTCTTTGAAGTCTTTTAGATTTAATTTCTGCTGATGAAAAGAATGTTGAGTAATCCGTCAATATTATTTCTTATTGCCGGAAACCTTTATTGTATATGGTATTATCAAAAGTACCCAGAAGATTTTGCCACCATAGTTTGGATTTACTGGTTCCAGAGTATTATTATAGGCTTTTTTAATTTTCTTGAATTACTTACTGCAAAGAACACAAGTGGAAATATTACAACGGTTAATAAATCCTCAAAAGAACTTTCAAAAGGTTGTTCGGCATTCTTTTTTCTTTTTCACTATGGTATTTTTCATTTAGTATATTTCATTTTCTTACTAGTCGATTTTAATTCCAGTTCAGTACAAAAACTTGTTTTGCTATTAGGAATTGCTACTTTTTTTCTGGAGTCACTTATTGGATTTATACGACACAAATCAATAGAAAAAACTCAACAAGTTAATGTTGGCTTATTATTTTTTTTACCATACGTACGCATAATTCCAATGCACTTGATGATACTTTTACCAAAGTTTTTTGGCATAACTCCAACCTTGCTTTTTCTAGTGTTGAAAATGGGCGCAGATTTACTTACGTTTAGGATCTACAATTTTATATATAAAAAAAGAAGTGAGAATCAGTCAACTTATTAGCTAATCTAATGTTGCTTTCTTACATATTTAGTAAGGATAACGATAACCTGTCCTTCAATGCGACCTTCAATTTGTTCAGTATTATTATCTACTAGTCGAATATTTCTAACGACCGTTCCCAACTTTGCATTAATGGTAGATCCTTTTACATCTAATGATTTAATTAAAACAACCGAATCGCCATTTTGTAACACATGACCATTGCTATCTTTATGCAAATCAACTGAGCCATCGCTTTCATGGTCACCTGTGGCTTTTGCCCAAGCCAGCTTCTCATCATCAAGATACAGCATATCAAGATTATCCATTGCCCAGCTTTCGTTACGAAGGCGATTTAACATTCGCCATGCGACAATTTGTATTCCCGGCACTTCACTCCACATTGACTCTGCTAAACATTGCCAGTGTTTGCTATCCAATTCTTCTTTTTTTTCAATCTGGGCTGTACATTTTGCACAAATCAAAATGCAATTCTCTTCCGTTGTTCCATTTGGAGAAAGGACTTCATACATTTTTAATGTATCAGTTCCTTTACACAATTCACATTTTTCTTCAGCTCTTTTCTGTATTACCTCTTCTATTTTCATATTCCAATTTGCAGCGAAGGTAAATCTTTCAAAAGCTTACCTTAAAATAAATATTTCAGATTATACAGATAACAAGTTTTTGGGGAAATAGCCTACAAAGGAATTATAAGGCTCATTTAAAATATCTTTATGATATTTTACTTTTAAGATCGCAAGAAAATAGATACCTTGAGTAGGTAAATAAAAAATGAAGAAAATTATATTCATAGCATATCTTTTCCTGCTTGCCAGTAATTCTTATTCTCAGGATTTAAGTGAGATAAAATTCAGCAATGCTTCAACTTTATCTTTTTTCTCATTTTTAACTGATCAAAAAATTGTTATCAGAGTTTCTCCTGATGGAAAAATTACTGAATGGGGTAATATTTGGGAAAAAGGTTATTATAATTATCAGCCCGGTAAACTACAAGAATACATGGGAAGGGTGGAATATTATGGTACAGAAGCTGATTCAATTAACCGGGGTAAGGTAAAAAATATTGGTACTTGTTATATTACCTATTATGGCAAGTTTGATATTGCAACTAATGCCGGTAAAGTAAAATCAATTGGCAGAACTTATCTAGACTATTACACTAATTTTGATAATGATGCATCAGAAGGCAAATTGAAATCTGCTGGCAATACGATGTTTGCATATTATAATTCATTTGACAATATTGCAGTAAAAGGAAAATTAAAGTCAGTAGGAGCAAACCAGATTAATTATTACAACTCATTTGATGATAAAAAAATACAAGGCAAAGTAAAAAGCATTGGCTCCGTAAATTATGTCTGGTATAATTCAAATGACAGAAGAGAATATCAGGGAAGTTTAAAATCCGGTTCAATAGAACAGGTTATTAATGGCGTAAAATATATAATGCAATAGATTACTTTTCCGCCCAACTGTTATTCATATCCATCCATTCCCTCAACGATATCACCGTAATTAATCAATAATTCTTGCCCAGGTAATATATCATCAATTGCTTCAAATTCTTCACCATCATTGATTGAAATGATATTGGGTTTCGACGAGTGATTCAAAAAGATAATCGGATCTATCATTTTAAAACCATATTCAGGAACGAAGTAGTTTTCTTCATCAAAAAGGCAGTACGTTTCTATTAATGACCTTGAATGGTCGGGTAGTGCTTCCACTTCTTTAATCGGGACTTTTATCCATTCACCCAGACCTTTTGAGAAAATGTTCCGGCAACCCTTAGGGATTAACAGAATAGCAAATACTCCTATACCATGAACTGGGGAACCTTTTAACTGTATATATGTTTGGCTTGCTAATTGATTAAGTAGTTTTGAATAAGGCATCAGAATGAATTAATACAATATCTGGGAATTCCCATTGCTGCAAATGTAGGGTTTACTGCTATAAAACGTTAAAGCACAAAAAATTGATGGCTATTTTAAAATCAGTGTCACAGTATTGAGGTATATTTTAATATCTGTCACTTATCTTTACGAAGTAAGAAAAGAAGCTAATTTAAATCTATTATGCAGATTTGGAGGTAAATAGCTAATAACAACCTTCTTTTCTTATATAAAAAAACAAGATTCACAGATGCATAAACTTTCCGCCGTACTTTTTGCTGATATAGCTGGTTATACTGCCATGATGCAGGAGGATGAAAAAACTGCCCTGCAGCTTATCAATAAATTCAAAAAGGACATAGAAAAACAAACCGAAAAATTCAATGGTCGTATTGTTCAATACTATGGAGATGGATGTTTACTCACTTTTGAAAGTTCGACAGATGCAGTTGATTGTGCTATTAGCATGCAATATGTTTTTTCCGAATCGCCTGTAATACCCGTTCGTATTGGCATTCATATGGGTGAGATAATGTTTAGAAATAATGGCGCATTTGGCAATGGTGTAAATATTGCATCCCGGATTGAGTCAATGGGTATTCCAGGCTCTATCCTCGTTTCTAAAACAATAAGAGATCAAATCATAAATAAATCAAGTTTTCTCCTTGCTTCGCTCGGCACTTTTCATTTTAAAAATGTAAAAGAACCAATGGAAGTTTTTGCATTGGCTAACGAAGGGTTTGTAATTCCCGACAAATCTGAATTGGAAGGCAAATTTAAATTACCGTCGAAATCGAAAATACCTAAATGGCTAACATTTGGCATACCAGCTTTGTTGTTAGCTGCAATTGCGATTGTTTGGTTTCTTAATTTGAAAAAAAATGCTACCACATTATCAGATGAACAAAGAGAACAACCTGTAGCAGTAATGGCTTTTGAAAATCTTACCAAGGACAAGAATATGGGCGACTTAGGGCTAATGATAAAAGACTGGATAAGTTATGGGTTATTAGAATCTGAAAAAGCTCCTGTTATTATTCTTGATGAAGAAAAAAATGCAAATACAAAAGATGAAAAAGAGAAGTTAGCTAATATTCCAACAGGAGTGGGACTTGTTGTTAAAGGACGATTTTTTGATCAGAGTGAGGAACAAATTGCTGCTATCGCTGAAATTCTTGATGTAAAAACAAACAAAATACTATTTACATTAAAGCCAGTAGTTGCAAAAAAAGACAGTCTGACAGTCATGCTTGATCAATTAAAAATACAGGTTATAGAGTATTGGGGAGAGGATAATCACCAATCTTCTAAAAGACCACCGCTTTTTGCTGCCTATGCAAAATATTTAGACGGATTAAAATACCAAAAAACTGATTATTTAAAGGCACAACTTTTTTATCAGGAAGCAATGAAAGAAGATTCAACCTTTGTAGCTCCGCTTTTTGCATTGGCTACATCTTCCATTGATAATTTACAACCGGCGTTAAGGGATTCTATAATGGCAACCTTGCAATTGATGGAAAACTCATTTACATCGTTTGAAAAAAAGAATTGGGAGAATTTAAAGACTAGGCTTGCTGTTGATAGCAGTGAAAAATAGTTATACCTAAATTCTTTCTCAAACTGCATTATCAATGGCTATACCTTTACAGCTTATGAACTTATTTACTGAAAAGTCTACTATTATTATTACCTGTCATAAACGTATTACTCCTTATTTAGAAGATGAAGTGAAACAACTAGGATTTTCTATTGACTCAAGTTTTATTACAGGGATAAGTATTACTGGAACAATTACAGATTGCATTAAACTAAACCTTAATCTTCGTTGTGCAAGTCAGGTATTATATAGTTTAAAAAGTTTTAATGCTGATAATGCTGATAATATTTATAATAACCTTGTTAGTTACCCTTGGGAAAACATTTTGCCAGATCCGGGGTATTTTTCCATCACCAGCAATGTAAACAATCCGACAATTAATAACAGCATGTTTGCCAATCTTCGGGTTAAAGATGCAATTGTAGACAGGATTAGGGATAAAAGAGGAAGCCGTCCTTCAACAGGATCTGAATTAACCGGAACTGTGATTCATCTTTTTTGGAAAAATGAAGATGCTACCATTTTTGTTGATACTTCAGGAGATTCGCTGGCAAGGCATGGCTATCGAAAAATACCTGGATTAGCTCCAATGCTTGAAGGTTTAGCTGCAGCTACTATTTATGCAACAAGATGGGACAAAGTTTCCCCATTTATAAACCCAATGTGTGGTTCAGGTACATTGGCAATTGAAGCAGCAATGATTGCTACCAACAGAGTACCTGGTTTATTTAGAACCAATTATGCTTTTATGCATGTGCAAGGTTATGATGAAATGGTGTACTTAAAAGAAGATACATTGCTTGAACAACAAATAACAGATGTTACAGAATTGAAAATTATCGCCACTGATATTAGTGCAAAGGCCATTGAGAATGCAAGGAAAAATGCGATAGCAGCAGGAGTAGAAAAATTAATTGATTTTGAAGTTTGTGAGTTTGCTGAAACAGATGTTCCTGTTGAAGCAGCAGGGGTAATGATGATTAATCCAGAATATGGTGAAAGGCTTGGAGAAATTTCTGCCTTAGAAGAAACCTATAAAAGAATTGGGGATTTTATGAAAAAGAGTTGTGGAGGTTATTTTGGCTATGTATTTACGGGCAACATGGAGCTGGCAAAAAAAATTGGATTAAAAGCAAAACGTAGAATTGAGTTTTATAACAGTACGATTGATTGTCGTTTATTAGAATATGAATTATACAGCGGAACCAGAAGAACTGACAAAGAAAATAACTAAATACTTTTCAGCAGTTGCTGCATATAAGCAAGACCTTTCTCTTTTGTAAATGCAATATTTCTTTTTGGAACATTTTCAATGTCAGTATATCCAGCAATTGCTTTAGTCACACTTTCTTCTCTCAAAAAATGTAACATAGGGTAGGGCGAACGATTGGTGTAATTCGAGGGATCATTTTCATCGCTGTCTGCAAACATATATTTGGGATGAAAACTGGCAATCTGATAAATGCCTTCGTAATTATTCTTTGTAAGTAAAGTTTCTACTTTCTCTACCAGATCAAGATAGTCATTGAATTCAGAAAAGTGATCAGGCAATATTAATATAGATGTTTCTATTTGTTCATTATTATTCAGCAGTAAAAACATTTTCAGTGTAGCTTCCAGAACGGTTTTGGTAGTTGCATTATTTATTACTTCATAGTGAATACTTCCTCGTTTAATTTCTCTTGCTGCAAAGGGGCAAAAATTACAAGCAACCACTACATTAGTAATCCAGCTTTTAGTTTTGGTAACGATAATTTCATTATCGGCGTTACTCATAATTTATTCTTTGTAATTAAGCTAATGTATAAATCTTCAACCTTTTTTCTTGCCCAAGGTGTTTTGCGTAAGAACTTTAAAGAAGAGGTAATACTTGGATCGCTAATAAAACAATTTATCCGTATCATATTACCGAGTTCATCCCAACCGTAATGTTTTTGCAATTCAATGAGAATGGACTCCAGTGTTTTTCCATGAAGTGGATCGTTGGATGGCATTTGCTTATTATTTCAAGGCTTCATTTAATACTTGTGCAAGACGAAGACCGCCTTTTAGTAATTGCATATCAAGATCACTCTTAAAAATATAATTGTATTTATAACCAAGCTTTCCATCTGCAGGTACAGAAGCATATACTTTATTAGCCAACACATAAGACTCATAAAACCATTCTTCCAGCGAAGATTCCTGCCAATTCTTTATATCAGTGGCATTTGCTATATTAAGGTTATTAGCATATTCTGAATAGCTGTATTGCTGAAACTCCACAATATCACTATCCCAAACTGAATGAAGATTCGTTTGTTTATCAAACCAGCTTACTTTAACTCTATTACCTCCAAGATCTGCTTCCCGGCCAACATGCAATGGCTGATGTAAATCACCAATAAAATGTATAAGCAAACGCAATGCAATCTGTCTTTTTTCAAGAGGCAACGATTTATCTTTCAACTCTACAGTCAGTGCTTTAATTTGCGAATACAAATTTTCGACTTTAAGATTTTGCAATGATGAAAGAAAATCTTCCTTTGCCAAATTACCTGGCAAGTTTACATAATGCCATTTTGAAACATGATCCCAAGTATGCGTTGTATCCGACTTGATAAAATCTGCCCAGTTAGACCAAGAGGAAAGCGACTCCATGCCAATTAGCTTTTGCAATTCCTTTTTTGCTTTTTTACTTAAATGCCTTTGCGCTATTTCTCCAACAACACGATGACCAGTAACTCCCCAACTAAAACATATTGCCGGAGCAAGTAAAAAGAAGAACAAAGTAATTGACTTTACAATTCCTGAATTTATGAATCTGCGCATATTAATTTATTGTAGTTACAAATGTCAAAGAAAAAACACATGGAATAAAAAAAAGTACCAAATAATTGATACTTAAGTTTAAAATATTTTAACGATCGTTTTTATCAGTTATTACTTTTGCAAGGACACATTTACTGCATTAGCACCTTTCGGCCCCATCTCAATTTCAAAAGTCACTTTGTTGCTTTCGGCTATCTCTTCTTTTACAGAATTAATATGTACAAAAACACTTTCCTGTGTTTCCAAATCTCTTATAAATCCATACCCTTTTTCATGATTGAAATGGGTAACAATTCCAGTGCGGATAAGATCTTCGGGATTGATTGGCTCATGCTTTGGTACACCAATTTCAATATCCTCTAGTTTAATGGCAATTTTTTTCCTGGGATCGGGTGGCACCGAAGAAAGATTTCCGTTCTCATCAATATAAGCAAGCATATCATCAAGACTTTGTCCTGACTTGGCATTTTCCTTACGTTCAGCCTTTTTTTCTGCTTTTTCTTTTTTGTTTTGTCTTTTTTTCTTTTCTCTTTCTTTTTTGTTCCAGGTTTCTGCCATAAACTGTATTCGGGGTTTAATTAAAAATGATGTTCTTTTATTCTTGAAATCAGGGTGTAAAATGGATAGTTATGATTAACTAGTTCTTTACGAATTGACTAAAGGTAAGCTTTTTTAGTCTCTTTTCCTTAACTATACTACCATCAGTAGATTATGTGTACTATTTGAGTATAAGTTTTAAACAATCTTTTAGCAATCGTTTTACTGGACTTTTCTATTAAAAGTTTAATTTTATTGCTTAATCTATTAAACACCTATAATAATTAATTAAATGAAATCCTTAATCACCCTTATTACTTGCAGTTTTTTTGCGATTCAGTTGAGTGCTCAGAACAGCCCTTCTAAAACATCGAAACCAGATTCTACAAAGAAAATAATGATTGTAGAAGCCTCTTGTGGCCAATGCCAGTTTAAGATAAAGGGTGGTGGTTGTGATTTGGCTGTGCGTTTAGATGGCAAAGGTTATTTTGTTGATGGAACAAAAATTGATGAACATGGTGATGCCCATGCGGAGGATGGCTTTTGTGAAGCAATCAGAAAAGCAGAAGTTCAAGGTGGAATTGTAAATGATCGCTTTGTAGCAACCTATTTTAAGCTAGTGGCCGAAAAGCCAAAAAAGGAGAAAGAAAAAATGCATCCATAATTTTGGAGAAATTTATATACTTAAAAACCCGTTTTGCTTACTGCGAAACGGGTTTTTAAATTGTGCTTTATAAATAGCTTAGAACTGCTCCAACATTGAAAACATAAAGTCGCCTTCAATTTTTGCATTTTCGTCACTATCACTTCCATGGACTGCATTTTCACCAACAGATGCAGCATATAATTTACGAATGGTATTTGCTTCAGCCTTTGCAGGATCGGTTGCACCAATAAGCTTTCTAAAATCTTCTACTGCATTGTCTTTTTCAAGAACTGCGGCAATAATTGGTCCTTCACACATGAAAGAAACCAGTTCTCCAAAAAATGGTCTTTCCTTATGGATGGCATAAAACTCGCTAGCCTTTTCAGGAGTAAGTTTTGTCATTTTCAAAGCCTTAATATTATATCCTTCCTGCAGAATACGATCCAGTATTGCTCCGGCATGACCATTCTTAAAAGCATCGGGCTTGATCATTGTAAATGTACGGTTACTCATTATTTCGTTTATTTATTTTAAGGCGGCAAAGGTAGCCAAAGTTTCGGTTCTAAAATGATAGATTTAAACTAAATGTCAGATTATAACCTGTTCTTATAAAAGGATTAAGCAACAAGTAACAAACTCTTATCTTCGCAGCCGTTTTTATGAAAGCTATAAAAGAAATATTTCCTTTACTATCATCGCCTCGAAAAGTGGTAATTACCACTCACCAGAAGCCGGATGCGGATGCGATGGGTTCTTCATTAGCATTATATCATTTTCTTACTGGGTTTGGCCATTCGGTTACTGTAATTTCTCCAACCAACTGGGCTGGCTGGGTAGATTGGATGCCGGGTGCAAGACTGGTTTTGGATTATGAAAAAAATAGGGTAAAAGCTGATGCCATTATGGATGATACTGACTGGCTTTTTTGTCTTGACTTCAATATTTTTCATCGTACCAAGTCGATGACAGATAAGTTGAAAGATCTTGCTTGTACTAAAATTCTGATAGACCATCATCAGGAACCAGATTCAACATCTTTTACATTCGGCATTAGCGACACATCTAAAAGTTCTACCTGCGAAATGATATATGATTTTATCGTTGATTCAGGTAATGCTGATAAACTAACAATGGAAATCAACGAGTGTATTTATGCAGGAGTTGTTGCAGATACTGGCTCATTTCGATTTTCGTCAACACATGCAGGTGTTCATACACTGGTAGCGGATTTAAAAACCAGAGGGTTAGATCATGGCAAAGTGCATGAAAAACTTTTTGATAATTTTTTAGAGAACCGTTTGCGGTTTACTGGAAATGTGCTGTTGAACAGAATGGAGGTGTTTTATGAATATAATACTGCCTTGGTTGCCATTCCCAAAGCTGATCTAATTAAATACCAGATTAAAACCGGAGATTCAGAAGGTCTTGTAAATTTTCCCCTAAGCATACAAGGAATAAAGCTGGTGGCGTTGGTTATCGACAGAGATGAAGAAAGAAAATGGAGCTTCCGTAGCAAAGGCGAATTTGATTGTAATACATTTGCCCGCAAATATTTTGAAGGCGGAGGACATTATAATGCTTCTGGGGGAAGGAGTAGTGAATCGTTGGACGAAGCTGTAGAAAATTTTAAAAAAGCGATGATTGAAAATAAAAATCTATTACAATAAAAATTCAAAAAAAATGAGGATTAAAAATTTCCTGTTTGTACTTATTGCCGTTGCCACTCTTGCAAGTTGTGGAAAGACTACTTATCGTAAAACACCCGGCGGAATGCCTTACAAAGTGTATAGTGGAAGCGATACGCAAAGAATAGCTGTTGGTAATATCATCAAAGTTCATTTTACCAGAACAATCAAAGACAGCGTTGACTATACTACAACTGGTAGTCTGCCTGTTTATGTTCCTATTAGTGCTAACTCAACACCATATGACCTTTCAGAAATATGGACAAAACTTAAAAAAGGTGACAGCGTTGTTGCAACACAAATGATGGACACTTTTATTATGCGTAATCCTCAACATCCTAACTTTTTAAGTGGACAATTTAAAAAAGGTGACAAAATTGTTATATCGTTAAAAATAATTGATGTGTTTGCATCTGATTCCCTTGCCCAATTAGACGAAGCAAAGCAGAAAAAAGAATGGGAATCAAAAGAAGGGGAAATAGTTGCAAAATATATAAAGGACAAAAATATTACCGCACAGAAAACAACTTCTGGTGTATATGTTGAAACACTTACACCTGGTACTGGAAACGTTGTTGGTACAGGAAAATATGTTTCAGTAAACTATACAGGAACTACATTTGGTGGATTTAAATTTGATAGTAATACCGATTCTGCATTCCAGCATGTTGCACCGTTGTCCTTTACTACAGCAAGTGGTGAAATGACCAAAGGCTTCGATGATGGTGTTCAAATGATGCGCAAAGGAGAACAAGCAAGAGTTTATGTGCCATCTTCTTTAGCTTACGGAGCTCAACCAAACCCCCAATCAGGTATTAAGCCTTATGAAAATTTGATATTTGATATAGTTGTGCTGGACATAAAGGATAAAGCCCCACCGCCGCCGCCTGCTCCCGTTCAGGCTCCTCAGCAAATGCCACAGCAATAAATTGATTTAAAGCAAGGCTAAAATATCTATTGAATCAAAAAATAAAAGAACTTTGTACCCGTCTCATTGAGGCGGGTATTTTTTTAAGGCTCCGTTTTTAATCCAATGTCAGCGCCGTACCCTTTTGGGAATAAAGTTCTTAATAAGTTTGCCTAACTTTTTTTATTGTCAAATAAGGAAATTCGTACTTTTAGGAACCTGACTGTTTTTACAGTGATTAAGGTAACGATTACAATGTCATGAGGAAAGGGTTTCGCAGCAATGTGAAGCCTTTTTCTTTTTAGTGATGTTGATAGGCAGAAATAAGGTTAATTGTTTCTACTGCTTCTTTTACATCATGCACCCTGAGAATACTGGCTCCATTTAATAAACCGGTAGAATGCAAGGCCGTTGTTCCGTTCAAAGAATCTTCAACAGAAATGTTTAGTGTTTTATAGATAAACGATTTTCTGGAAATGCCCAGCAAAATAGGAGAGTTTAGCATTTTAAAAACAGAAAGATTACGGAGCAATTCAAAATTTTGCTGAATCGTTTTTCCAAAACCAAAACCTGGATCTATAATAATGTCTTTAATGCCCAACTTTTTAAGTTCATTAGTTTTTTGAATAAAAAGATCAAGAATTTCTCTGTTTACATTTTCATACACCGGTTCCTGCTGCATGGTTTGTGGTGTTCCTTGCATATGCATCAAAACATATGGAACATTTAATGATGCTACTGTTGAAATCATTTCAGCATCCATACTTCCGGCAGATACATCATTAACTATTGATGCGCCTACGGCAACGGCTTCTTTGGCGACTAATGAATAATAAGTATCAATAGAAATAAAAGCTTCGGGGAAGTTTGTCTGAATAGCTTTAATCGAGGCAATTACTCTTTTCAATTCATCCTCTGCTGTCAGTTTTTCACTACCAGGTCTTGTACTCTGGCCACCAATATCAAGTATCGTGGCACCTTCCTTAAGCATTTGTTCAGCTTTCTTTAAAACAGCATCAGTATTCTGTTGGCGACTATCACCGTAAAAAGAATCCGGCGTAGCATTAATAATGCCCATTACAATGGGTTTATCAATTACCAGCAATCTTCCTTTACAATTCAGTGTAAACATTAGCCTTAGTTCGTTATTTTTGGGACTAAAGATAAAGAGAACAGGGGAGTGGCGAAATTAAAAGGGCAATTAATAATATAAGCCCCATTCACTACTCACTATTTACCATTCAAAATATGACATCAACAAATACACAATACGACGAAGCGATTCATTCCTGTAAAGAAATATTTCTAAAGAAATCGAATGACTACGGTACTGCCTGGAGAGTGTTAAGAACCATTTCAATCGTTGACCAGATATTTATCAAAGCTCAACGAATCCGCACCATTCAGGAAAAGAAGGAGCAGAAAATTCTGGATGATGTTTCTGGTGAATTTAAAGGCATTATCAACTATGCTGTTATCGGTTTAATTCAATTAGAACTGCCAGCAGATGCGCCTGAAGAAATGAAAATTGATGAAGTATCAAAACTATTTGATAAAAATGTCGCTATTGCTAAAAGACTGATGGAAGATAAAAACCATGATTACGGCGAAGCATGGCGGAGTATGAGCCAGCAAAGTTTTGTGGATCTGATATTGATGAAACTCCAACGTATTCGTCAGATATTGAATAATGATGGTAAAACAATTATGAGTGAAGGAATTGATGCCAACTATCTTGATATAGTAAACTATGCAGTATTCGCATTAATACTTATGTAATATGAAATGAGTCATAAAAAATTATAGAGTAATTTATACTTTACGATAAGAATTTTTTATGACGAATTCCATGTGGCAACATTAAATAAATAATAACACATGAAAATTGCAGTAACGGTTATCAGAATTATTGTTGGGCTACTTTTCGTTTTCTCCGGATTGGTAAAAGCTAACGATCCATTGGGATTAAGCTACAAGATGCAGGAGTTTTTTGAGATATGGAATTTGCATCAATTCAATTCATGGACATTGTTGATGTCCGTTTTAATGAATGCTTTTGAAATAATTGCCGGTACTGCTTTAATAGTGGGCTGGAGAATAAAACTCTTTAGCTGGCTTTTATTATTATTAATCGTCTTCTTTACTTTCCTAACAGGCTATACATATATCACAGGAATGCCGAAGAACTGCGGTTGCTTTGGAGATTGCCTGCCTATCAGTTCTAAAACTTCTTTCTTAAAAGATGTTGCGTTGACTATAATGATTGTTTTCCTTTTCTGGAAACAGAAATATATAAAACCGTTTCTTTCCAACAGTTTTACTACTATCAAAATGATTGCTGTAACCATCTTCGCATTTGGTTTTCAATGGTACACCTTAAATTATATGCCGGTAGTTGATTGTATGCCATTTAAAGTTGGTAATAATATTCCAGAAAAAATGAAAATGCCGCCCAATGCAATTCCAGATAGTACGGTTATCACTTTTGTCTATGATAAAAACGGACAGACGGTTGAGTTTACGGCAACAGATTTCCCTGCTGATTTTAAAGTGCCACCTTATAAATTGATTAAGCGTTACGATAAAATAATACGAAAAGGAAGTAATAACGAACCACCAATAAAAGGTTTTGCATTATCCGGAGAAAGTAAAATTGATTCTACTGCGATTGTGTTAAGTCAGCCTTATGCTATTTTATTATTCATTGAGAATTTTTCAATTCCTGTTTCCAAATGGGATAAGAAGTTTGCTGAAGTTTATGCAGCAGCCAAAGAAAAAAATATTCCTGTTTACATAGTAACAAGCCAGCCAGATATTGCTGCAAAAGAAATTACTAAAACAGCTTTTGCTGATATTATAATTCTAAGCTGCGACTTCACTGCCGTAAGAACTGCGGCAAGAGTAAGTCCCAATTTATATTTATTAAAAGAAGGAACAATCTTAAATAAATGGAGCCGCTCTGGATTTGGTTCTGCTTTAAAAAGTATTGAACCAATAACAGCACTCCCCAAAAAAGAAGTACCGATTATTGATACCACTATAAATATTGATCCTATTGACAGCCTGAATAATAATTAGAAAAAAGTAACCAACATACATGTTAAAATTCATCATCAAAAAATCTTTATACGGCCTTTTGGTTCTGGTGGGAGTGGTGGTGCTGGTGTTTTTCTTGTTCCAGGGTTTTGGTGATCCATCCAGATTGGTGATGGGACAATCAGGTGACTCTGCTACACAAGCCAATATTAAAAAAGAATTATATCTCGATCAGCCAAAATGGAAACAGTTTGTATATTACCTCAATGATGTTTCCCCAATTTGCTTTCATAGCAAATCTGAAATTGAAAAGAAGAAATTAAAAGGTTTTTTTATTGGCGGCGAAACAAAATTTGGAATAAAAGTTCCATATCTCCGAACATCTTATCAAACAAAAAGGCCAGTGTGGAATGTTTTAATGCAAGCCTTACCGGGAACATTGATGCTCGCAATCGCAGCCATGGTCATTGCCATATTGATTGGCATTCCGTTGGGAGTAATGGCTGCTGTAAAACAAAATACCTGGCTGGATACTTCAGCCATCTTTTCAAGTATCGTTGGTATTTCTGCCCCGTCTTTTTTTACGGGGATAATCATGGTATATATTTTTGGTTTTGTGCTGAGCGATTGGACAGGTTTACATATTGCAGGAAACTGGTTTGTGATTGATGATGATGGAAACAAACGGTTGACGATGCAAAATCTTATTCTACCTGCGGTAACATTGGGTATTCGTCCGTTGGCAATTATTACACAGCTTACAAGAAGTGCCATGCTTGATGTATTAGATCAGGATTATATCCGCACAGCCTATGCAAAAGGATTAAGCAAAAGACAGGTTATCTGGAAACATGGTTTACGTAATGCTCTGAATCCTGTTATTACGGCTATCACTGGTTGGTTTGCAGAACTGTTGGCCGGAGCATTCTTTGTAGAATATATTTTCGGCTGGCAGGGGATAGGAAAAGTTACGGTGGATGCCTTGGAGAAACTGGATTATCCTGTTGTGATGGGATCTGTTTTAGTAGCCGCTACTTTTTTCATTCTAATAAATATTCTGGCGGATATTCTTTATGGCGTTGTTGATCCGAGGGTGAGGGTTGAATAAAATCATATTATGAGAACCATTCTTTTATTATTTGCTTTTTCTATTGTAAGCTGCAAAGCAAAAGTAGTTACACATATTGTAACATATTATGATAATGGTTCCAAGGAAAGTGAAATTGATATGGAAAGAAACATGAAAGAAGGGTTGAATATTCTATACTATGAAAATGGACAAGTTAAACAAAAAGGAATTTGGAGAAAAGATAGACAGGAAGGATTATGGAAGTTTTATTATGAAACTGGAAATCTATCTGCAGACGTATGGTTCAAAAATGGAGTACAGGAAGGTAAGAGTATTTTTTACTATCCAAATGGCAATAAGTCATCTGAATCATTTTTTGAATTTGGAAAAATAAATGGTGAAACATTACTGTATTACGAAGATGGAGTTATAAAAGAAATTTCATACTGGAAAGAAAATAAATTGAATGGCCTTCAAATACTTTATGACACATTAGGAAAGGAAGTAAAAAGAAATAATAATAAATAAGAATAGTTACTGAATTATTACCTCATTCACCACTTTCTGCTTCAACGCTTCATTTACTCTTTGTTTAATTTTTTCTTTCTGGTACATCAACTCATTTTTCAGCGGGGCAACATGAGTAGTGATGAATAATTTATCACCAATGATCTGGAGTTTGTCGGTGTAACGGGCTACTGTTTTTCCCATGATTTCTTCCCACACATCTTCAATCTGCAATGCTTGAATGCCGCCTTTAATCCGGCTGCCATCCAGAAATTTTTTCATTGCATCACCAAGAGAATATTCACCCATGAGGGCAAAGTTACAGGTTTTAGTTTGTCATGCCGAGGTACAGCCTGTCCCAAATCAAGTTTGTGTATTTGTCACTCCGACGATAGGAGGAGTCTCAAACTTTTCGAACTTTAAATTAATTCAAACCCTATGAGATATGACTCCTTCGTCGGCAAAGCAAAAAACAAGCTCGGGTATTTGTCACTCCGACGATAGGAGGAGTCTCATACTTTTCAAATATTCAATTGATTCTAATTCTTTGAGATGCCTCCTTCGTCGGCAAAACAAAAACCAAGCTCGGGTATTTGTGACTCCGACGATAGGAGGAGTCTCAAACTTTTCAAGGATTCAATTGATTCTAATTCTTTGAGATGCCTCGTACCTCGGCAAGACAAAAAATGTTACGAAAGAGTACTTCGTCGACTTGACTAAAGACTATTCTCTTTTATTCACTTCCTTTGGCGGCCAGCCATCACAAATAGAAGGATTTAAAAAAGTCCAGTCAGGATTCATTGTTTTTATTAGGTCAAGTTTCTTTTGCCTTCTCCAGCCTTTTATTTCCTTTTCCCTTGCAATAGCGTTGTTGATGTAAGTGAAATACTCGTAGAAGACCAGATTATAGCAATAATATTTTCCAGCAAATGTTTTAGTTTGACCTCTGTTATCCCAGTGTTCAGTTATTCGTTGTGGGAGATTATTGGTTACTCCTGTATATAAAACGGTTCTTTCTGCATTTGTAACTATATACACATAATAATGATGTTGTTTTAAAATATGCATGTATAAACATTATATTTTGAGATGTCTACTCGAATATAGTTTGGGTATTTGTCACTCCGATACTTCCTTTGTCAATACAAGCTTTGAAGGAGTCGCAAACACTTCGATATTTTATTACTTTTAATTCTCTGAGATGCCTCGTCCCTCGGCATGACAAACTCAAGCCTACAACCCTATCAACTGAAACTCAATTCCCAACTCCTTCAAGTGAGAACTTAACCTTTCCTCATTCGTATCGGTAATAAAAACCTGCCCTTCATTTTCTTTGCAAACCTTATTCAGCAGATTACTTATCCTGTCTTCGTCCAATTTTTCAAAAACATCATCCAGCAAAAGGAGGGGAGCAAACTTTTTTTCTTTCTTTAATATTTCCAGTTCGGCCAATTTCAATGCAAATAATAAACTTTTCCGCTGTCCTTGTGAAGCAATCGTTTTAAAAGATTGATTACCCAGTTTTATTTCAAGATCATCCCGATGCACACCGGATGTTGTCCGTTGTGCCATGCAATCTTTATTTCGGTTTAGTTTTAATAATTCTGCAAACTCTGCTTGCAATAATTCACTTTCGTAGAACAAGTTTACATTCTCATCCTTCTGAGAAATTTCGTTGTATAAGTTTTTAACCAATGGCAAATAAAAAATCAAAAACTCTTTTCTCCTATCAAAAATATAATCACCCGATTTTATCAATTGCTCATCCAGCACATCTAATAAAGCAAAATTCTTATTTCCTGTTTCAAAAAAAGATTTTAATAATGAGTTTCGCTGTTCTATTATTTTTTTATAAACAATCAGGTGCTGCATATACTCACTATCCAACTGGCAAAGCAATAAATCTAAAAAAGTTCTTCTAGCTCTACTATCACCAGTTATCAATTCAGCATCATCCGGAGCAATAACCACACAAGGATAGCGGCCGATATGCTGTGAGAATTTATCGTACTGATTATCGTCTACAGAAAATTCTTTTTTACCAGTTTCCCGGAGTATGCAAACTGCTTTTTCTTGTTTATCAAACAACTCCATATTTCCTTCTACACGAAAACCAGCATTGCCGTGTAACACATTGTTTGCATCCTGTCTTGTAAAATAACTTTTTGTAAAACAGAGATAATGAATGGCATCCAACAGGTTTGTTTTACCAACTCCATTGTTGCCACAAATACCTACAATACGATTCGTAAAATCAAACGAACGGTTTGTATAATTTTTAAATTGTAGTAATGATATGGAATGCAGTTGCAGCATTAATATGCGATATAAACTCTTGAATAAAAAAAATAGGTTGATTTTATCACTTAATACTTTGCCCAAAAGTTAATAGATTATTATCAGGATCAAGCAAGGAGAATTCTTTTTGGCCCCAGGGCTTTATCTGTAATTGGCCGTTTGGGTGAATTCCTATTTTTTTATCAATCAGGTTTTGATAAAGGTTTTCAATTTCATTTGTTCGGATGTAAACCTGTCCATAATTTTCCTTAGGCTCAAGAGCTTTGAATTCAAAAAAATGAATCTGTATGCTGTCTTTTTCCACTATCAGGTATTCTTTATAATCTTCCGCACCGGCGTCTATAAATCCAAGCTTATTTATATAGTAATCTTTTGTAATTGCTTTATTTCGCATTGGCAATTTTGGATTGATATCGGTAAGCATTTTAGTCTAAATTATTTTCAATTATAGAATGATTGTTTAATTAATCGAGGCTGGAAATAATTCCAGCCATTATCTTTTAATCAAGTAATACAGGATCAAGATCAATCACATGACAGTTCTTGCAGAACTCTGGCGGTTCGTTTCTATACCACATTGCCCTGAATTGCCGGTAGTCTTTATTATTCAAACATTTCATCAGGCCGTCATCAAAAATGCTTCCGAAATTTAATTCCTTTGGAAAAGGTTTGGCACAACATGGCGTTGCATATCCATCCCAGGAAACATAAAAGTGTGACCACACCAAATCGCATTTGCGAAAACCTTTTGGTGCTTCAATATCCCAGGTAGTAAATTCAATCTCCGGATAATTCTTCGCCATCGCTTTTGCTCTTTTCAATTCCGATTTAAATTCAGTTGTTTGAAAAAAGTCATAGTACGTTTTATCATGAATAGTTACAGATGCTACATTGAAGGGAGTGATGTTGACATATTTTACTCCGAGTTTACCAGCTAGTTCAACAACCTCAGCCATATCCTGGTAATTCTCTTTTATCGCCACAAAGTTGAACATGACAGTTGCTCTTTTTCCTCTGCAAGCTTCAATAGTCTGCAACATATTTTCATAAAAGAAACTGTAATCGCTTTTCAATCTTACTTTTTCATACACTTTGCCGATACCATCAATTGAAACTTGTATCGTATCAATTTTATCAGCAAGATCTTCCGCCATTTTTACACTAATGGGCAAATGTGCATTGGTCGACACACTGATGATGATGCCATTATTTTTTGAACGGATATAGTCAACAATCTCCGGCAACTTCTTAAACATGAAAGTTTCTCCCAAACCAGTCAGTCCAATTGAATCAACATACGGGAAAGCTTCATCCACCACCTTCTTCATTTTCTCCATATCCATAAAACCCTTTGCCATTTGTTCGCCGTAAGTATATTCCCTTGGGCAAGTAATACATGCCAGATTACACTGATTGGTTACTTCCAACATAATGGAAGAAGGATGCGGAACTTTGGTGCTACGGGTCATCCGAAGCCAGAATCCATGAGCTTTATTCGCTGAATATTTGAAGAAATTTATACCGCCAGGAAGCCTTTTCAATCGCAGAAATGCTTTTTGAAGCCGACGGCGGGTTATCCGATTGGCCATTCGCAAAAGTAGAACATTTATATCTTCTTCTTTATCAGTACACTTACTCAAAAGGGAAGATTATTTTGAGGCTTTAAAATTCCTTTTTTCCCCTTATTTTTGCGTCCCGTAATTTAGGTATAAACCAACTCAAAAATTTAAGCCTGTGGCTACTAAATTTTCAAAAGATACTTACCTCTATTGGTACGAATTAATGCAACTGATTCGTCAGTTTGAATTGATGGCCGAAGAGAAGTATAAAATGGATGGGAAGATCCGTGGATTCTTCCATGCCTACATCGGGCAGGAAGCTATTGCTGCGGGTTGTGTAACTGCCACTCGTCCGGAAGACCTGATGATTACTGCTTACCGTGACCATGGTTTGGCAATTGCTAAAGGTGTTTCTGTAAACAGTTGCATGGCTGAATTATATGGAAAAGCTACAGGTTGTGCCAAAGGGAAAGGCGGAAGTATGCACTTTTTTGGTAAAGATGTTGGTTTTTTTGGTGGTCATGGAATTGTGGGTGCACAGATTGGAACTGGAGCTGGTTTAGCATTTGCTGAAAAATACCGTGATACTGATAATGTGGTGCTTTGTTATTTTGGTGATGGGGCTTCAAGACAAGGAATGTTACATGAAACATTCAATCTGGCTATGCTTTGGAAATTGCCAGTAGTTTTTATTTGCGAGAATAATCATTATGCAATGGGTACTTCGGTAGAACGTACATCCAATGTAATTGATATTTATAAACTGGCAGATGGTTACGAAATGCCTGCAGATGTTATTGATGGTATGAGCCCTGAAGCAGTGCATGAAGGAGTTGGCCGTGCAGTAAAAAGAGCAAGAGAAAAAGGCGGACCTACTTTATTAGAAATTAAAACATATCGCTATAAAGGCCATTCAATCAGCGATCCACAGAAATACAGAACAAAAGAAGAAGTGGATGAGTATAAGAGCAAAGACCCGATTGCCATGGTTTTAAAAACCATTCTGGACAATAAATTTGCAACACAAGAAGAGATTGATGCAATTAATAAAAGGGTAGATGATATTGTTGATGAGTCGGTAAAGTTTGCTGAAGAAAGTCCTTGGCCAGATGATGATGAAGTGTTGAAAGATGTGTACGTTGATCAGAATTATCCATTTATCGTTGATTAAATAAAACAAAAACAAGCAATAAAAATAAAACAATGGCAGACAAGAAAAATGTGCAGGATGTGGATTCAGGTGAAGTGATCGTAGCAAAAGCGAAAGATTTCTGGGAAAAATATAGTAAACCATTGATGATTGCGTCAGTAGCAATTATCGTTTTAGTGGGTGGCTGGTATATCTATCAGAACTTTTTTGAAAAACCAAAAGAAACGAAAGCTGCGGAAGTAATGTTCAAAGCGGAAGATTATTACCGTCAGGATTCTGTGCTACTTGCTTTAAATGGCGACGGACAGAATTGGGGTTTTCTGAAAGTAATTGATAAATATGGCGGAACCGATGCCGGTAATCTTGCCCGTTTTTATGCTGGTGATTGCTTTATCAAATTAAATGAGAATCAAAAAGCAATTGATCAATTGAAGAAATTCAGTTCAAGTTCAAAACCAGTACAGGCAAGAGCTTATAAATTGATTGGTGATGCTTATGGTGATTTAGGAAAGAACAAAGAAGCATTTGACTATTATAAAAAAGCTGGTCATCATTTTGAAAAAGATGAAACAAATTCTGCAGAAGCATTATTTATGGCTGCATATCTTGCTCAACGTTCATTGAATGATAATAAAGGTGCAATTGAATTGTATAAAGAAATCAAAGAGAAATTTCCAAGAACAGATCAAGCAAGAGATGCTGATAATTACCTGGCTCAAATGGGTGTATACAGCACTGAAAAATAATTATGGCTGAAGTAACAGATAGTAAATTATTACATATAGATACAGGCATTCTGAAAAAGGATGCCTGTATTGTTTTGGTTAAAACAGAATGGAATGCCCGCATTACCGACCAATTGGAAATGGGTTGTATTGCTGAGTTGGAAAAACTTGGGGTAAAGAAAACCGTTGTTATTACCGTTCCAGGTGCATTTGAAATTCCATTTGCGATAAAAAATTATTACGAAACTGCGGGAAAGAAAAATAAAGCCGATGCTTTTATAGCATTAGGATGTGTGATAAAAGGAGATACCCCTCATTTTGAATATGTGTGCCAGGCAATCACCAATGGTGTGTTGCAATTAAATCTTTTGTTACCTGTTCCAACAATTTTTGGAGTATTGACAGTTAATACCGAAGAACAAGCTATAGAAAGAATTGGTGGCAAACATGGTCATAAAGGTGAAGAAGCGGCAATTACAGCGATGAAAATGATTACAATTACAAATTCTTCTAAAAAATAACAGACTTGAATGTTCAGTTATTCATACCATGCTTTGTAGATCAGCTTTACCCTGAAACAGCTTTTAATATGATAAAAGTGTTGGAGAAAGCAGGATGTACTGTTAGCTACAACACTTCACAAACCTGTTGCGGACAGCCAGCTTTCAATGCAGGTTTTTGGGATGAAGCAAAAGCAGTTTGCAGTAAATTTATTAAAGATTTTGGCGATGCTGATTGTATCGTAACGCCAAGTGCAAGTTGTGCCGGGTTTGTAAAAAATTATTATACAAAACTATTTGAAAACTCATCTGTTCACAACGAAGTAAAAGACCTGAGCAAAAAAATATTTGAGTTCTCAGAATTTTTGATCGATATACTAAAATTTGACAATGTTGGTGCCGAACTAAACGGCAGAGCAACGTATCATGATTCCTGTGCTGCCTTGCGGGAATGTAAAATAAAAGAGGAACCAAGAAGATTGCTATCGAATGTAAAAGGCCTTGAGCTTGTTGAAATGAATGATGTGGAAACCTGCTGTGGTTTTGGTGGCACTTTCGCAGTTAAGTTTGAAGCTATCTCCGTTGCAATGGGAGAGCAGAAGGTTGAGAATGCTTTAGCAACTGATGCTGATTATTTAATATCAACTGACCTTTCCTGCCTCATGCACTTACAAGGCTATATCAATACAAAAGGATATAAATTAAAGACGATGCATATTGCGGATGTGCTGGCGAGTGGATGGTAAAATTTAAGCCGGTAACAATCACTGTTACCGGCTTAAGAATTTTCAAAGGAATTTATCGTTACTGTTAAGGATTAACTATTTAGGAAGTACTACATGATCAATTACATGTATCACACCGTTACTTTGATAGACATCACTGATAGAAATGGTAGCCATTCCTCCATTTTCATCTTTCAAAATCAGCTTTCCACCTTTTTTCATTATAAATAATTTTCCTCCTGCAACTGTAGTTAGTTCTCCAGTGCCATTACCTTCTTTAATCTTTGATTTTAAAGCATCTGCATCTAATTTCCCAGCAACAACATGGTAAGTAAGTATACCTGTCAGTTTTGCTTTGTTTTCAGGCATTACCAACGTTTCAACTGTTCCTGCAGGCAACATTCCAAATGCGGTATTTGTTGGTGCAAATACTGTAAAAGGGCCAGCTGACATTAAAGTTTCTACTAATCCTGCTGCCTTTACTGCTGCTACAAGAGTTGTATGGTCTTTTGAGTTTACTGCATTCTCAACAATATTTTTAGAAGGATACATGGCAGCGCCACCAACTTCTACCGTTTTTTCTTTCATCATTGTTTGTGCAAAAGAAAAGTTGAATGCTAATGCTGCCACTAACATAAGTCCGATTGATTTAATAGATTTCATAACGTTTTAGTTTAATATTTGTTTTTAAAATGTGAACGTTAACAGATACGGTATGCGATGATGTTTCAGATTTTTAAAAAGAAAATAATAATTGTTCACATCATTGTATTTTTGAAAACCAAGCAAACAAAAGAATCGTATGGCATACTGGCTGGCAAAATCTGAACCCTCTACTTATAGCTGGGATGATCTAGTAAAAGAAAAGCAAACTTGTTGGAGCGGTATAAGAAATTATGCAGCCAGAATTCATATGCGAAATATGAAAAAAGGGGATGAAGTCTTTTTTTATCATAGTAATGAAGGAGTAGAAATTGTTGGCATTGCCAAAGTGATTAAAGAAGCTTATCCCGATCCTACAACAGATGATGACAGATGGGTGGCTGTAGATCTGAAGCCTGTAAAAAAACTAAAGAGCTCCGTAAGCCTTGATGCAATAAAAAAAGAAAAGCGCCTAAAAGAGATGGCATTAGTCCGCATCAGCAGACTTTCATTGCAACCCGTAAGTGATGAAGAGTGGGAAATTGTAATGAAGATGGCTGGGGAGAAATAATTTTACTATGGCAAAAAAGAAACTAGTTATTCTCTCCGGCGCAGGTATCAGTGCTGAAAGCGGATTAAGAACTTTTAGAGATAGCGATGGATTATGGGAAGGATATAATGTAGAAGATGTGGCTACACCAGAGGCCTGGCAAAAAGATCCGCAGTTGGTTCTCAATTTTTATAATGAACGAAGAAGAAATGTGGCCGATGCAAAACCCAATACTGCACATATTGGATTAGCAGAGTTAGAAAATGATTTTGATGTAACTGTCATTACGCAAAATATTGATGACTTACATGAAAGAGCTGGTTCTACAAATGTTCTGCATCTGCATGGAGAAATATTTAAAATGCGGAGTGAATGGGATGATGAATTGATTTCAGAAATAAAAGGTGATTTAAAACTGGGAGATTTGGCTACCGATGGCAAACAGTTACGGCCATTCATCGTGTGGTTTGGCGAGCCGGTTGTAATGATGGAAAAGGCAGTAGAAGTAGTTTATACCGCTGATATATTTGCAGTGGTTGGTACTTCATTAGCAGTTTATCCGGCAGCAGGATTGATTAATTATGTATTGGAAACTACGCCTAAGTATATTATTGATAAAAAGATTCCATATACTTCACCAATGAAGAACCTGACATTGATTGAAAAAGCAGCGACAGAAGGAATAGTGGATTTTAAGAAGTTATTACTTGATTAATATTTTACATTACAACTCACTTTTTCTTTCATCAAATTTTACATTGTACGTTTCCAGTTCTGCAAGAACTGGTTCATAAATTTCCTTTACAGTAGGAATATGCAATCCGGTTAACTTTATTTTCCCGTTTAAAATATTTTTAGCTGCTATTCCTAAAGGTAATCCAACAGTTTTTGCCATGGCTGTTCTCAAATTATTTTCTCCTTTTACAACCAACGAACTATTGATAACAATTTTCTTTCCTTCTAATTCATATTCTATCTCATGGAGCATTACAATCATATCCTTATCATAAGGTCGTAGTGCCAGTTTTTTCTCAACGGCAAACTGTAAAATGTCTGCAGCACTGCATAAGCCTTTATTTACTTCAGTGTCTTTATCATCCAATCCCAAAAAGAAAAGTTGCTTTAATGTAAGATTTGCTTCATGCATTTTTTGTGCTAAAATAGATGCAGCCGTATTTTTCACTTCATCAATTTCTACTTCTTCTAAGTTGCCTTTAGCATCTGCGGTCATAAATTTATCTGGCATATTCTTACCTGCTTCTTCCGCTTCATTTTCCGCTTCCATTAATTTCATCAATGTTTCCATCATCCCTTTGGTTTCTTCGAACCGTTCCGTCAATTGCTGTGTTAGCCATTCGCCAAAGCCATTCTTGTCCATATGTTCTTTAAAAACGGCTTGTAATGTCTTCCCATCTGTCGCATATTGAAGTTTTTCATCAACAAGTTTTAAGTCAATCACATTTTTCCATCCATACATAAAATCCGGATGGCGCAAAGTTGTTCTAATAAATGTTGGTGCATCTTCCAATCCATAAAGTGTTGTATAGCTTAACGAATCTCTATTGGGATACCAACTAAGTGTTCCTAAATCCGGTATATGCACTTGTCTGTCCGCAGTAAAAAGTTCTTCGTATTTCAGGTTTACTTCTTTACCGTTTTCTTTAAAATGTGCTCCGCTTTTTCCTGCCATGATGATGTTCCTTGGATTCCAACTTATTTTATAGTGCCAGGGATTATCATCACTTTCTGGCGCAACCAATCCACCACAGTGTGATTGAAAAGAAACAACCTTTCCATTTTTTGCATGAATCTCATCAATGATTTTCATTGCACTCATATGATCAATACCAGGATCCAGTCCCATTTCACAAAGGAAGAGCAATTTGCTTTTTTCAATCTCAGGTTGCAATTCCCTTATTGCATCATCAACATACGAAGCGGTAAGCAGGTTTTTCTGAAAGGCTACACAATCCTTTGCAACCTCAATATGAAGAAAAGGAGGTAGCATAGAAATTACAATGTCAGCCTTTTCAATATAACGTATCCGTTCACTGGTATTAGTTATGTCGAAGGAAACAGCAGTGGCGGCTTGTGCATTCCCGATCTTTGATTGAGCAAGTGCTAAATCCGCATCAACAACGATTAGATGCCAATCCTCATTGATAGCATTTTCCAACAAATAATCAATTAAAACAGTGGCTGATTTTCCTGCTCCAAACAATAGTATTGACTTCATATTCCTGTAGGTTGTAAAAGTTGGAAATTAACACGAAAAAATCAAAAATAGCTGGTAAAAATAACAAGGAAAAACCTGTTGTTTCTTAACGACTTAACTATTCCACATTAGTGGATAAAAAGGCCAAAAAAAAGAACTATTTATCAGGTTTTCAAGTCCGAAAAAGTTAGATTTGCTCACCTTAAAAATAGACCTGAAAAAGGCCGTTTGAGGCATATAAATTTCATAGTAAAAAGAAGAAGGATAAATAACGATGGAAGAGAACTCAACGCCGCTGGAAACGAATGACAGCAACCGGATAATTCCCGTCAACATTGAAGAACAAATGAAGACTGCTTACATTGATTATTCAATGTCGGTAATTGTTGGCCGGGCATTGCCTGATGTAAGAGATGGATTAAAACCTGTTCATCGCCGTGTTTTATATGCAATGAATGAACTAGGAATTCATTACAATAAACCGTATAAAAAATCTGCCCGTATTGTGGGTGAGGTATTAGGTAAGTACCATCCGCATGGTGATACTTCTGTTTACGATGCAATGGTTCGTATGGCGCAAGAATGGAGTATGCGGTATACGCTGATTGACAGCCAGGGTAACTTTGGTAATCAGGATGGCGATGGCCCTGCCGCAATGCGTTATACAGAAGCAAGGTTAGATAGATTGGCTGAACATCTATTAGATGATATAGAAAAAGACACAGTTGATTTTCAGAATAATTTTGATGATTCTGAAACGGAGCCAACGGTATTGCCATCAAGAATACCACAATTACTGATAAATGGTTCCAGCGGTATTGCCGTTGGTATGGCCACGAATATGATGCCGCACAACTTGTCTGAGGTTATTGATGG
>Ga0209063_1000410_pt1 | contig 30635 bp, 23 predicted proteins | sample KloWWTmeKNB19Kit_FD_187177 | JGI IMG/M metagenome (GOLD analysis project Ga0209063, IMG submission 187177) | Active sludge microbial communities from Klosterneuburg, Austria, studying microevolution and ecology of nitrifiers - Klosterneuburg... | ecosystem: Engineered > WWTP > Aerobic digester >... | reverse complement strand
CAACGAACATTTGCTGCATCTCCTCAGCGGTCCGAAGCGATTCGCCGCACCAGTGCAAAGCCCGTTCCCAAGGACCGCGTGCCAAATACGTCGCACCCATTAGTCCAGCAACATAGGCATACTGGTTCCGATCTTTGGACGGAGGCATCAATTGCATGGACCGTTGCAGAAAATACCGGGCACTGTCCTCATTTCCGGACCGCGTTTGGCAACTTCCAATATTGCTGAGACACACCGACATCCAAGAGATGTCCTGCAAGCGCTCCCAAATGGCCAGCGAGCGACGGTGATAGAACATCGCACTATCAACTTCACCCATGTCCTCGAACACGGTGCCGAAGTTGTTCAGCAATTGCGCCACAGTGCGATCGTTGCCCATTGATCGGCGGATCTGCATACTGCGCTTATAGTATTCCAAGGCTTTCTGATAATTCTTGTCGTAATGGTGGATCGCCCCTACGTCATTGTAGGCCGAGGCCATGCCCTCTTGTTCGCCCACCTTGGAAAAGCGACTGAGGGCTTTGTAGAACAGGTCCAACGCAACACTGTACTCACCCAAGCGCATGAGGATCTCACCTCGCTTCAGGTACACCTTGCCCACTTTCACCGGGTCATTCTCGGCCAAAGCCAATTCTTCGGCCTGCTGCAAGTAGTCGTATGCTTTCTGGTGATCCCCTGCATTTTCCGCGGTAACGCAGCCGTCCATGCACACTTGGTAGGTTCTCGGATCGGATTGTGCCACGACCGATGCACTTAACAGGATGCAGTGGATCAGAAAGACCATGCGAGGTATGGGCCGAAGCACCGGGAACATGTCAGAAAGGTAATCCACTTCATGCTCGCTGGACCGATCACTGCAAGATGTAGCTTCGATGTACCAAACCCACCTACCATGAACATGCTCAAGCCCGCGATCATTGTGATCGCCATTGCCGGTGCCGCCTACGCCGTGTATTCATTTTGGGATAAAGGCGGTCAGCCCGGAATGAAGGAAGCCGTGTTCGATGCGGATGATGTCCGAACAGTGATCGATCGTGATAGCAACACAACGGCACTTCGATTCTATGCAGCTAGAAAATTCAAGAAAGACGTGGACGGGACGGCGATCATGATCGGTACCGACGAAGCCGGAAAGGACTTGTATGAAAAGGACACCAGTCCATACGTGATCAGCTTGAGCATGATCGCCAATGGTACCGAGACCCGGGACCTTGACGAAGCACAAGCCCTACAGTACCTGAGCTGGATCGAACAAGTGAACGACAGTATGTTCGCCGCAAACTTCAGCTTGGACGAGATCAAAACACTTCTGGACCACGAAGGGAGCAATGGGATACAGCTGGTCTCCAATAAACTGGATGATCGAGACTACTTCACCATGACAGCCTACGCCGTAAGGATCGAGGGTGGTAAGGCTACTATTATCGCCGGCGCACCAAGCTACACCTGTGCGCAACCTTGTCCTACCTACTGCGGAGGTGAACCCCGGTACTATCTGAACATGCGTTTGTGATCGTTCAGCGCTCGTAGTAGAACACCAGGGTGGCCTTGCCCAACGTGTGCATGCTCAGGTTGAAGCCTACCATGGGCGCCGTGGCAGTTTGATCGAGGCCTAGCTTCTCCACGTCCAACGCGTGAACGGTCAACGTGTACGTGTGCAGGCCGTGACCAATAGGTGGACATGGCCCACCGTAACCCGGAGCGCCAAAATCGGTCATGCTCTGGACTGCACCAACCGGCAGACTACCTTGTTTGGGCGTGCCCGCGCCCATTGGCAACTCCTTCGTGGTAGCGGGAATATCGAACACCACCCAATGCCACCAACCACTGCCGGTGGGTGCCTCTGGATCATAGAGCGTGATCGCGAAGCTCTTGGTGCCTTCGGGTGCGTCGTTCCAAGAAAGTGCAGGACTCAAATTCTTACCGGTACAGCCCATGCCGTTGAACACCTCCTGAAGTGTGGCCTGCCCACCCAACTCTGGGGCGTGTAGGGTGAAGGTGCCCGATTGGGCGAAGGAGGACATGGAAGAAATGAACGCTGTGGTCAAAAGGAGTGAACGACACATTTTTCGGAGTTTGGTCGAAAGTAGTACTTCATTGGACGATCAAATGGGATCCACGTGCAAGAAGCACCTGGTTTCGGCACGAAGTTGGTTGATGGGTCGCCGATCGAAAACCATTTCATTTTCCCTACCTAAACCCAAACCACATGCGTACCCTGATCCTGACCACCGCTGCAGCTTTGTTGTTCTGCGCAACCAGCACCCAAGCACAAGACAAGGCCGCCCCGGCCCCTGCAAAGACCACCGAAATGAAAGCAGCTCCCCAAGTGGACCAGCTCGCTGAAGAGAAGAGCGCCATTTCACAAGAGCTGAAGACCACCGCCGGCATGGCCAGCGAGATCACAGCACAAGCCAACAAACTCTCTTCCATCGGCGAAGCAGCCGACAAGGAGCGCTTGATGAAGGTGATCGACGGTGCCAAAGGCATCGAAGGCAACATCACTGAGCAGCTGAACATGGTGGCCAAGGCCGATGCCAGCAACAGCGCAGAGATCTTCGCCAAGGCAAAGGAAGTGAACGCCAATAGCCTCACCACCCTCGGTGAACTGAAGGGACAATTGAGCCCAGAGAAGAAGTAATACCGGAATTCCAACTTCGGATAACAAGTGAAGGGGCTGCCTCGAAAGGGTCGGCCCCTTTTCTTGTTGGGTGCTAGAGCTACCAACTCACACCTGCAGCAGTAACAGATCAGGATGTGTTTGACAACAAAGGACCAATGCGGTCAGTCAAATGAGTGGTGTTGAGCCACTACCACACTTCCGCACCCATCGACAAGCTCATCGCGAGTGCTCAGTGTCTTGGTTTACCGCGCTTCATTCGACGATCACCTTCCCGCCTGCCAACCATTTCTCCGCATCCATTAAGTGCAAAAAGTACATCCCGCTCGGCAGCACAGAAACATCCAAACTCCCGTTCAAACCAATGCCGGTGTTGCCAATGGTGTTGCGCAAAACCTCTTTGCCTTGCGCATCCAACAGTATGGCTTGCACGGTTCCAACCAAAGGATAGCCACCCGGCAAGGGCAGCTCGAAACGCACCCGATCATGTGCCGGGTTGGGTGCCAGCACTAATTTATCGTGTAGCTCCAATTCATAGATCTCGGTATCGATGTTCTGGCAGCCCGGTACCACACACCCGAAACTGTCGGTCTTTACAATGAAAACGGTGTACAGCCCTGGGTTGGGGTCGTTCATGGATTGGCTCATCTCCCCGCATGCTATGAAACCGCCATCGGGTGTGGGTTCCACATCCCACATACCCACTTCCCCTACTCCAATGAATGGTCTGAATGTTCGGGTCCAAAGGCTATCTCCGTTGGGTGCGAATTTGCATAAGCCACCGTCCCAATTGAGACCGCAAGAGCCTATCATGGAGTTGTCCGGTAGAACGGCCAGATCCAAAGAAGCGGTGCCAAATCCGTAGTGGCTCTTCTTTTGCCATACAATGTCCCCATCCGGTGTCCAACGGGTGATCATCAATTGTGCCCATTCATAACTAGGGTAGTCGATCTCACGGTAAGTACACCACGTGATCAGGTCTCCATCGTTCGTCTGCTTCACCACCCCGTAACTGGCACTCGACCGATTCCCGAAATACCGCCGCCACAGTTCAGTTCCATTGGAGTCCACCCGTAACAGAAAATTCGCATCCAATGGGGCAGAAGGTTGACCTCTATAACCGTAAACAGCAACTCCATTACCCATATATTCCTCAATGGATATGCCTGCGTGAGATTGACCGTCCAAACCGAACTCTTTTTGCCATGCAACCTGGCCAGACCCATCGATCTTCCAAACGATCGTTTGTGGGCCAGGCGCCTGTTGTGCTACCGAGTCCACGATGCCAACTGCATAATAACCACTCAAAGAACGAACGGCTAAATTTCGGGAGATCGTACCAATGGAATCGGCTGGATTATTCTGTGCAAGCAGTATAGAATCAGTCCGGTTTCCAAAGAGGTCAAATAAGTAGATGCTGTTTCGGAATCCATATCCTGTTGTATGGCTTCCTATTGTAACCGCAAAGGCGGTATCTAATAGGGATATCACAGGATCCACAAGGCCGAAATTAGCTTGGACATCGAAGCCGTTGAACAAGTCAATGAAGGTTAATTCATTTCCTTCCAGGTCCAGTCGGCGGATACTTGCATGGGTGCGCTGGAATCCATCGCTGGATATTTGGTCACAGAAGAACAAATACCCCCCCAATACAGGCTTTATGGCCTTAGCTAAGGCCCCATGACCCGCTTGCTCCGCTCCATAGTGCTTAATGAAACCACCCTGCGAAAAAGCGGGCTGGGTCCCGGCAAACGCGCCGAGACCCATTACCCACAGTTTCAAAGACCTCATCGCAATTTGCATCCAGTACTGATCGTGAAAGGTCTTCCTCGTGAAAGACCGTGATACGTTTCGACGAAACTAGACCTTAGCAAGTCCTCGGGGACAACCGTTCCTCGTTCACTAAGCCGCCTTACAACCGCCCCAAACACCGATCCTCCAGCTCGCGCATCGCCTGTTTCTGCGCCTTGGTCTTATCGCCGTGGCCCAGCAGGTGCAACAGGCCATGGACCATTACGCGGCGCAGCTCGTTCTGGGCGCTTACCCCGAAGCTGGTGGCGTTCTCCTTGATGCGGTCGTAGCTCATCAGCACATCACCCGAGACACCGGTTCCGGTCTGCCCATCGAAGGTGATCACGTCGGTGAACTCATCGTGGTCCAAATAGCGCTGGTTGTATTCCAGCAGGGCCTTGTCCGTAAGCAATACGTAGTTGAGCTCGCCGATGCTGTGGCCATGGTCTCGGGCCACGGCGTTGAGCCATTTCCGCAGGGCGGTCCGATCACGGAAGGCGTTGGGTACATCCACGGCCTTGAACGCGATCGCTCCCATGCGTCACTCTTTTACCGGCTGTAAGCCGAAGGCCATGGTAACGGTGGCGCCGTTGTCCTCAAAGCCCACCTCGTCGGCCAAGGCGCGCATCAAAAAGACACCGCGACCGTGTGGCCGCTCCAAGTTGGAAGGATCCGTGGGATCCGGTAGGTGTTCGAAATCAAAGCCGGGGCCTTCATCTTGAACTCGGAAGATGATGCGGTCACCTTCCACAACGTAGGCCAAATGCACCTTCTTGGCCGGGTCCAACGCGTTGCCGTGATGGATGGCGTTGTTCACCGCCTCGGTAATGGCGATGAGGATATCGCCGTAGTGGCTTTCGTGCACGTTGTGCTTGGTACACGCTTCATCGATCATCTTCTCGGCAAGCGCGATGTTCTCTGCTTTTGCCGGGAATTCTATCCGTTGCGTGAATTCCATCTCTTCGGTCAGGGCTGCCATGGGCGTTTCAAGGTCGGTCAAAAGTACCGAAATAGCTGTTCACCCGATCCCGGTAGTACGGCTTCAATCCCGGTGGCACTGTTCGTAACAGTTCAGCCTCGCGTGCCTTGCGCCGTTGGTAGTCGAAATAGCGCGCCGGATCGGCGGCCGGGGTCACCTTTCCTTCGTTGCTGGTGCGCTTCTGGTCCAGCTCCCGTTCCCGTTCGGCCTTCTCGTGCTCCAACAGGCGCGTCATGATGTCCTGCTGGCGCCGCATGGTCTCCGGCGTGATCTGTTTGTTCACGATGTCCTTTTCGTTCTGCTCCATCTGTTCGGCGAGCTTGTTCAAGGGGTTACCGGCGCCACTGCCATCCTTGTTCAATTCTTGGGCGAGCTTCTGCATCTCCTTGCGGATGGCAGCTTGCTGCGCGGCCATTTGGGCGAGCTGCTTGCTCATGCCGGGACCCATGCCTCCGGGGTTTTGCTCACCGGGCTTTTCGCCGGGCTTCTTCCCTTTCTCCATGGCTTCACGCATCTTCTCCAGCTGTTTCTGAAGTGTCTCCTGGTTCGCCTTCATCTTGGCCATCTTCTTCCCTCCTTTGCCACTGCCACTGCCGCCGGGCTTTTTGCAACTGCCGCTGCCCGGTTTGCCTTGTGCGTTCATCTGGGCCATCATCTGTTGAAGGGCCTCATCCAGCAGCAAAGCCAAGTTGTTCAAGCTGGTCATGGCGTGTTGCTGCTTGTCCGCGGCCATGGGCTTGTAGCGTTCGTTGGCACGTGCCTCGCCCATGAACTTGGTGGCCTCGTCCATGTTGTCGTTCACCGCGTTCATTTCCCGGTTCACGATGCTCTGTAGTTGGGGTACGCGCTTGCTCAATGCGAAGAGCGAATCCTCGATCACCTTGGCATCGTCGCGCAGTTTGCGCTGGGTTCGGCCGTGGTCCACGAAGCGCGGGTCCTTGGTGCTGGTGGTAGCCAGATCCTCCATCAGGGCTTCCTCATCGAAGCTCAGTTGCACGATGTTCTCCAGCAGTTGCCGGAGCGCGTCCATATCCTCCTCGCTCTGCTCCTCCTCGTTGCTTTGCATTGCGCTCTTCATTTGGAAAGCGAGTTGCTCCATTTGCTCGGCGGCCTTTTTCTGCGCGTCACTGGCCTTGCCGTTCTGCTTCTTCTCGAGCTCTTCGCCGCTCTTCTTCTGCTCATCCTGGATGCCCTGCTCCTGCTCGTCGGTCTTGGGGATGTCCATGGGTTCTTCCAAGGCCTCGTTCTTCTTCTCGAGCTCGTCCACCTCCTTGCGGAGCTCTTCCATTTCCTTGTTCAAGGCTTCTTGTTCTTTCTTCAATTCTTCCTGATCGGTCTTGCCTTCCTTGGTCTCCTCGCTCAACTTTTCCTGCTTCTCCGCAAGCTCCTCCAACTGCTTTGCAATATCGTCGGCTTTCTGCTCCACCTCCATCCGCTTGAACAGTTCCAATGCACGGTCCAACTCCTTCTCGATGTCCTCTTGGCCCAATTTCATATCCTGCAATTGCTCTTGCAGTTTGTCCTTGTCCAACTTCTCCATCAGCTCTTGCACTTGCTTGTAGAGCTCCTTCATTTCTTCGCTTAACACGTTCTCGAAGAGTTCCTGCACTTGTTGCTGCTTCTCCAATAGGCGCTCATCATTCGGACGGAATTCCTGCTGCTGTTGTTGGCTCTGGCGCAGTTGTTCGCTGCTCTTCTCGATCTCCTTTTGCAGCTGTTGCTGGCGCTGCATCACGTTCTCCAGCTTCTGCTTGTCCTGCCAGTTCACGTCCTTCTTCTCCAATATTTCCCGACGCAGTTTGTCCAATTCCTTTTGAAGGTCCTGCGCTTCCTTGATGTTCTCCTTCAATCCGCCCTTGATGGCTTCCGCCTGCGCATCTTCTTGCTTGGCGAGTTCCTTCAACGTGGGCGCGGCGAACACCTGCGGGGTGCTGCGCGCACTCTTGCTGCCATGCACACCGTCGTTGTCCCACACTTCGAACCAGTGCTCGATCTTGTCGCCGGGGTTTATGGTGAAGGCGTACATATCCCAGCTATGGAAGAATTCCTGTCGGGTGTTGCGCGCGTCGATCGGCAATTCCTTCACCCCGGTGCGCAAGTTCTCCGGCACGCTGTCGCCACCGCTTACGAAACGGTAGTGGAAGAGCAGTCGCTTGAAGCCATGATCATCGCCCACTTCGCCGCGGTAGAACATGCGCTTCAGTGCCGTGCTGTCGGTCTTGGTCTCCACGTTGATCGTGGGGTAGAGGTCTGGCACTACTTCTACACGATACTGCAAAGGGTCGCGGGCGGAACGTGCACCGTTGCGCGGCGACATCTTGTACGTCCGGCTCTGCATGAAACGGCGCGAAGAGCGGAACACATCTGCCTTGCCAACTCCACCCCGGCCTGCATCGGTGGCGACAGGAGTTAGCGTGTACGTGCTGTCGTCGAAGACCATGTCCAAGGCATCGGAGCTACGAGCGTTCACGTTCCAGGTAATGCGCGTGCCGGCAGGAACCGTGAGGTCACCGGTGTTGTTGGCGGTCTCGTTGGGCCTGCCGAGGTAGCCGGGAAAATCCAACGAAAGGCTGAAGTCCAAGAGCAGTGGATCCGGAATGGTATTCAGCGTATAGGTCTTTGAGTTGAAGCCTTCAGCGGAAAAACGGAAGGCAACCGCTTCCTGCACATTGCGGAAACGGTGCGTGAACCGAACGGCGTCCTTTTTCACCAGCGGGATCTTCTGGCCGTCTATTTCCAGGTCCACTTGCTGGGGAATGGCCTGACCTTGGATCTCCACGGTCACTTCAAAATCCTGCTCTTCGGGCACTTCCAACGAGTCGTTCAACAGCACGAAACGGAACGGCGCATCGGGGATGAATTCACTGCTGTGTGCGATCAATCGCTTGGTGGGACCCGTGATCAAGCTCGGCGCCGCAAAGAGCAGAACGACCAGCAACAACAAGGGTGGCAATGCGTACCTCAAATACTTCCTGTTCTTGCTCAGGTCGATGGCGTTGGCGAAAGGAACGGGGCTTAGTTCGCGGCTGCGTTGGGCGATCGCGGCTTCGATCAATTCGCGTTGGTCGGGTTGCGCAGAAGCCATTTCGCGCAGTTGCAAGGTGTTGAGCAGTTTGTCCTTCACCTCGCTGAAGTGCGTGCCCACGATCCGCGCCGCTTCCTTGTGCGAGATCACTTCCCCCAAGTTGAACAACTTCACCAAAGGCAATGCAATGAAGCGGCCGACCACAAAAAGGCCAGCGACCACGGTGCCCCAGAACAGCGCTGTACGTGCCCCGGTGCCGAAGTGGCCCACGTATTCCATCAACGCGGCGATCAGGAAAAAGGCCACCAATAACCCCACACTGTAGAGCACCCCACGGATCAGGCGGTCCTTGTAGAACTTGCGGATGAAGGCATCCAGTTTGCTGATCAAATGGTCTTTGTCGGTATGCATAAATGGTTCCACAACAACGGGCGTGCCGCGTTCTTGTTGCACAAAGTTACGACCTTGCCAAGGGTGGCACCCTTAAGGTACACCCGGGGTGGCGAACAGTTCAATGTGAAGCAACATCACCTTCCTTCCCCAACATCTTCACCGCCATCAACCCCATACCCACCATTAACGCGAGGATGATCACCCAGATCCACCATTTCGCAGGATCAAAGGCAGGACCCGCCTTTTTGTCCTTTGGCATGGCTTGCAGGGACGCATGGTCTATGGTTGCAACGGGTGCGAGCAGCTCCTTTTGAAAGTGCGCCATATCGAATTTGGGCGCATGCCGTTCGGGATCACCGGTGGTGAAATGGTAGCGCATGCCTGGCTCCAAATTGGCCAAGATCGTGCGTTCCACTTGGTACACTTTCAGGTCCGAAAAACGCAGCGGTCGATCATCGCGGTTGTCGATACGCAGGTCGAATTCCTTTTCCTGCGAACCAGGTAGTGTGATGACGTGGTCCAGGTCAGAGGCAAGGGTGAAGTATGCCAAGGTCATTTCCTGTTCCACGGTGCGTCGCTTTCTGCGGTCGCGGATCTCGGTTGAATGCGTCGCTCTCATTTGACCCGAACGGTGAAATGGCAACGTGTCGCGCACCGCGTATGAAATGCGTTCAACCAGGACCGGCCGTTCGGCGCTTACATACAACGTGGTGGTGCCTGCTGAGTCGCGTTGTTGCCAATTGATCGTAGCCTCGGTGTAGCGCGCTGGAAGTGCTTGTTCAACAAAACGGCCTACACCCAAGATCTGCATGGGAGCGGTCAACGAATCGTTCAAGGTGATGCGCAAATACCGGTAGTCGCTGCGCGGGACTTCGAGCAACAAGACTTGGTGTGGTGGTTCGCCCCGGGCTCCTTGCGGCACCACATGATCGTCCTTCACCATGTACCATTTTGTGCCGTTGTCACTGCCCGTTATGCGCACTTGTTTGCGGACTTCAACCGGACGGACCCAGATATGCAACTCATCGATCTGTTGGTCTTGCGGACGTTCGATCTCCACCACCGTGCTCTTGGGCAACACCTCATTGCGCACCAATTCGTAGGGTACAAAACGTGATCGAACGGGACCCGATCCGGCCATTCGCAACAAGTAGGGCACATCCTGTCCGGTGCTGTCCACTAGGCGCAGATCACCGATGTCTTCGCGCGATGCTCCGATCAATTCCGGACCCAAAATGATCGCATGTAGGCCGGATCTTTCGATGGTCGGTAGGACTGCTTGCCATTGCTGTGCTTGGGCAATGCCGGCGAGGAAGACAAGATTGAATAGAATGGCTTTTTGCATTGCGCCTTTTATCGGTTGTTGATCACGGGTTGATCGACATGCAACCATCAACTTCCTTCGTTTTGAGACCCTTCACCTTCAATCGGTGCCGCGTCCTCGTGACCGAGACCTGCAGGAGCGTCTTCAACCAAAAGCAGTTTCAATTTCTGGTACATGAAGGAGATCACCAAAAGCAACGCTCCCAAGAAAATGAACGCCGCCACACGACCGCCTTCACTCAATTCGCCGAGGTCGAACAAGAAGAGCTTGAGCAGGGTTATCGCGAAAAGCGTGAGGGCGATCACCCGCATCATTCGCATATGTGCCCTCATGCCGTACCACATCATTGTGAAGGAGCAGATGCCCCAAAGGATCGGGTAACCAACGCGCCGTGCATTGTCCAACATCGCTGCGGTTCCTGTTCGGCCCAGCAACATGGCATGGTCCAACTCTTGGCTGGCGAACACCACGATGAATGCACACATGCACCATAGGTAGATATTCCACGGTTTTGAGGGTCGTGCGATGCGCTCCCTTGCCACATGCGTGATCCGTACGGTCGCGATCACCATTAGCACCATGGCCACGTAATGGAAGGAAAGGAAACCACCGCCGCCAGTCCCGTGTTGGGCCATCTCCAGCGCCCATCTGCTGCTGGAATAGAATTGCGTGATGTAGGCGAAACCGCACACGATCAACAACAAACCAACAGCGCTGCGGACAAGAAGGATCGCGCTGCGGGTGGCCACTTCCAGCACCAATACAAATAGCAGGGTGTAGGCCATCAGGGCCATGTCCACCACATTGCTGTCCAAGGTGCGACCGAGCTGATAGCGCTGCTCCAAATAGTTGGCGACATAGAGTACGAGCACTCCGATGGCGGCGGTGACCTGGGCCAAAACGGATGCACGGATGCCGCGAACCACGAGGTGTTCCGGTTCGCGTTTTCGCAACAAGAAGGTGACCGCACCCAACGCGATCGCCGCCACCATGCCGGTTATCCAGCCTTTGTTCAAAAGTGGTCGCATGTTCTCTGATCCTCCCCAGCCATAGATATGCTCAAGATCCATCCACAAACTGAAGAGCATAAGCACCATGACAAGCACCGCACCGCGTTCCACCAACCGGATGCCCGCACGCTGGGCGAACCATAGTAGCAACACAGCCTCCGCAGCCCAGAACAACGTGATGTGGTTGCCCTCTAATTGAACCGGAGCAGCCAAGCTGATGAAAGTGAGCACCAAGCCGATCAACAGGAATTTCAACGCGCTCGGTATGCCTTCCCGCCGATGGAAGTACCACGCGAACACCATGTAGAAAAGACCCAACAAAACGGTGAAGAGGCCCGTTACCCGAACTGTGAGATCACTCAACAGGTAAATGCCGACTCCGTAATAAAGCGCCGTGTTCAATAACAGCAGGATATGATCCAGTGCCACGAATGCCTCCTTATGGCGCAGGTTGTAACGCAGGTTCATGCCGAAGAAGACCAGGAAGAATGCCGTTGCGAAGGCGAAGGCTTGCAAAGCCGGTTGTGGATCAAGGTCGGGGTAGCGCATCGTGGCCCAACTGCCGAAGATCAACACCGTGCCCGCGAACGATATCATGTTGATGATGTGCCATTTCTTGTAATTCGCCAGGACCAACATGCCCACGTCCAATATCAGTAGGTAGGTGAAGAGCACACGGAAATTCCCCTCACCGGTGCTGACCATAAAGGGTGTTGCCAAGCCGCCAAGCAACGCTATCACCGCCAGCTCCTTGCGATCGTAGGACAAGGTCAACAACACGGCGAGCCCCGTGATCACTACCATGATCCCGAACGCCGGCAATTGCCCGATCAAGTCGTATTGGTGGAACGCGATGGCAATGGTGAAGTAGAACACCGCAATGCCACCGGCGACCAACACCGAACTGAAGGCTCGGAACCCGCTACGTGATCGGTGCGCGAAGAACAACAGCACACCACCAGCAACCAGGCCGATCAAGGTGCGTCCAGTCTCGCTGATCATTCCCTGCCCGATCGCATACTTCAACAGCAGTCCGATACCGATGACCAGCACTGTAATACCGATCTTGTTGATCAGGTTCTCCCCAATGAATTTCTCAAGGTCCGGGTGTCGTTCGAAGAAGGATGGCTTGGGTGTTCGGGGCGGTTCTGGCGGAATGGTGTGGTAGGGATCCTCGTGGATCGGGTCCGGTCGGATCTGTTCAATAGTGTCCGCGAACAAGATCGGTTCCGGGACCAGTTCCCACATGTGTTCGATCGCAGGCTCCTCTTCCACTTTTGGCGGTGTCGGTGGCGGAGTGATGATCGGTGGTGGAACGGAAACGAATTGTTCACTTGTCAGATCTTCTTCCGTACGCGTAGAAAAGGGTGCTTCAGCGGCACTTCGATGTGCTTCTGGGCGGCTCAGCAAGGCCGTGAACTGCTCTTGCATCTGCCGCAAGTCACGCATCAACGCGCCCATGCGCACCAATAACCTTACCATGAGCACCACCAAGGCGATCGGGATCAGTGCGAGCAAGACGAACAAACCTTCCATGCGGCGGAAAGCTAGTGCTTGCCATTGGAAATGATAACCAGCCTATCTTGACCGCACTTTCTCCTAGTTCCAAGGCATCTATTCGCACAGCACCCCGTCTTACCCCGGATGCATTCCGCGCCTCTTCCCTCCCATTCTCTTGTATCAAGGGTCCGGATAGCCCATTGGCGGTGGCTTTGCGTCATCGCCCTTGCCTTTTTTGATATTGCGCATTTCCCAGCCTACGCTGCTGCGGTTGCAGAAGTTGTTGACGCACCCGCTTTGTTCAACGGTGTTCCTCCACGCAGGGCCACATCGCGCCTCCGCAGGGCGAAGAACACCTACGGTTCACATTACTTCCTGACCACAACGGCGATCCCACTGAAGAAGCGCGATGGCTATTACAAGAACACCATGGTCTCGCTCAATACCGTTGCGTATGGCCTTACGAACCACGTATCGGTGGGTGCCGCATTGGACCTGGTTTCCTTGATCCGTGCCCGTACCGGTGGACCCATTTTCACAGCACGGTTACAAGCCAGCGGCAGTGTTTCGGAGATCATCCATATCGGGGTTTCGGGCATGTACATCAATACCCGTGTTCCTGTTGGTGCCGAAGTGCCGCCCGAGACCAAACTACGCTCCGGTTTCGCCTTGGGCATGGCCATGATCACTATTGGCAGCATGAACAACCAGATCACGGTGGCCGGGGGATGGACACACGATGGAAAGGATGCCGGGCGAAGCCCCGTGCTCAATGTTGGCGGTGCACTTCGGCTCTTTACCAATGTCATGCTGATGACCGAGAACTGGATCTTTACGGACCCGGACCGATCCTTCTATACCCACAGCTTAGGAGTGCGGATCCTTGGGGATAACCTGGCAATTGACGTGGGGTTGACGTACGACAAGGAGTACACCAAGAAGATCACAGCGGTCGGGCTGCCATTCCTGAGCGCCACCCTGAACTTCTGAGTCCGCTCATACCGCCAGTTCCACAAATGATCGAATAGCGGTACCTTTGCGGCATGGCATCCAAGGCATCTACCGAAGTAATGGACATCAGCAAGCTTCCTTTGATGGACGAAGAAGAGTCCCGCCAATTCGTGATCGTTGTGGACGGACACCGTGCCCGCATGGAATATGATCGGGGTGGTGACCGTATTTTCCTGACGAACATCCACGTACCAATGCAACTCGAGGACAAGGATGTTTCCAATATCCTTACCGAAATGGTGCTGAATTGGGTGGCTGCCAATAACATGAAGCTGGTGCCATACTGCCCATTCGTGAAGACCTATCTCCGCCGGAACACCGCATGGCAACGCTTGCTGGTGAAGGGCGTGCAGGTGTGACCCCCTTCCTGTTCTCCTGTCCAAGTTGACACGTTAGTAGCGGTTGTTCTGCCTACTCTTCCCGTGGTCTGTGGTCTACCGTGCCCGCTTGTACCTTTTCGATCCAGCGGTCTGGTGCACTCAACAGATCTTGTGGTATCCACGTTACCTTGCCCGTAACAGCATCCGTTATGGTGATCTCGGGCATACTTCCGCCGATGGATCGCCCTTGACCATCGCCTGCACGCGTTACGATCGTGCTCAACCAGAACAGGCGGTCCACCCCACCGATCGTTCGGATGTAGGGACGGGTCTCCGCAGGATAGCTGTGCGACCAATCATATTCTTTCCGGCTCTCAATGATCTTGGCGCCCACCGCGCTGCTTCCCATGTATGCAGTACCGCTCATCGTATGGTCAATGAAGTAGACCTGCGCCATGCCATCGCCCGGTATGAAGAGGCTTACGCTCAACCCCTTCTTCGCTTCTTCGAATGGCTCCAGACCGAAGTAATTGTGCAGCTTGCCCACTGCGCCCTTCAATTCCGAATAGACCACGAACGGTTGCGGGTCCTGCCCTTCCGCTAATTGCGGCACGCGTATGTCGCCTTCGTGATAGCCCGGCATGGGTGCCATGAAGCCTCGCCGGAAACGAAAGCTTTCAGCGATGTAACGGGTCACTTCACGCGGCATCACATCTTGCCCTTGCAGGAAAGGGTGGTCAGCAATTGCCTCCGCGGATATGAAGGATCCCTTTCCAAGGAACAAGCGTTCCGCATACGTGTCGGTCGACTTGTGTTGATCGATCACCATGACCCCACCGAAGACCGGGCGCGGGAATACAAAGCCGACCCATTTGGTCAGGGGGACCACCTGCACCCATTCGCCATCATCGTTCTGGAGATAGACCGGATCGGAAGGCTCCATGGTGCAGTACTTCCACGGATCGAACCGCTTTACAACGGCGGTATGCGTGTTCTTGCTGAAGAGCAGGAATTCGCCCACTTCGAATTCGACCTTATCTCGGTAATCGGAAGAGAAATTCGGGGAAGGGAGATCGCCGGGGATGCTGATAACCTCATACATGTCCTTGGAGAACTGCTGCACCTTGTACGCTTTGGAAGGACCGATCGCCGTGGTGTATCCATAGCCACCTTCGCTGTTGCGGACGAAGCGCGGCATGGTGGCATCCTCGGTCTCGGAAAGTGCTTCTTGGTCCGTGAGGGTATGGATGGAACTGATCGGCTGGATGCGTTCGTGACCGGTTATCGGGAGTTGGTCCACCTGCACTTTGTTCAGCTCGTTGTAGTACACGTATTGCGATCCATAGTGGACCAGACGCGGCAGTATCCAAGCCACGGCCATGATGAGCAAAAGGCTGACGAGTGAACCCATCACCTTCTTCCATGCCGTGCTTCGACGGAAGAGCTTACGCACCAACCAGATCAGGAAAAGAAGTATCAGGATCCAGAAGAAATACTTGCGGAAACCCAACACGACCGGTTGGTACATGGCACGCATCACGAACAAGCTGTACAACGCGACCAGGAACACGATCAGCGCAACGACAGGCTTACGCTTGATCCATGAACCAACGCGGCGCGTGATCCCCTTGCGCACGTTGTACACAAGCCAGTAGAGCTGGCCTTTATCGTCGTCCTGTTCTACGGGCATCGGTGAAGTGCGCATCACTTCTTGTCCATGATCTTCTTGATGCCCGCCCGCCATCCCGCAGCATTGCGGGACGGCTTGTCCTCGGTCGGTGGCTCTTCCTTCGGTGCTCCACCCGCCGGTGCGGCCTTGTCAGGGCGTAGCACGGGATCAGCGCTGCGTGGTGACGATGTTCCAGTTCCGTGCGCGGAGGCTTCCATCCGGTCCATCTTGTCCAGCACCTCGCGCACGGGTGCCATGTTGAATCGGCTCTTGAAGATCAGCACGGCGGCGTAGAAACCGAGCATCAGGCCCACCACGGCAATGGCCCCGGTGACCAGGTCCAGCAACGCGTGTGCACCACCCACCGCAATGGCAACGGCCGTGAAGAGGCCGCTGATCACGATCGCCATCACCAATTTCTGCTGGAACGCTTGCAGATGGACCAGCCCCTTGTCCAACAAAATTGGGCTCTTGTGTTGGTGCGTGAGATCGTACCATCGCGTATTCCACCGACGACCCTTGCTCAGGTCGATGTAGTAGAAAACAATGCCTGCAACGAAGGCTATCGCCAAGGTGAGCAACGTGTCCATGTTCCTATGCCGTTAGTTTCCCAAAAATTCCGTGGTGGTCCTGCAATTCCTTGATCACCCATCGCTGGTACTGTTCCGGCCAAACTTTATAGCGGTGGTAGAAGTCCGGTTTATTGAAGGTATAACGTATCAGTTCGTTCACCCCGAAAATGTTCGCGATCAACTGCCAGATGATGATGCGTACCTGCACGTTCTGGTCCTTGACGGGGTGGATCAAGTGGTCGCGGATCAGTACTTCACCTTCCGCCTTCACCGGCTCATTTCGCTGCAGCGCACGACGCACTTCTTCCAGCTCGAAGTAGTCTTCGCCCAACAACCCTTTTGTTTGCAACGTGTGGATCAAGCCCTTTTTCTTGCTGTCCGTTAGACCGATCAACTCCACCGACTTTTCCAGCTTCAAACTGGCGTTCGCAAGCAGCAGGTCGATCTGGTGGTCCAACAATTCGGGCATCTCCTTGAAGTGCGCGTAGGAATGCTCCACCAAACCCTTGCTGAACAGGAAACTGATCAGCGAAGGATCATTCAGGTTGAATTCGATGTGCGCATGCTGCAACTCTCCGGAAACACTTGAAGAGTTGTTCTGTAGAACGAGTACGGGCTTACCGACCACCGTATCGCGCAGCACATAGAGCCCATCAAAGGCGGTGGTATAGAACGCACGTATATCGGTGTATGGAAAAGGAAGCACTTCAAGATTGCGGAAGCGCAGATCCCCATGTTCCTTTCCGCTAGCGCTGATCTTTTGGCGGAGTTCGCGATCAGCCCAAGCTGCGGGTTTATCAAAGTAGGTCCGCACCAATTCCCGTTGCTCACGTGCAGCGGTGATCAGGTTCTTCGTGGTCTTGAATTGCACCTTCACCACGTCTATCATCAACAGGTCCTGCGGTGATCGGTATGTGCTTATGTCATGGTCCAACGAAAACCAAAGGCCACATTCGGTGGTAATATCCGCGATCTGTTTGGCATACTTGTCGAACACCTGGTGATGGATGTCCCAATCGAATGAATGGTAGGGGTAGTACAGTGAACCGCGTTGCTGATCCGGTGTGATGATGATCGAGTACGGGTTGGCACTTCCGTGCGAGAGGTACTGCTTGTCCTGCAGCTCCTCGGCGATCTCCGGGCTCCAGCCCCACCCATCGATGTGGAACTCGTTCAGGTCCGTTCGCGGCAAGCCGATATCATCCAAACACTCGTTGTAACGTTCAACCAATTCCTTGGTCCCCACATGGAACAACTGCCCACCGAAAAGTCCGCTTTGGATGAGTTTCAGCATCACTTCTTCGCGTTCTTCTTCGCCTGCAACTCCAGCGCCTTCTGCTGGATATAGATCTCCTCCGCGCGGCGTTCCACCTGCCGATCGATACCGGTCTCGTTGATCCGGATCGCGTTGTCGAGGTAGTTCATAGCCTCCTGCAAACGCACCTCTTCAAAGCTGATGTGGCCGAGGTTGGAACGCATCAATTCCTTCAACATGGAAAGCTTTGTTGCATAGTCCTTGAAGAAGAACTCATCAGGTTTGTCCCACCAGGTGCTCGGTAGATCGAAGTCCGTGACACGTGCATCCACCGCCTTCTGGATGTTGCGCAGATCGCGCGAAGAGAAGAACGGGAAACGCGCCAATACCGCCGCGTAGAACGTGCCGAAGAACTCGTGCGTACCGGCATCGTGCTGCTTCAGGCTCGCTTCGTAGATCGTCTTCAGTTCTGCATTCTGCAAATCGCCGGTTCCCTTCTTCAGCAACTCGTTCATCGAACCAACCTGCCGTTGTGCGCTCATGAATTCGTAGCCCTTCACACCGGCGTCCTTGATGAATTTCGGATCGAGTTCGCGGTACTTCTTCCACCACAAATGGTCTTGATCAACAAAGTCCTCGAAGCGCTTCGCCCCCTCCATGCTCACGCGGACCTGGATGCGCGAAAGCACGGCCTTGTCGATCTGGTCCGGGATGTTGGTGAACAGGCTGATCATGCGGTTGCCGTGGTTCACCGCGTAGGCGCCTTCGGTATTGCGCAGGAAGACTCCGATGAATTCGCGCACACCGGCGGAAACCCCTTGGCGTGTGCGTTCCTCCAGGTTGTTCTCGGCATCGTCAATGGGTGCAAAAACGATCTTGCCAGTGTCCTGCATTGGCCGGAACCATTCGATCGCACGTTCCGCTGAACCGCCTTGGAAAGTGGAGATAATGTTCTCCGGCAAGGGCCAGAAAAGGAAGGGCATATTCAGGACTTCGCAACGTTCCTTCAGCATGGTGGCAACTGCCGCGATCAGCATGCTTTTGCCCGTGCCCGGTTTGCCATCCGCCATGGTGATGCTGGGCATGCCACCGAGCACCAACATGGGGTTCTTCTGCTCGATGAGGTCATAGCAAAGCAGGCGTTCTGCGAAGCGGCGGAACATGTGTTTGGCCTCTTCGTTCGCCACGATCTCCTCCATGCGCGTGGCATTGAACTCGATCCCTTTCACTTGAGCGGAATGGGCCACATCGAAGCCCTGGACGGTGAAGTCCGAATGCTCCAACTTGTAGTTCTGCGAGGTGAAGAATTCGACATCCTTCAACGAGCCCTTACGCATAAGGACCTCCTCCTTCAATCGCTCGAAATAGAGCAGTGTGATCTTCAATAATTCCAGGTCCGTCTTCACAACTCCACTGCGCTCCAAATAGGCCGCGTAGTAGTACATGGCACATTGCACAGCTTGGCTTGGCCGGCTCAATTTCACTTCCGGAATGCCGCCGAAATCGATGTTTATGGAGGCATGTTCGTCTGCGTGAACGTTGCTGAGAAAGTAGGTGATGTAGTACGATGCGACGAAGAGTTGGATCGCCGAGGCGGTCTGCAACTTGTCGTGGAACGCAGGTATCTCGCTCTGATGCAAGCTGCCGTCGTTGTTCTTCTGCTGTAGCAACTCCAGGCCACTGCTGCGCTCGAACAAAACGCTCAAGTGCTTGCCCATGCAGAAACCCTTACGGATCGCATTGAGAACCACGTTGGTGGTGTTGGTGAGGATCGTGCGGTCGTCGCTGATCCGCACCGCGTTCTTCAGCACCGAGAGTTCGTCCGTCTCACCCACGTTGAGCGCTTTGCCCACGTGCATGAGGAAGCTAGCGTCCAGTTGCGTATTGCTGGCGGGCCTATTGCGGTGGTCCGGCGACCAGCTCACCATCTTCAGTAAGGCGGTCACCTCCTCCTTGTAGGCGTTCAATTGCTCCTCGGTAACGGGGATCTGCGATGCTCCGCTCTTTTCCATGTCAGGTAACGGGTGGGCAAATGAATGGTGGAGCGCTCAATTCCTTGAGCATTTCCTTCTGGCTATCGCTCAGGTATTGCATCACGGTATGGGTGGTGAACAGGTAGTTCTGCACTTCGCTCACCATACGTTCCATGCAATCCTTGTTCGTTTCGTCCACGTGGAACACCTCGCGGAGTTCGCTCTTGGAAAGCAGGCCCATGTTCTTCTTCTCTTGACCCACAGAGAACATGATCTCTGTTGTCACGTGCATCACGAAGTGTCCTGGCGGAATGTGCTTTCCGATCTCCACGGCCTGCTCATCCTCGGTCCTGTCATATGCGCCCAGTATGGGGCCGATGTCGATGCGTTTGAGCACTTTCGGATGCACCCAAGCGTAGGCTTCATCGATGTCCGATGCCACGACTTTCAGCGGTGCGGTGTTGTGCGTACACTTCCGGATCATGTCCACGAAGTGGGGGTCCTTGTCCACTTGTTGGGTCTTCTCCCCTTCCGGATCAGGGTCGTTGTCGAACACCATCAAGTACACGAAAGGACGATTGGTAACGGTGTCGAATGATGCCCACGAACAAAGAAATCGCTTGGTCTTCCGCTTGTCGTCGAACGTCTTCAGTTCGCGCAAATTACCCGGAACGAATTCCCCGAACAGCTCACCTTTTTCGATGGTGGAATGGTATTGAGCAAGCGCCAATTTCTGAAGTGTGGAACGTGGTTCGCTTTCGCCTTGGATCAGCTTGTCCAGCAGTTGGCGTTTCAAGGTCTCTTCGTTCACTGCTGGGATGCTCCCGGCCTTTAAGAGGCTTTGGTCCGCGGCTATTTTTCGGATCTCCAAGTGGTTCGGGAACCCGCTTGCGGTAACGTCGATCCGCATTTGATCACTATCCTCGAAAAGGTATTTCAAGCTCAATGTCCGAAGGGTGTGCAAGAACCGCAAAGCGAAATCCTGAACAATGTGTACCTCATATTCCTGCACTCCGTTCTTTGGTGCAAAGGCCGCGGTGAAGGCGTCCAGGATATGGGTCACAAAATCGAAATAGCGCTCGTACTCCACATTGTTCACCAGAATGGAACGGTCCAATTCCGTGAAGTGACTTTCGATATCGATGGTCTTCATGGTAAAGGGGAACGCAGATGACGCTGATCTTTATGATCGATCCGGATAGGACAGGTGGCGTACTTGCGTGGTGATGAAACGGTGCACTTCACTCTCACAATAGATCATTCACCCCGCCGTCCTTCTTTGGCGTTACGGGCGTTCCGCCTGTTCCGGTGCCGCCTTCGTGATTACTACTGAAGGTTTCGCTCACATCGATCCCGAACTTGTTGCTGTGGGCCTTGATGATCTCGGCATCCTTCGCTTTGAATTGCGCGGTTGCTTCGGCCATGGCCACGAGCACCTTGTGCAGTTCGGTCATACGGTCCGGGTGCTTCTTCACCCGATCGATACGATCGCGCTCGCTCGAAACGAACACTTTGGCCGCGATCTCGGTGATCTTCTGGTCGGTCTTAACTCCAGCCTCCTCGTAGATGGAAGCAGCCTCCTGTGCGGTGGCAGAACGGATCAGCTGTAGGCCCGATTCATAGGTCGTCACACGCTCTTCGGTATCGCTCTTCAGCTGGCCGATCAACTGTTTCAGGTTGTTCTTCGTAATGGTCTGCGCTTCCAAGTGGATCACGATCTGGTCCACGAACCGCTCCTTGCTCTGGAAGATACCGAGGGCGATGTTGAACTTACCCTTCACCTCGGCTCTGCGCTCGCGGAGATCGGCGACCTTCTTCTGCTGCTCGGTGTATTCCGGGCTGTTGTTGGCCAGTTCTTCCAACGATTTCTCCTCCATCTTCATCAACGCCTCCAGGTTCTCCAGTTCGGCCTTGCGGCTTTCCATCACCCTAGCGGCTTTCTCCTTCGTTTCAAAAGCCAATTCCTTGCGGTTCTTCAGCGCGTCGATCTGCTTCTCCACCTCTAAGATCATGTCTTCCACAACGCCGTTCAGGCCTTGTACCTGGCTGATGATGCGGTTGAGCGACTCCCCGATATCCGCATTCTTCAACCGTTCGCGATACATGCGATTGGCATCCTGCTCAGCCTGTTTCAAGTCCTGCTCTGCGGCGTCCAATTGCTTGGTGGTACTTCTCACCTTGCTGTTCTTGTAACCGAACAAGATGTTCCAGGCGTCACCCATCGCTTTGGCTTCTTCCAACTCCGTCTCTGCGCCCTGCAACTTGGCCTTCGCACCGCTCACCAAGCCCTGCTCACCCTTGTTGAGTTCTTGCAGATTGGCGAATTCACCACCACAGCTATCGAGCATGGCACGGAGGTGAAGCATCAACTCCTGAAGGTCCTTTTCCGTGCTTTCAACATCACCGTTCAGGCTCTCGAATTTGGCGTTTATGATGCCCGAAACGATGTCCTCCGAACTCTTGTTGTTGGATGCGGCACTCTCGATCTCGCTTTCGATGCTGTCCAATTTGGAGATCACATCGCTCGCCTTCTTCTTCTGGATGCGCGCTTTCAACTCGTTCACTTTCTTCTCGTCGCCGAGCTCGTCCAATAGATCAAAACTATCTGCCATGTTCTTGGTGTGAAGTGTTCCCGTTCGTCCGGTATGAGCGAAAGATATGGGTTGAAGGCAGTTTTGCTCTTTGGTGCAAACCGGATCCAACTTCGCTATGGATCGATCTACCTTTGCCGCGCCCATGGGACCTATCCCTACCTTAGAGGCTTAAACCACTGAAGATCAGGGATCCACAAAAGATCGTTCCACGTGGAACACATGAACAATACGAAGCCATACGACATTGTGGTAGTGGGAGGTGGGCACGCCGGCTGTGAGGCCGCTGCTGCTGCTGCTAACATGGGATCGAAAGTCCTGCTGGTGACCATGAATATGGGCGTCATTGGCCAGATGAGCTGCAACCCGGCAATGGGTGGTGTTGCGAAGGGCCAGATCGTGCGGGAAGTAGATGCCATTGGAGGCTATTCCGGGATCATAAGCGACCGTAGCACGGTCCAGTTCCGGATGTTGAACCGTAGCAAGGGGCCGGCCATGTGGAGCCCTCGTACCCAGAATGATCGCAACTTGTTCGCCGCAGAGTGGCGAAGAATGCTCGAACAAACGCCCAATGTCCACTTTTGGCAGGATAGTGTCTCTGGTATAGAGATCGAAGCTGGAGTGGTTGTCGGAGTGCGAACCGGTCTCGGGGCAGTTATTCATTGTCGTGCTGTCGTGCTTACGAGCGGCACGTTCATGAATGGCCAAATGCACATCGGAGAGCGACAAATTGGTGGGGGAAGAGCAGGTGAAAAGGCCAGTCATGGGATCACTGAGCAGTTGGTGGGTCTAGGCTTTGAATCTGGCCGTATGAAGACCGGGACACCACCACGAGTAGATGGCCGGAGTATTGACTATTCCGTTCTTGAAGAACAGCCAGGTGATACGAACCCAAGTAAATTCAGCTTCTCACCGACTACCCTTCCAGCCCAAAAGCAATTGCCCTGTTGGATCACGTATACCAGCACAGAGGTGCATGACATCCTCCGTACCGGGTTCGACCGAAGCCCTATGTTCAATGGTCGGATCCAAGGAATTGGACCTAGGTACTGCCCGAGCATCGAGGACAAGATCGACCGTTTCGCCGACAAAGACCGCCATCAGATCTTCGTGGAGCCAGAGGGTTGGGATACAGTGGAAACCTACATAAACGGTTTCAGCACCAGCTTGCCGGAAGAGGTTCAATTGGCCGCCTTGCGCAAGATCCCGGGTTTTGCCCATGCACGTATGTTCCGGCCGGGTTACGCGGTGGAATACGACTACTTCCCCCCAACGCAACTCAAGCATACGTTGGAAACCAAACTCGTACAGGGATTGTATTTCGCAGGTCAGATCAATGGAACCACGGGCTATGAAGAAGCCGCATGCCAGGGGCTCATGGCGGGGATGAATGCGCATTTGAAGTTGAAGGAGCGGGATCCATTCATCCTGCGACGGGACGAGGCGTATATAGGCGTATTGATAGATGACCTCATCACAAAAGGGACAGAGGAGCCATACCGCATGTTCACCAGCCGTGCTGAATTCAGGATCCTGCTTCGCCAAGACAACGCCGATCTACGCTTAACACCGCGATCAAATGCAATCGGTCTCGCCAGTAATGAACGACTGGATAGGGTCGAACGGAAGAATCAGTGCAGCAAGGCATTGGTACATGCGCTTAAGGCCGAAAGCGTTGGTCCAGAAGCCGCAAATGAGGTGATCGTTCCACGTGGAACATCTCCAGTGAAGCAGAAACTTAAGCTCTACGAATTGCTTCGTAGGCCACAAGTCACTTATGCCGACCTAGAACCTCTTTCTGATCGAATTGCCGAGGTGGCGGATGGATCAGATGAACTCCGAGCAGAGGTGATCGAACAAGTTGAGATCAACGTGAAGTATGATGGCTACTTGGAAAAAGAGAGAGACATGGCCGAAAAGGTAACCCGATTGGAAAACGTCCCTCTTGAGTTTGAGATGGACTACGCCAAGCTGACCTCCCTCTCTATGGAAGCTCGCATCAAGCTGGATAAGGTGCGACCCGGAACGCTTGGACAAGCATCACGGATCAGCGGCGTATCACCTTCCGACCTTAGCGTGCTTATGGTCTATCTTGGTCGATGAACATAGCCAAACCTTCCATACTACAGACCCCAAATTTCGCACGCTGATCGTCGATCCGAACCCATTATTCACCTGATCGTTCCACGTGGAACATACGCTTTGGAACAGCTCAAATCCTGCCCCTCATGTGGTTCTGAAAAATTGAACCCCTCCCTTTCTGTAAGGGATCATTCGATCTCCCTAGAGACCTTCCAACTCGTTGATTGTGCGGTATGTGGCCTACGCTTCACAAATCCAAGACCCATTAGTAGCGAACTAGGCAAATATTACGAAGCAGAGCACTACATCTCCCACTCGAATACCTCAGCCACGCTGCAGGATAAGCTGTACAAATTAGCCCGGAAATGGGCACTCAATAGTAAGTATAAGATTATTCACGCCCTCCAACCCAACGGCAAAGTGCTGGACTTGGGTTGCGGAACCGGAGAGTTCCTCGCGCATTTGATGAGTCGTGGTTACCTCGTTCAAGGCGTAGAACCAAGTACACAAGCTCGTGCACAAGTCATTGCCAACTTTAGCATTCCGGTGGTTCCTTCAATAGAGTTGGTCCCTGCCCAGGAGCAGTTCCAAGTAGTTACCCTATGGCACGTACTTGAACACCTTCCTGACCTTCGTGGTACATTCAAACGACTATTTGCGCTGCTCGCCGATAGAGGCGTTTTAGTGATCGCCGTGCCAGATCGAGGCAGCTGGGATTGTGCACACTACGACACCCATTGGGCCGCGTGGGACGTTCCTCGCCATCTTACACATTTTCGACAGGAAGACATACGGACACTTTTGCACCAACACGGCTTCCAATTGGTGGAGACCAAGCGGATGTGGATGGATGCACCGTATATCTCCTTGCTCAGCGAAACCTATTTAGGCGCTAGAAAGCCATGGGCGCTCTTGATCGGAACCGTCAAGGGTCTTTGGTCAAATGTCATGAGTGTGCTCTCGGGGCGACCGACTTCGAGCACTTTGTACATTGCGAGAAAGGCGGAGCTCTGAGAAGGCCTATTTTAGAACGTTTAAAGCACTTTGTGCTCTTTTGCAGTACTCCACCTATCGCATGTATGCGAAAGCGATTCTGGGCGCGATTATCGACGTCGATATATCTTGTTGATAATCAATGCTTTGTCCAGTTCCGGCAACGAAGATGATCTTCCTGGGTACTTCGCCTACCGACCTTAACAGAAATCGAATTTTTGACCGTACTACCTTTGCACCCGATTTCCAAGAACCACAACGATCAAACAAATCCCATGAGCTCCACTTTGACAACTCCGCAGAATAAGATCGAGGCCGTATTGAAGAACTTGGGCATACAAGAGCTGAACAGCGGAGTTGGTACTGGCGCAACATGGCTTGCCGGAGAGGGTGAGCTGATCGAAAGCCGCAGCCCAGTGGATGGTGCGTTGATCGGCAGTGTCCGTGGTGCTTCGCAAAAGGAGTATGCGGCTGTTCGTGTAACTGCTGAAAAGGCTTTCACCGAGTGGCGCACTTGGCCCGCCCCAAAGCGCGGTGAAGTGGTTCGGCAACTTGGAGAAGAACTACGGAAGCACAAGGCGGATCTAGGAAAGTTGGTGAGTTATGAGATGGGCAAGAGCTATCAGGAAGGACTCGGTGAGGTGCAGGAAATGATCGATATCTGCGACTTCGCAGTTGGCCTTTCCCGCCAACTCCATGGTCTTACCATGCACAGCGAACGCCCTGACCATCGCATGTACGAGCAATGGCACCCCTACGGGTTGGTCGGCATCATCACGGCCTTCAACTTTCCAGTAGCCGTGTGGTGCTGGAACACCGCTCTTGCATGGGTAAGCGGCGACGTGTGCCTGTGGAAGCCCAGCGAAAAAGTCCCACTTTGTAGTATCGCATGCCAACACATTGCCGCGGAAGTGTTCAAACGCAACGGTGTACCGGAAGGTGTTTCAGTCGTGATCAACGGTGGGCGCGAGGTGGGTGAGTGGCTCGCGAACGATACGCATATCCCTTTGGTCAGCGCCACGGGAAGCACGCGCATGGGAAAAGCGGTTTCTGCTGCAGTTGGCCAACGCTTAGGCCGATCACTGTTGGAATTGGGCGGGAACAATGCGATCATCATCAGCGATAAAGCGGATCTGGACATGAGCCTGATAGGAGCTGTTTTCGGAGCTGTGGGAACATGCGGTCAGCGCTGCACAAGCACACGTCGCTTGATCATCCACGATAAGGTGTACGACAGCTTCAAGACCAAACTGGTGAAGGCCTATGGTCAATTAAGGATCGGTGATCCACTGGATGAAAAGAACCACGTGGGACCACTGATCGACAAGGGGGCTGTGGCCATGTACCAGAACGCCCTAAAAGCAGCGAAGGAGCAAGGTGCAACCATCCTGGTCGAGGGTGGTGTGCTTAGTGGCGATGATCACGAAAGCGGCTGCTACGTGAAGCCTGCGATCGTGGAGGCAAAACCCGAAATGACCATCGTCCAAGAGGAGACCTTCGCGCCCATCCTTTACCTACTGCGTTATTCCGGCGACATCAATGAAGCCATTGCCATACAGAACGGGGTAAAACAAGGGCTCAGCAGCGCGATCATGACCCAAGACCTGCGCGAGGCAGAACGCTTTCTGAGCGCGGCGGGTAGCGATTGCGGCATCGCCAATGTGAACATCGGTACCAGCGGGGCAGAGATCGGTGGCGCGTTCGGTGGTGAGAAGGAAACCGGTGGTGGACGTGAAAGTGGTTCCGATGCGTGGAAAGCCTACATGCGCCGTCAAACGAACACGATAAACTACGGTTCCTCGTTGCCCTTGGCACAAGGCATCAAGTTCGATCTATAACCTTCGTTCCGCTAGTACCCGCTTCGGATCGCAAGGATCGGGCTACTTCGTGTACCTATCAGTGCAGGCTCACCGGTATATTGCGCCGCTATGCGTGCTGCTATACGGATCTTGCTTTTCGCGATACTGGTCTGCACCTCTGGTTGTGGTCCAACAGCACCAGTTGCCAAAACCGGGGTCCATACGGGTACTTGGCGGATGGAACTTGACCTTCTTGGAGACCCATTGCCGTTCAATTTCAGCCTGAAGAAAGAAGACAATGGTGCATGGGTCGCCCACGTACACAACGGCGCAGAGGACATCAGGGTGGATGATGTCGAGTTCCGCAATGATAGCTTTCTCTTGCGCATGCCGCTCTTCGATTCCGAATTCCGGGGTGTTCTTCTCAACGACAGTACCATCAAGGGCGAGTGGTTCAACTACTTAAAGGGCCCCCAGTATCACATCCCATTTGTTGCTTCCGCACATACCGATCACCGCTTTCCGGGGCCCAGCAACGGAAAAACGCGTGTTACTGGGACTTGGGAAACACATTTCAGCATGGGCACGGACGATGCCTACAACGCCATTGGCCTTTTTGAACAGCATGACAACGGAAGAGCAACGGGTACCTTCCTCACGGAAACCGGCGATTACCGTTATCTGGAAGGGATCGTACACAATGATTCCCTCAAGCTGTCCTGCTTCGACGGATCACACGCATTCCTGTTCCTGGCCGCCTTGAAGGGGGATAGCCTTGTCGGGAGTTTCCGCAGCGGAAACCATTGGGAAGAGCCATGGGTAGCTACACGGAATGATGCGTATGCATTGCAAAACCCCGACTCCCTAACCTCGCTGAGAGAAGGGTACGAAATGGTAGATTTCCGCTTTCCGGACCTTGATGGCCAGCTTGTTTCCCCGACCGATCCACTTTTCAAAGGTAAAGCGCTCATGGTGCAGATCATGGGCAGCTGGTGTCCCAATTGTGTGGATGAGACCAACCTCCTGAATGAATTATATGGCACTTACAAGGACAAGGGTCTAGAGGTGATCGCCATTGCCTTCGAGCGATATCCTGATACGACGCGTGCAATGGCCGGACTCCGCCATTTTCAGCGGACTCTGGGCGTTAGGCACACGCTTTTGTACGGAGGGGTGGCCAACAAGGAGAATACCGCTGAGAAGCTTCCCTTTCTCGATCATATCATGAGCTACCCCACCTGTATATTCGTGGACCGGAACGGTAAAGTACGCCGTATAAGAACCGGTTTCTACGGCCCTAGCACCGGTGAACATTACGTAACCTACAAGCGCAACTTGGATGCTTTTGTGCAGCAGTTGCTTGAGGAGCCCATTGCACACGCCAACAGGGTAGCCTTGCGATAGGGATCACGGCTTAAGCGCCTTATCCACAGCTATCCGCTCTTCCATGTTGGCCAGCATCCAAGCCGTATGGAACACCAAAAGCGTCCGTTGATGTAAAAGATCGAATTGGATCTTCTCCACATCATCTCCTGGCTGGTGATAGTCTTCGTGTACCCCGCTGAAGTAGAAGATGCTCGGAACCCCCTTTCGGGCAAAATTGTAATGGTCACTTCGGAAGTAGAATCGATTGGGGTCGTCCGGTGCGTTGAAGGTGTAATCCAGGTCCAGCTTGCTGTAGTTCGTGTTGGCGGCCTCGTTGATATCGTGAAGGCCCATGCTCAATCGGTCACTGCCGATCACGTACACGTATGGCGCTTTGGCCATATGGGCGCTATCCGTTCTACCGATCATATCGATATTAAGATCGGCAACCGTGTTCTCCAAAGGAAAAACCGGGTGTTCGCTGTAGTAACGGGATCCAAGTAAACCCTTCTCTTCGCCGCTTACCGGCATAACGAGCACACTTCGACGGGGTCCGTGCCCTTCGGCCTTGGCTCTGGCCAAGGCCTTTGCGATCCCTAGGAGCGCCACCGTACCGGATCCATCGTCATCGGCACCGTTGTATACCACGCCGTTCTCTACACCGATGTGGTCGTAGTGTGCTGTGATCACAACGAGTTCTTCCTTCTTATCCGTGCCCTCGATGTAGGCCAAAACATTCTCTGCCTGTAATTCCCCCTCCTGTGGGGTGTACACCAAGGTGAGGTCGACCGGCACTACTCTTTCCCCTTTCCTTTTTGAAAGTTTTGCCCAGCTGGTCTTGGGAAATAAGCCCTCCATGCGAACGGCATCGATCAAGATCAACTGGGTACTCGTCGCATCAGCTTTCTTCCGACCATCCGCTAGGCGTACTCGACTTCCGGAAAGTTGGTGACCGAGCTTGGCCTCCAACTCTGCCATCCGGGGTGTCGCGATGATGATCACTTCTGCACCCTTCTCACGCAGTTTCTCCATACGCGCAACGGCCCATACCATCATCTCCGTCACTTCCTTACTCCCGTCTTCCACCAAAAGCACCACCGGGTCAACCTTCTTGGATCTTTCCGAAGCCCCATTTCCCAGCCACTGGAGCTGCTTCACATTACGATCGCTCCGTAGGTCCTCGCCAAAATAGATCAACCCGTTGCCCAGGGTCAATGTATCGCGCATGTCCATCAATCGAATGGATCCCTTCTTCTCCTCTACGAGCTGATAGGTTTGGAAATACCCTTCTTCAATAAGATCCGGTCGATCGACAGGTACCGGCGGAATGCCGTCCTTTTGGAATTGTGACTTCAAGTAGGCTGCAGCCATCTTCTGGCCCTCCTTGCCCGTATCACGGCCCATGTATGCATCACTCGCAAGAATGGTCAAGTGGGTCCGCATATCCGCCTCGGTTATCGTGGCGGCGTATCGCAAAGCCAAGCTATCCTGCTGAGCACTAAGCGCCAAAGGCAACAGATGCACCAATAATACTACACTGCCTACCGAGCCAAGAGAACGACTAAAGAACCGTTTCCATGAAAAGAGTGGGATCGATCCCTCACTCATTATCCAGTTCGATCTTCTGTACCCGCCGTTGATGCCTTCCGCCTTCGAATTCGGCCCCAAGAAATGCATCCACGATCGCATCGGCTTCATTCTCTGTTACGAAACGGGCAGGCAGTGCCAGCACGTTCGCGTCGTTGTGTTCCCTGGCCAATGCAGCAACTTCCGGTTTCCATGCCAAGGCCGAACGAATGCCGCGGTGCCTATTCGCACTTATGTTGATCCCATTTCCGCTTCCGCAGATCACTATACCCAATGAACCGGCTTCTCCAAGCACGCTTGCAGCAACTGCATGTGCATAGTCCGGGTAGTCAACGCTTTCCTTTGCGTGTGTGCCTTTGTCCGTTACGGTGTGGCCCAAGCTCCGAAGTCGTTCCTTCAAGTGATGCTTCAGATCGAGGCCTGCATGGTCGCTGCCAATGAGGATGTGCATGATGCGTTGTGGTTGAACGTCAAAGATACCCTTGCTGGTCCACCGGTGCGGATCCAACGATCGGATCGTTGGATCCGCCGGATCTCTGTTGATAACCGGGGATAACATCTGGTCTATCAACAATGCCCATTTCCTCATCTAAGATCCCGGCATTCCCGCAACTTTCTTTTTGGATCATCTGTACACACCAACCACACGATCCAAGGGGGTACTTTCGGCCACTGGATCTCAACCATGAACATGCGAAACGGGAATGAACGATCGTTGATAACCTGGTATCTCACACCGGAGCCCCAACACATTAGAACGATATTTGATCTGTGGG
>Ga0209063_1000406_pt1 | contig 30786 bp, 25 predicted proteins | sample KloWWTmeKNB19Kit_FD_187177 | JGI IMG/M metagenome (GOLD analysis project Ga0209063, IMG submission 187177) | Active sludge microbial communities from Klosterneuburg, Austria, studying microevolution and ecology of nitrifiers - Klosterneuburg... | ecosystem: Engineered > WWTP > Aerobic digester >... | reverse complement strand
TCCCTTCTTCCATCGCCGGCTGGAAGTCGCTGGTCTTGATCTTGTCGAAAGCCGGTGCGTGAAAGGGTAAAGTGCTTGGTGCAGTGAAGGGGTTCATGTGGGTGTCTTTCGTGGTACCTGCAGTACTGTCGGATGCTTCGTTCTGACCGCATGAGGAAGCGACTAGAACAACAAGTGCAAGTATGTAGTGTGAACGAAGCATGGTCGACCTATTTTTGAATGAAGGCGCGAAGTTAGTTTCCGTTCTTGGTGGTGTTGTACCAAGTTGATAGGTGGTGTTGTTCGGGATGCACCGTTTTTGTAGTGTAACCATCACATCCGGCTCTTGGACACGAAGCTGCAAGTTCTAGTGTGTTTGCGATGAAACGCTCGAACCTTGGGTAAAGCACAAGTCTTAACCGTTCATCTGGCACTCCTTGGTCCTCTGTTGTTAAAGAAGACCTTCTCCTTTATGCACGCCTGTAACGCCATCCATATAACCTCGGCATGCACTGTACAAGCACATTGACAAATACGCAAGAGAAGCCAAGATTCGCAGTACCCGCCAAACTTTGGTCTGGGTAGGTTGTGCATTCCAAAAGGAGATAAAGATCAAGGCAAGTGCCCCATTGGTTATAGACAAGAACAGGCTGTTCCGAATGATATCATCGAGATAATTAGCCGCAGTCATAACGGCCATCGCCCTCATCATCAATACATCCCAGTAGACCAATCGATTGTTCATTTAGACTTTGGCCTTTATCGATGGAAGGAAGAATTCATAGCCGCGTCAAGCACCTGTGAGTATCAACCTACACATTGAACAAAAAGTGCATCACATCCCCATCCTTCACCACATACTCCTTTCCCTCTACTTTCAGCTTGCCTGATGCACGACAGGCCGCCTCGCTTCCAAGTGTGGTAAAGTCGTTGTAAGCCATGACCTCGGCACGGATGTAGCCCTTTTGGAAATCGCTGTGGATGACACCCGCCGCTTCCGGACCCGTGTCGCCTTGGTGAATGGTCCATGCGCGCACCTCTTGAACACCTGCGGTGAAGTAGGTCTGTAGTTTCAATAAGTGGTAAGCTGCATGGATCAATTTGTTCACGCCAGGCTCCTTCAAACCCATGTCCGCAAGGAACATTTCGCGCTCTTCCGGTGTATCCAGTGATGCGATCTCTGCTTCGATGGCGGCCGTAACGAAGATCACTTCGGCGTTCTCGTGCGCTACGGCGGCTTTCACTTTTTCCACATACGCATTGCCGGTGATCGCGCTCTTCTCATCCACGTTGCAGACGTACATCACGGGCTTTGTGGTGAGCAATTGGAATTCAGCAAGCAACGCTTGATCGGTGTTCTCATCGACGGCTGCACGTGCGCTCTCCCCTTTCAACAAATGCTCGCGGATCTTGGTGAGCAATTCGAAACGCTTCTTCGCGTCCTTGTCGCCGATCTGCGCTCCCTTCTCAACTTTCTTTAAGCGTGCTTCCACGGTCTCGAGGTCTTTCAACTGAAGTTCGATATCGATGACCTCTTTGTCACGGACGGGATCCACGCTCCCGTCCACGTGTACCACATTGGGGTCGTCGAAACAGCGCAATACATGCAGGATCGCATCGCATTCGCGGATGTTGCCGAGGAACTGGTTTCCGAGTCCTTCTCCTTTGCTTGCACCTTTCACCAGACCAGCGATGTCCACGATCTCCACAGTAGTGGGAATGATGCGTTGTGGCTTCACCAGTTCGGCGAGCTTGTTAAGGCGCGCATCAGGCACCGTGATGGTGCCGACATTCGGCTCGATGGTACAGAACGGGAAGTTGGCTGCTTGTGCTTTCGCGTTGCTCAAACAGTTGAAGAGTGTGCTCTTGCCTACGTTAGGTAGACCGACGATGCCGCATTTCAATGCCATAGTGGTGCTTTTCGGGCGGCGAAGGTACCTTAACGGCACTACTCATATCGCCTCGGTCCTATGCGCTCACTGTGTTTGCAAAAAGAGAACCGGAAATGGACGGCGATTAGATCTACCAATTCACGAACATTCACGTCCATTCACGGTTCCTCTAATTCCTGTAGAGTTCCTTTCAGCATAGGTCCAAAAAATTGAAGCGGAGGCAATTACGCCTCCGCCCCAAAGCCGACCGGTCCAAAACCAAAAGTTCCGGTCTAATGGTAAAGACAACGCTAACCATTGGAAATGTTGCCTGTCATTCGACCGGAACTGCATTTCTTGGGACAGAACGTTCAATGGACCATACCGACCGAACTGGAAAATCGGTTCTTGGTCACTTTTGAAAAGTTCTGCACACGTACCCTACCTGCCGTAACCCACGGGCTACTTTTGGCCGCGTCGAATTTGCCTTTACCCATGGTCACAACACAAACTGCTTCGTCTTCCAAGTCAACGTCCATCAGCGAGCTCGAGCGCATCGCATCACAGGTCCGGCGAGACATCGTGCGGCAGGTGCATGGTGTGCAAAGTGGCCACCCCGGTGGGTCCTTGGGTTGCGCTGACTTCTTCACAGCGCTATACTTCCACATCATGAAGCATGACCCAGAACCCTGGGACATGGATGGAAAAGGACAAGACCTCTTCTTCCTCAGTAATGGCCATATCAGTCCTGTGTTCTATAGCGCACTTGCGCGATCGGGCTACTTTCCGGTGAAGGAACTCGCTACCTTCCGAAAGCTCGATACACGCTTGCAGGGTCACCCCACCACGCATGAAGGACTGCCAGGTGTGCGGATGGCCAGCGGTTCGTTGGGCCAAGGGTTGAGCGTTGCGATCGGAGCTGCACTCGCCAAGAAGTTGAACAACGACGATCATATCGTTTACACGCTGCATGGCGACGGCGAGTTGCAAGAAGGACAGATCTGGGAGGCGGCCATGTTCGCGGCCGGCAAAAAGGTGGACAACTTGATCAGTACCGTCGACTACAACGGTCGCCAGATCGATGGCGATGTGGATGATGTGATGCCACTTGGCGACCTGAAGGCCAAATGGGTCGCATTCGGCTGGGATGTGCTGGAGACCAACGGGAACGATATGGCCCAACTGGTGAATGCGCTTGGTCAGGCCAAGACCCGCACCGGAAAGGGAAAACCCGTTATGATCCTGATGCGCACCGAAATGGGCCAGGGCGTTGATTTCATGATGAACAGCCACGAGTGGCACGGCATCGCACCGAACGACCAACAGCTGAAGGATGCGTTAGGTCAATTGGAAGAAACCTTGGGCGATTACTGAGCTGATGAACATGTTCGGCACGCTTTTCCCGTTGTCTTGGGGGAACATCCGACCCATGGTGGAACGAACCATTTTGCTTTTGCTGAAGCGCGTCGCCCTTTGCTTGATCGCGTTGGCTCCTTTCGCAGGTGCTTTCGCCCAAGAAAAGGTTCCGCCGCCGCCACTTACACGGATGCTCTTCGTGATGGATGCGAGCAACAGCATGAACGCGTTCTGGGGCAACCAACCCAAGATCAACACCGCACGCGAACTGCTGCTGAAAAGCTTGAAGGAACTGGAAGGACAACCGGACCTTGAGCTTGCATTGCGTTTGTACGGACATCAAACTCCCATTCAGCCCGGTAAACAAGATTGCAACGATACCAAACTGGAAGTGCCGTTCAGCGCCAACAGCATACCCGATATGCGCAGCGTGCTCAATAGCGTGCGTTGCCAAGGAACTACGCCGATCGCCCGGTCGTTGGAAAAGTCCGGTGGCGATTTCCCGCCTTGGGACCCGAATGCAACGCGCAAGGTGCGCAATGTGATCATCCTTATTACGGACGGGATCGAAGCTTGTGATGAAGACCCTTGTGCCGTGAGCAGAGCCCTTCAATCGAAAGGGATCACGTTGAAACCCTTCGTGATCGGCGTAGGGATCGGTGAAGCCGATAAGTACAGTTTGCAATGCGTGGGCAACTACTTCGATGCGAGCACACCCGAACTGTTTGAACATGTTTTGAAAGTGGTTGTGACACAAGCGTTGAACAGCACCACCGCACAAGTGAGCTTGATGACCGAGGATGGGAAGCCCACCGAGACCGATGTTCCGGTTACGTTCTACGATCAGCGGACCGGAGCGCTGCGTTACCATTTCGTTCACACGATGAACGACCGGAACATTCCGGACACCTTGAGCATTGACCCGATCTACACGTATCGCGTTGTGGCCCATACCCTTCCACAGGTGACCCGGGAGAACGTGATCGTGAAACCGGGGATCCACAACATCATCGCCGTGGATGCGGGGCTGGGCACCTTGCAATTGAAAGTCGGAAATGGTCCGCCCGAAGCGCAAGCGATCGCCTGCATCATTCGGCGAAAGGGTGAAGCGAATACACTGCATGTGCAAGAACTTGGGACCAGCCAGCGCTTACGTGCCGGTGTCTACGACCTGGAAGTGCTCACTTTACCCAGATTAAAGATCGATGAAGTACGCATCGAACAAGGGAAGACAGCCGAAGTCGTGGTGCCGCGCTCAGGCACCTTGAACATCCTTCCTTCAACGACCGGGAACGGTGCGGTCTTCGTAAAACGAGGTGATGAGCTGGAATGGGTGATCGACCTCGACCCTACTGCGATCAGGACCCAACTACGATTGTTGCCTGGCCAATACCAAGTGCTCTACAGAAGCCGCGGTGCACGGCGCACCGAACTCTCCATTACGAAGGACATCACCATAGAAAGCGGCCGTTCCGCTAGCATCAACTTCTGAACCATGAACAGCTTCCCCATTCTCGATCAAAAAGACACACGCAGTGGTTTCGGTGCCGGCCTGCACGAACTCGGCAAGCAGAACCCCAACGTGGTCGCACTGTGCGCCGACCTGATCGGCTCGCTGAAAATGGATGCCTTCAAAAAGGACTTCCCCGATCGCTTTTTCCAAGTGGGCATTGCCGAAGCGAATATGATGGGAATTGCCGCTGGTCTCACCATCGGTGGAAAGGTCCCCTTCACCGGAACGTTCGCGAACTTCTCCACCGGCCGCGTGTACGACCAGATCCGGCAGAGCATCGCTTATGCGGGCAAGAACGTGAAGATCTGTGCGAGCCATGCCGGACTTACACTTGGCGAGGACGGTGCAACACACCAGATCCTGGAGGACATCGGATTGATGCGCATGTTGCCCGGCATGACCGTGATCGTGCCTTGCGACTACAACCAGACGAAGCAGGCCACCATCGCGATCGGCGCGCATGAAGGTCCAGTTTACCTCCGCTTCGGCAGGCCGAAATGGCCGGTCTTCATTCCGGCTGATATGCCCTTCGAGATCGGTAAAGCGCAAGTCCTTATCGAAGGCTCCGACGTGAGCATTTTCGCCTGTGGCCATTTGGTGTGGAAAGCGTTGCAAGCAGCAGAGGAACTCGCCAAGACGGGTATCAAGGCAGAAGTGATCAATGTTCATACGATCAAACCATTGGATACCAAAGCCGTCCTATCTTCTGTGAAGAAGACCGGATGCGTGGTAACCTGCGAGGAACACAACAAGTATGGTGGTTTGGGCGATGCCATTGCCCAAGTGCTTGCGACGACAATGCCTACGCCGCAGGAATACGTCGCTGTGAACGACAGTTTCGGAGAGAGCGGCACCGCGGACCAGTTGCTGAAGAAATACGGATTGGACGTTCCGGACATCGTGCAGGCTTCGCAGCGTGTGATCAAGAGGAAGTAGTAAGAAGTCGTGAGTCGATCGGTCGTTTAGTCGTGAGTCGCAGCCTCATTGCATGGTCCGTGACCCAGTGACTTAGTGACTCACGGCTCGTTTCTGAATGACTGACCTCTCCGACACCGAATTGCTCGCTCTCTTTCGGAAGGAGGATTCCCGGCACTACGCCTTCAACTTGCTCGTACGCCAACACCAGCAACGGTTGTACAGTTCGATCCGGAGGATGATCACCGACCATGACGAAACACAGGATGTTTTGCAGAACACGCTCATTAAGGCCTGGCACGGACTTGATACGTTCCGGGGTGATTCCCAATTGCACAGTTGGCTCCACCGCATCGCCCACAACGAAAGTCTTACCCATCTGCGGAAGATGAAACGCGGGCTCTTCACCAACGATGGAACCGTTCTGGCACAACTTTCAACCTCGGTGGACAATAGTGCACATTTCAGCGGCGATGCTATTCAACGGAAACTACAGAAGGCCGTGATGCGATTGCCCGACAAGCAACGTGCTGTCTTCAACATGAAGTACTTCGATGCGTTGAAGTACGAAAAGATCAGTGAGATAACCGGCACGAGCGTTGGAGCATTGAAAAGCAGCTACCACATTGCCGTGAAGAAGATCGAAGAATGGCTGATCACTGATCAAACCAATTGAGCATTTAAACGTCGAACCGATTGAACACCATGGAGCCGATCGACCAAACCGATGAATTGAAGGATGCCCCCTTGCTCAGGAGCATTCCGAAGCACGACCCGTTCATTGTGCCCGATGGGTTCTTCGACCGTTTTCCACATGCCGTGCAGGCCAGGATCTTGGAACAGCAACACCCTATTGCTAAGCCTTGGTGGTCACGCTTCGCCATACCTGCGATCTCCCTTGGAATGATGGCGCTTCTTGTTCTGGTGTGGTGGATGATCCCGACGAACAAACCGGAGTTGAACGCGTTGGTCCCTGAATTGGATGAGCATACTGAATTCGCGGTCCTTGACGAAACGGATAGCGATCTGCTCTATGCCCTCTTCGACACATCCACCACACCCATGGGCAATGTGGACCTGCAACTGGAGACCGAAGAACTGATCGCCTATTTGGACAATGAAAACCTGCCGTTGGATTTCCTGATCGAACAACAATGAAGACTATTTTCATACTGCCCTCCTTACTCGTCCTTTTGCTCGCGAACAGCTTTGCCGTTGTCGCCCAGGACCAAGACCATGGTTCAATACCGAAGGAGAAAATAGCCGAGATCAAGGCACAGAAGAGTGCGTACATCACGACCAAGCTGCAACTCACCCCGGAAATGGCCCAGCAGTTCTGGCCGATCTACAATGCGTACGATGCCGAGAACGATGCACTCCGCAGCGCAATGCGCGAGCAGTTCAAACTGGCGCGTGAGAAAGGCTCCAACATGACCGAGGCACAGGCGAATGAATACCTCGCCAAAACAATAGAGAACCGCCAAAAGGAATTGGACCTTGAACGCAAATACAACGAGACATTCAAGAAGGCCATTGGCGCATTGAAGACCGTGGAGCTACAACGGGCGGAAAGGGATTTCAACCGCGAAGTGCTGCGCAGATTGAAGGACAGGATCAAGGGAGCGGAAGGCCAAAGGACCAAGCGACCGGAACATTGAACCGAGCAATTCTCCTTCCTGCACCGCCGCACCAACGTTTGGCATTCCTTGTTTCTTTGCGGTGCAATGACGGATCTTAGCAAGGCCTTTCTGGAACACCTCGGCCAAACCAGCCCACATCCACTTGCCTTGGACATTGTGCATGCCGAGGACTGCTACTTGACCGACCGTAACGGGAAACGCTACTTGGACCTGGTGGCAGGGCTTGCAGTGAACAATACCGGACATCGTCATCCATCAGTTGTGGCAGCCATTAAGGATCAATGCGATCGGTACCTGCATGTGATCCCGTATGGCGAGTTCATCCAGGAACCCCAAGTACGCTATGCGGAAAGGCTTACCGCTTTGCTTCCCGATGGTCTCGATAGCGTCTACTTCGTGAACAGCGGTACCGAAGCCATAGAAGGTGCCCTGAAATTGGCGAAGCGCATTACGGGCAGGACCGAACTGATCGCGTGCCTCAAGAGCTACCACGGAAGTACGCATGGCTCCTTGAGCATTACCGGGAATGAATCGAAGAAGTTCCGCTCGCGCCCGTTGTTACCCGATGTGAACTTCATCCAGTTCAACGGTCCGGACCAGTTCAACCTGATCACAGAACGTACGGCAGCAGTGGTCGTTGAACCGATCCAAGGAGATGCAGGCGTCCGTGTTCCAGCTCATAATTGGTTGAAGGCGTTAAGGGGTCGTTGCAATGAGGTTGGCGCCCTATTGATCTTCGACGAGGTGCAGACCGGTTTCGGCCGAACCGGGAAACGCTTCGCCATGGAACACTCTGGGGTAGTGCCGGACATTCTGGTCCTTGGCAAAGCCTTGGGCGGTGGCCTGCCCATGGGAGCATTCGTAAGCTCCCGCGAGCATATGCACCTACTTACGCACGATCCGGTCCTTGGCCACATAACCACGTTCGGTGGCCATCCGCTACCGTGTGTTGCGGGCTTGGCTGCTTTGAATGTATTGGAAGCCGAGCACCTGATGGATAATGCCGAACGAATGGGGGTCCTGTTCAAAGAACTGCTGATCCATCCCGCGATCAAGGAGGTACGTGGCCTAGGTCTCATGCTCGCTGTTGAACTGGAAGACCAGGACAAAGTTCAGAAAGTGGTGTTGGACTGCTTGGACCATGGGGTGCTCGGATTTTGGTTCCTTTCTTGCCCCACGGCGTTCAGGATCGCACCTCCGCTAACGATCAATTCCGCCGAGGTCCGCAGTGCTTGCCACTTCATTCTCAAGGCCTTGGACCGATCAATTCCCTGAACTTCAGGTTTCACTGGATCAGGATCGACCGTTCCCCGATCCAACTGCCCCTTAGCTTGAATGGTTGCCACCGAAGCGGATCCCGCTCTTGAAAAGTGTATATCCATGCGTACATTGTGGCCGCTAAAAAGGACATTACACCCAACGATCCCTTTCAACTATGAAGAATCTGTTAATCGCACTTGCCACCTTGTCACTTCCACTGACTTCGATGGCCCAGCACCTGCAATGCGGTACCGACCAACAACGGCAGGCGTTGATCGCTGCGGACCCGACCTATCTCCAGCGAGAGGCCGAATACGCCGAAGAAATACGCGACCTGATCGCCAACAGCGCCGCACGAGGAGAACGGGATGTGATCTTGACCATCCCCATTGTGTTCCATATTATCCACTTGGGTGGTGATGAGAACATTTCCAATGAACAGATCTTCAACCAGGTAGATCTGCTTAACCAGGACTTCAGTCGGACGAACCCCGACATCAGCCAGGTGTATGAGGCGTTCAGCGATATCATTGGTGATGCGGAGATCCGTTTCGAACTACCCACGAAGGACCCTGAAGGCAACTGCACGAACGGCATTTTGCGCGTGTATTCCCCAGAAACGCTTGTAGGCGATGATGGTTCCAAGATCGGCGCATGGCCGCGCAGGCACTACTTGAACGTTTGGACGGTCCAAAGAATGAGGGATGGGGTGGCTGGTTATGCTTATTACCCTGGGGCTTTGGATGGGCCGATCGGGCAGCTGGCGGATGGGGTGATCCTTTTGAATAATTATGTTGGGGATATCGGAACGTCAAACTTGAACAGTTCCACTGCACTTACCCACGAGATAGGCCACGTGCTGAACCTTCCGCACGTTTGGGGAAATAACAACGGACCAGACGAGGAAGGTCCACAACCGCCTGCGGGACACATGTCTTCTGAATGCGGGGATGATGGAGTATCCGACACTCCTCAAACACGCGGTTGGAATGGTTGTCCCTCCAACCCTAAGGACTGGGCGGACTGCAATCGCCAGCCTTTTGATCCTCTGATCCAAAATTTCGATGGGGTGAATTCGGGATCGGGCACAACCGCTCCGAACACGATCGAAGTGCGGGACACGTTGGGAAATCGCCTGCGTGCGGTACTTACTGCTCCTGTTGCCGTGGGGGTTTCGGACAACTCCTCACTTGACGACAAGTTCGCTTTCTCCAGTTGGCCCCTCGGAGCATTGGATGGTGACACCGCTGTGGATCTGACAGGAATTCGGGATGAGAACAAGTACTATGAGTTCACGGTTGACCCAACGGTCTCCGATGTAGCGAACATTGCCGCAATTGCTTTCATTGTGAACCGGAACGAGACCGGAGCGCGGACATTCTCGATGCGCACCAGTGCGAACAATTATGGAAGTGCCATCACCCCTTCTCTTGTGGGTCCACAACTCACTATCGTATCCGGCGCCATTTCCTATCGTTATGATGTTGTGGGTGATCAGGAAGTAGCATTCACCCTGCCTTCTTCAACCTTCACCAACCTGCTGGACCCCGTTACTTTCAGGATCTATGCTTGGAGTGCGGAAGATACGGATGGCACTTTTGTGGTGGACGATCTTCAGATCCGCGGACAATCCGTTCGGATCGAAAATGTCCAGAACTACATGGAGTACTCCTATTGCTCCAACATGTTCAGCGCAGGTCAAGTTAGCCGCATGCGCGCAGCTATGAACTCTTCCACCGGCGACCGCAGCAGCCTCTGGACCGAATCGAACTTGCAGTTCACCGGTATTGCTGAAGGCTTCCGTTCACAGTGTGGTCCGTTAGCGGATTTCTTCCCCCGGATCAGTAATTCCGGTGGTTCGTTCAGCGGAAGTTCACAGGAACCCAGGACCCCAATGGTTTGCACCGGTGTGGATGTCAAGTTCATCGACAACTCTTCGCGATCCATTCCTACATCTTGGTCCTGGAGCTTTCAGGATGGGTCCCCTTCCACATCGAATGACCAGAATCCGATTGTTCAGTTCAGCAGTCCCGGTTGGAAATCGGTAACCCTAACGGCCAGCAATGACCAAGGCTCCGATACCCGCACCAACGAATTCTCGATCCTGGTCGGTGGTGGCCCGAACGATGTGTTCGGCCTTTATCAGGAGGGATTTGAAGATGAAAACGGTCTGGCACCGTTCGTCCAATACAACTATGATGACAACATCACCACTTGGGCCCGCACTGCAACTACCTCATACTCCGGCAATGCTTGCGCCAAGTTGAACAGTGGTGACCGCAATCCGGTTGACCTGATCAACTCTTCCAATGCAAATGATTACGACGACCTGGTTTCTCCGACCTACGACCTCTCTCTGATGGTGAACGCCGATATGAGCTTCCGCTATGCGTATAACACCAGCACGACGATGTTGGAGGAGGTTACTGAATCATTGATCGTATCCATAAGCACCGATTGTGGCAAAACTTGGAACGCCTTGGATGTCATTGATGATGGTGATATCATCAACAACGGTGTGGATCCTTCTTTCCCTCCACCGGATTGGGCGTTCCGGAGCTACACCCTGAACCAATCACAGCGTGCGCATGACGTTCGGTTCCGTTTCCGCTTCTTTAGCAGTGCGTTCTCCGGTGATCTGTTCATCGACGATATCAACATCAACGGTGTGGTGGGGATCGAAGGCTTGACCCGAGAAAACTTCATGACCCTCTACCCGAACCCGACGAACGACCGGTTCACGTTGGGCGTATTCGGTATGGACAATGCCAAGACCACCATCGTAGTGCAGGATATGCGCGGTGCTGTCGTATACAGCACGACCCACAATGCGAATGGAGGAGCATCCATGGAATTCAACACGAAAGAATTGGGATTGGCCGATGGCATGTACCTGGTCCGTGCTTCCAATGAAAGCGGAAGCAGCACCCAGAAGCTGATGGTGGGCAAATAGACCACACTCGAACACACGGTAGGGGCTGTCTCGAAAGAGGCGGCCCCTACTCTTTTGTTACCGATCCATACTCACCACGAGCAAATGTTAGAGCATCTGATCTTTACGAGGCATCCCTTCCCCTTCGCAAAAGACCTCGCCAACAGCGCGATCAATACTGACCAGAAGCCAACATGACCAACGTACAGCCTTCCACAACCTCGATACCCATTTTTTCGGCTCTCTGCTGAAAAGCGGGGTCCTCGGTCCCTGGATTGAAAATGATCCGTTCCGGCTTCAATGCCAGGATCCGTTCATGCCATTCTTTCTGCAAGACCGGACCTAGGTATAGGGTTACGGTATGGATCCCACTGGCGGGCATTTCACGCTGGATCGTAACGCCCGAAACCTCGCCCTTCTTCACCCCAACGGGATGCACGGAATGGCCATGTGCCGTCAACCGATGGATCGCCCTATAGGCATACCGTTCAGGGTTCGTTGATGCACCAAGTACCACGGTTGGCCGATCTTCCATTGTACAAAGTTCGCGTTTACGCAAAGAGCACCAGCTCTCGGCTCAGATCTCGGCCATGCCTTTCCGCAGGTCCTCGATCGTACGTTCCGGAACTTTGGAAAGATCCAATACCATCAATGCATCCAAGGCATCATTGAATTTGGGATCGCGGTTGAACCCGATGATCTTGCCATTGAGCAGCAAGTACTTCTTCAGCAACACCGGTAATGCGGTCTCGTTGGGGTCCACCTCGGCGATCAAACGATCCATCTTCTTCAGATCGGCAATGCCCGCGGAGACCAAGGTTTCACTGTCACTCCGGTCGTGCTTCACTTTGAATTTGTTGCGTGGCTTCACGGCTGCGGCCAATACATGGTCGTAGTGATGTTGCTGAACGAACTCCATGATCAACGCACGCGAGAATCTACTGAACGTGCCACTGATGCTCACCGGACCAACCAAGTATTGAACATCCGGATTGGCGATCACGTGCAATAGAAGCCCGCGCCATAACATGAACAACGGCAATCGATGCCGTTGATAATCCGGGGCTATGAACGAACGGCCCAATTCGAATGATCTGCGTAACACCCGTTCCATGGAACGCTCCATCCGGAACAAGGTGCTGATATAAAAGCCCCGTTTCCCATATCGCGGCATGATGCGCTTGCCATTACCGATCCGGTACGCTCCAGCGATCCTCTTGGTGGAACGATCCCACAGGAAGAGGTGATCATAGTACAGGTCGAATTCGTCCAGGTCCACCGATTTATTGGTTCCCTCCCCTACTGCACGGAAAGTCACCTCTCGCAAGCGTCCGATCTCACGAAGCACATTGGGGATACGTGAGCTGGGTGCCAAATACAGATCGAACTCCGCTTGCGTGTTGAGCTTCAGATCACTTAGTGCTTCGATCTCCCGGACCAAGGTATCCTCTTGTACACGGTCCACAACGTCCTTGGGCCTACGCGGGAAACGCAACGGACTGAAGAATTCGCGTTTCACTTGGAGCCCACTGCCCAATGCATAGGTCTTGGCACGAAGGAAACGGCCCAAACTCTCCGCTGAGGTGAATGCTCCCACATCATTCACAGGGATGGGCTTCCCGATGCGCATGCGAACGGAGCGGCCGCGCATCCGTAGCATTTCCTTGGGCAGCGCCAGGGTCCTCAAGTTCGGATGGATCATTCCCAACATCTGGAAGATCACACTGTTCGCTCCATCGAACCAGACCGGTATGATGGGGGCGCCAACGTGCTGCACCAATTTGATCGCCGACGGCTTCCAGCGGGGATCCGCGATCGCCTTTAGTTCGGTGCGCCAACTGCTCACCTCACCAGCCGGAAAAATGGCCAGGGCCCCACCATTCCTCACGTGGCCCATCGCTTGCCGCATGCCTTGGAAACTGTTCACCGAGGTAAGTTGCTCGAACGGGTTAACGCCGATGAACCTGTCCTTCAACGGTTCCAATTGTTGCAGAAGGAAATTCGCCATCACCTTGATATCCGGCCTTACTTGGCCCAATACCTGCACCAATGCAAGCCCATCGATGGCACCGTAGGGATGGTTGGCCACGAAGACCAACCCGCCCTCCTTGGGAATATTTGCGAGGTCCTCTTCCGGCACTTCAAGTTCCAATTCCAAGTTCCGGAAAACGGCCTTTACGAAGTCAAGGTCCTGCAAGTCCTCGATCTCATTGTAGAACCGCTCCAGTTTCTTCAAGCCGCTAACCTCTGTAAGCAGACCTAGCCGAGGATCGCCAGGTCGCATATGGCTGGCCATGGCCAGATCCGCCGGATGTACAAGCTTTTTCATTGGATGGGGTCCGACGAAGGTATCCACATCCGGAAAAATTCAGTGAAGTAGCTCCGTGATGTCAGATATTGAGGATACCGATGATCCTTTCGTTCATCAACTCCCCTCCTGGGTAATCCCGCGTGTAATCCAAGTTCATCCAATGCTGTCCATCTGGATCGGTATGATGGTAAAGCGGTGCATCCCCGACTTCCTTCTTGAAAAGCACCTTTCGGATCAGGTACCCCGCACGTTCCAACTTGGCCTCATCGCCGATCCGCAGTTCCGGATAGACATGACCTTCGGTGCGCACCAAACGCACCTCCCCACCAATTGCCTTGATGCTCGCTGCCATCAATAGGGCGTGATCGTCGCAATCTCCTGCCATTAGTTCCATGCTCTCGGCTGGTGTTGCGAAATATTCGCCCCCCTTGACATCGGAAACATACTTCCAACGGGAGTTGATCTCTTTGAAAATGGACAAGGACTGCACCAAAGTGAATTCATCACTGCCCACCACAACATCACTGAAGTTCGCCGTTGCCATACGCACCGCTTCCTTACGCACCATTCCACTGGGATCGTTCACCAGTGCCTGCAGCTTCTCTGCATCATGGAACGGGGCCAATTTGCGGGCCGCCAATGGGGTTTGAACGGCCGATTGGCGCAACGAACCCAAGAGCTCTGCGTACGTTCGATACATATCACCGAAACCGAATTGTCCGAAGAGCCCGGTGAGCGTAAGAACCACCATACCGGTGATCAATCCGGTGTAGACCACCGTTTGGAACTTCCGAACCAGTACTATGAACGCACCCATGATCAATACGAACGTGATGAAGTGGTCCACGCGGATCCCTTCCCCAATGGGAAGCACCAACTGTGGAACGTAGGGCAACAGAATGATGAATAGAGGCAAGGCGAGCAATAAGGACACCAGATAAACGATCACCACATGGGCGAATCTGTCACCCTTGTGAACGATGGTTTCCTTTTGCGGCTCGCTGGTCATAGTACATCGATACGTGATCCGGGGATCACAAGTTCCTAAACTAGGGCTACTGTGGTACGTTCTACAAAGTTCGCAAGAAGTGGCTCAGCAGAAAGGGATTAACAGACTTTAGGGTTCGACAAAAGCCGAAAGACCACCGCCCAACAAGGCATTTCCACCGTCGGAGATGTTTTCCCCGAGAAAGTGTGGACAGAACACGCAATTGCGGTTGGGCTACTTGTCGGTCGCCGGATACATTTGCCCGCCGATGAACCTGAATATTCAGCTTGCGTTGCTACTTGGCGCTGCCACCTTGTGCAGTTCCCGAGGCGCTGCGCAAGGCAATGGGACGGACTATGGTGGTCCTGAGGGGCTGGACATTTATGAGGACCTCGTCCATGACGGAACAGAGAACATTGCTGCGGTCTGGGACGTGAATGATTCGCTCCGGTTCATTCCAGGCTACGAGTTGTACCGGAATTGGAATACGGACGTGCTCTTCGATCGAATGCACGCTAACCGTGTGGGTCGTGACACCTTGGAACTTAGACTGGCCTATGAGGATTGTGATCACTCCATGCCATGCCCGGGTGATCTTACTTCGGGTTTCGGTATGCGAAGAGGACGCATGCATTATGGTGTGGACCTTGACCTTGATACCGGTGACCCGGTCGTTTCGGCCTTTGCGGGGATGGTACGTATCTCCAAGTTCAACAGCAGTTTCGGGAACGTGGTGGTGGTACGCCATTTCAATGGACTTGAGACCCTATATGCCCATATGAGCGAACGAAAGGTGGAACCTGGGACCTTGGTTGAAGCAGGCGACACGTTGGGACTTGGAGGCAACACCGGCAGGTCGTACGGCTCACACCTGCATTTCGAGGTGCGCTTCTTGGATCAACCCATTGATCCTGCATTGGTTTTCGACCTCTCCAATTCCACATTGAAAGCCAAGACCTTCGATGTCCATGATCGGATCTTTTCAGATCTTGTGGCACAGCAGGGTGTCGGCGGCAAGTCTTCGGCGCGTAAGTATCACGTCGTGCGCAAAGGCGACACGTTGTTCGGCATCACGCGAAAAAGTGGCATACGCATGAAGGATATATGCAGGCTGAACGGCATCATGGAGACCAGTATCTTGTCCATAGGCCAACGGTTGCGTATCAACTAGCCTTTCAGTTTCATGCGGCTCAGATTGTCCACGAAGTCCTGAACATGGGTTGGAGAAAGTAGTAAGGCTTCTCCGGTATCCATTCTCAACAAGACAAGATCACTTTTCGCTTCGGGCAAACGGTCGATAAGTGTCCTGCCGAAACCCAAAGTGTAGCTCGTCAGGCCGATATCCACTGTACAATAGCGCAGAAAGGGTTCAGCTCCAAAGGCGGTCACCAATCCACCCGTCTTGCTTTTGATCCCGTTCTCCCGGATATAATCCCGCGCTCCACTCCGGTCGATCAAGCTGGCATCGGAGATGCTTTGGACCTTTATGGAACGTGCTTTCCTGTTGCGCGTCAACTCCAAGTGATCGACCCCGATCTTGTAAAAGCAGTTTTGGACCCTGTCCCTGGCGAATGCGACGATCAAGCCCAACGCACACAGGACCAACATGATGTAGAGCAAAGTGAACCGGCTCGTGGAACTGCCGACGATGATCCCCGGAAGTAGACCGAACGGTATTGCCCAGATCATGACCAAGGTGTTGTACCAAACACGTTTCGTTCGATATTTCTTTGTGCTCATTATTCAATCGACCTGGTCCTTTCGGAACACTCTTCCATGAATAAGAAAGCGGTCCATCGCGGAACCGCTTCCATTTGTACCGAAGGCGGGACTCGAACCCGCACAACCTTACGGTCACACGCCCCTGAAACGTGCGCGTCTACCAATTCCGCCACTTCGGTAAGGGGGAGATCCTCCACAGGGGGCGCAAATATAATGGTTGGACCTGTGACGTGCGAGTTAAGTCGTATAGACCTACACCACGTACCTTTCCGGAAATGGTAACGCACGACCTGACCGGATTCACGCGAATGAATGATCATTCTACCGTGGATGTTGTTCCTCACATCCTGGATGTTCTGGCAAGTACCAAGGATGTGCAGGTCCTGGTTGGTTGTGATAGCCACAATCGAGCACACCACACGGTCTATACAACCACTGTGGTGCTGCGTTTCAAACGAAACGGAGCGCAGGTGATCTATCGCCGCGAAAAAGCCCCCAAGGTGACCGACCTCTGGACCCGCCTCTGGGGTGAAGTGGAACGCAGCCTTGCCGTAGCATGTTGCCTTCGCGATCAAGGTCAAGTTCCTGTACATGGTATTGACATGGACCTCAACAGCGATGCCCGGTTCCGATCGAACAGGTTGCATACCGCCGCTGTGGGCTATATCCGGTCCAATGGGTATGAGCCACATACAAAACCGGAACTGCTGCCTGCCTCTTGGGCCGCCAATGTGCTGTGCAATCAAGGGTCCTGAAGCACGAAACCCCCATCCCGGTAGGGGGACGAGGGAGTCGTGACTCTTCAGATTGACCTCTGAAACTACTTGGACAACCTTTTGAACGGAGGACCTGATCGAAGGTTACGAACGAGTCCAATATTTCTTGTGATCATCATTCTAGAATGCCAACCTACCCTGCTGCTCCATGGCCAAACGCAGTTGGCTTACCTCCTTGCGCAGGTCCACGACACTGCGCGCCAGTTCATCGCGGCTCATGTTGGGCTCGGGTAGTTCGGCACTGATGAAGTGGACGAATTTCCAGATCTCCAACACGTTGTTGATGGGCACCTCGTACGGTACGTAGAGCGGGTTGGTACTGCAGAGCAATAGGTTGCCCTTTTCCTTGAGCTGGTTATACAGCACTTTGAAAACGATACCGTCGTCCTTGGTGATCACGATATACGGCTGACCATCGCGAATGGTCTGCCAGTTCTGCACGTATTCCCCGGTCACCCATGACCCCTCCGCCACGGGCGGCATGCTATCGCCACTGATCTGGAAGGTTCGGTACTTGCGGTCCTTAGCAAGAAAGGGCATCTGGAAAGTGGGCAGAATGCTGATGTATTCCGGGTCTGCATAGCCCAGCGCGTAGCCGGCTTGCGCCTTGTGCGGCACCAACTCCACATTCTCGATATCATCACTGTTCACCGTGGTGGCCAACACACGCAATCGTTTGCCGCTGAGATCGATGTCACCGCCACGTTCCAGAATGCCGAGTTGGCTTTCGCTGAGTGCGGTGAGGTCGTCCTTGAGCAACTTGTCCACGCTGATCCTGAAGTACTCGCTCAGGCGTAAGAGCAGATCGAACGAGGGTTCGGCAGTGCCGTTCTCGTAGCCACTATAGCTACTGCGTTTAACATCCAGGCCGGCAGCGGTTTCTTCTTGCGAACGGCCGCGGCGGCTGCGAAGGAGCTTGATGTTGGCTCCGAAAACGGGGTTGGTTGTCATGGTGTTTTGGCTTATGACCGGTGAAGGACTGTTCTATTCTGAATGCTAGCACTTACGCTTCGTTGGGTTTGAAACCGATGGGCTTGCGCATCTGCTCCGCCGGGGCGACCAACTCGGTGAGATGGTCAAAAATGGCTTGGATCTCATCGTCGTGACCGGTGACACGGCCTTCCAATTGCTCCTGCCTCTGGAGGATCTCACGGTGCGAAAGCAACACTTCGCGCATGCGGTTGAAAACGCGGATGATCTGGATACTGACAGCAATGGCCTGCTCGCTGCGCAGGACATTGGCCAACATGAGGATGCCGTGCTCGGTGAAGGCGAATGGGAGGTACTTGGTATGTGCTCCCTGCTTTAAGGTCACAAATTGTGACCTTAAAGCCCGGTCCTCTTCCATGGTCAGCTCGAAAATGAAGTCTTCCGGGAAGCGATCGATGTTCCGGCGTACAGCCTGCTTGAGGCGCTTGACCTCCACACCATAGAGCTCCGCGAGGTCACGATCCAAAATGACCTTCTGCCCCCGAACAGGATGGATCCGGCTCGTCACCAGCGCATCGGGAGGCGATACGGCCGTGTAGCTCGCAGGCGGCTCCATAAGCAATGCATCCACTGACAAGGTTTCCAACATTTCGTTGACCGATTACTTGACGGGACGAATGTAGTGACTAATTTACTGACCCGAACATGACGGATATACTGTCAGCACAAAATTATTGGTGGCCTCACCCCGACATTCTCCCAAGGAGAGGGAGAAAAGCCCTAGGTAGAAGATGATTACGAACAAGAAGGAAGTGCTTGCAGCAGACTTCCGCCAGGGATGGCAGCGGCAGCCCGGTGAAGGCGGGGCCTTGCGGGCGTGTGGAGCGAGGAGGCACCGACGCAAGGAGGTGACCCCGGAGCCCCACGCCCGCAGGACCCGACGAGATGGCTATAGCGGACAGCCCGTTCCCGCCGCTTTTGGGCGGGAGGTGGCCAAATACAACCTCACCCCGGCCCCTCTCCCAAGGAGAGGGGGGAAATGCACCCGCTGACCGACGATCGCGAATAGCACATGGAACGAACGATCCTCCACCTCGACCTGAATACCTTCTTCGTGAGCGTGGAACGCATACGCGAACCGAAGCTGATAGGCAGGCCCGTGCTGATCGGTAGTGATAGCGACCGCGGCGTGGTGGCATCGTGCAGTTACGAGGCGCGCGCCTTCGGGGTGCGCAGTGCCATGCCGATGAAGATGGCCAAGCAGCTATGCCCCGAGGCGATCATCCTTCGTGGTGACAGCGGCGCCTACCTGCGCAAGAGCGATGAGGTGACGGAGATCATTCGCGCGCATGTGCCGCTGTTCGAGAAGAGCAGTGTGGACGAGTTCTACGCGGACCTGAGCGGAACCGACCGTTTCCAAGGCAGTTGGAAGATGGCCACGGAGCTGCGGCAACGGATCATCAAAGAGAGCGGGCTGCCGAACAGTTTCGGAATGAGCATCAACAAGACCGTGAGCAAGGTGGCCACCGGCGAGGCAAAGCACCGGCCGGATGGTCAGTTGCAGGTGCCCGGCGGAACAGAGAAACCCTTCCTCGCGCCGATGCCGATAGAGCGCATTCCCGGCGTGGGCGGCAAGACGGCACACCTGCTGCGCAGCATGGGCGTGGCGAAGATCCATACCATGCAGGAGTTGCAGATCGATCTGATGAAACGCCTACTCGGCGAGCATGGCCCGGTGCTTTGGCGCAAGGCGAACGGGATCGATGACAGTCCGGTGATCGCGTGGCACGAGCGCAAGAGCATCAGCACGGAACGCACTTTTGCACAGGATACGATCGATGTGGTGAAGTTGAAAGGCCTGCTTACCGCCATGGCCGAGAGCCTCGCCTTCCAACTGCGCAAGGGCAGCAAGCTCACCAGCTGCGTGGCCGTGAAGATCCGCTATGCCGACATGAACACGCATACCAAGCAGCTGCGCATCGGCTACACGGCCTGCGACCACATCATATTACCCGCCGTACACGAGCTGTTCCGCACGTTGTATGACCGCCGCCAGCGGATCCGATTGGTGGGCGTGCGCTACAGTCACCTCGTGGGCGGTGGCCACCAGATGGATGCCTTCACCGATACGCAAGAGGCCATGGACCTGTACCAAGCGATGGACAAGGTGCGCAAGCGTTTCGGTGATCGCGTGGTGATGCGTGCTGCGGGTATGGATGCGAAGAGCATCGGAAGAATGGACAACCCTTTTGATGGGCAGGCACCGGTGTTGTTGGCGAATAGGAGGACCTAGCCACCCCCAAGCCCCCTCTCCAAAATTGGAGAGTGGGCTTACGAAAAATGTAAAATGAACAGAAATACAATGGACACGAATGGACGATAATGGACCTGCTGTATGGTAGGAGTAGGAACGTCCATTTTCGTCCATTCGTGTCCATTTACCCCAACAGCCCCTACCTTGGAACCAATGCAACGCCGCGACCCAAAATACTCTGCCATAATTCCCCCCAACGGCGGGTATGAAAAGCTGAAAAGCTACCAAGTGGCCAAGCTGCTCTACGATGTTACCGTGCGCTTTGTGGACCGCTACATACCCAATGGTAGCCGCACAAGAGACCAAATGGAACAAGCCGCACGCAGCGGCGAACGAAATATTGCAGAAGGCAGCAAGATCAGCGCCACCACCAAGAAATTGGAACTGAACCTTACCAGTGTGGCACGTGCCAGCTTGGACGAACTACGGCTGGATTACGAATCCTACTTGGAGCATCGCAAACTGCCGCTTTGGGAACCCATGGACCCACGCCGGAAAGAACTGAGCAACGCACGCTGCAAAGATCCCGATGAGTTGGCCCGCTGGATACAAATGGTGTGGCTGCGCGAAAAAGACGAGCGTTTACATGCGGTTGAAGGACCACTCACCGCACGCACGCCGCGCACCGTGAAGGACCGCGCCTATGCGGAACTGAGCGCGAACGTGGGGCAGACACTGTGCAAGATCGCCTTACACCTCTTGGATAAACAGGTGGACAGCCAAGCAAGGGCATTCGAAAAGGAAGGCGGCTTCAGCGAGCGGTTGTACAAAGTGCGTTCTGAAATAAAGGCGAAGAAGAACCGGGATTGAATGCTTTTGGGCGTGCCGGTGTTGTCCTTTCGCTCCGCTCAGGAGCACACCGTCGGGCTATCCGCTATGCTCCGCAGGCCCTCGGCAAACGCCTCGGTCCTTTGCGGGGTGCCGCTCCTATCCCTCACGCGGGACCCAACCTTACTCCACGATCACCCGAACCACTTCCCCCTTAACCGACCGCAACGCATAAAGCCCGCTTTCAACACCGGATAAGTCCAACGCATTTACTCCCGGACGAAGTGTGAAGGACCGCACCCGTTGCCCGGCGCTGTTGATCAGTTCGGCCAAGGTCTTCTGCGCACCGGGGTATTCCACATTCAACATATGCGATGCCGGGTTCGGCCACACGCGCAATGTCGCCACGTGCTTTTCCGCGAGCCCAACATTCAGCACCACGATGATCGTATCGCTATTCCACTGGCAGCCGAAAGCATCCGTTACCAATGCATGGTAGTTACCGGTCGCCTCAGCAACATGTGAAGCGCTATCACCGACCACCGTTGTTCCATTGAAATACCATGTGTAGCTCTCACCACCCGTGATCCAGAGTGAATCATTCTGTACTTGAAGTGTATAGTCTGGGTCGGCACGCTCCTCAACATACACCGTGTCGATGCGCACTTGTCCATTGGCATCGGTCACCTCCACGACATAGTAGTTCGCGCACAGACCATCGATCGTCGGTGTCGTGGCGCCAACGTTCCAGTTGTACCCGAATGGCCCTTGACCGCTAGTAAATGCAACCGCCTCACCGTCGCAAGCACCAGGGCATACCCGTGGGGCGTATAGGCTCACATCGAAGGTGGTATCCGTGGCAGAGATCATCATCGCATCACCGTTCGCCACATCATCGATGGTGGTGCTGCCGTAGGTGACGAAGCCCCAGTAATAACCACCAAAGTACAGTTGGTGCGGCTCTGCGGCCTGTCGGTGGATGCAAAGCGGTACATCACGTTGGTTGCCGCCGGCCCTCTGCGCCCAGACAACATCACCAGCGCCATCCATCTTCAGGATCGCGATATCCTCGCCACCGGAACTGGAAAGCACAGTACCGAAGAAATCGACCGTGGCGCTGAACTGTACCGCTACATAAGCATTGCCCTGACCATCTGCTGCTGCGCTCCAACTGAGATCACGCTGTGTGGAGCCTGTGCTCTTGCCCCATTGGTAGTTGCCGTCCGCATCGAACCTCAGGATCACGAAGTCATCATTACTGCTCACGGAAACGAGGGTGTCATCCGGAAGGGACATGCTGCCCCAAAGCCTCCCGACCATGAACACATTGCCGAGCGTATCCGCAGTGATACCCATACCCTCATGATCACCTGAACCATAACTGTTCGCCCAAAGGGCATTACCGTCCAGGTCGCACGCCAACACGTATGCCTTTCCACCTGTGTTGGTGCTCGAGATCGGTAGTCCGTCGAACGTACCCACCGTAAAGCTGAACTGCCCTGTAACGAACAACCGACCGTTGGCCAGCGCTATGCCGCGAGCGGATTTGCTCTGCCCGTTGCCCGTGCTCGCCTTCGCCCATTGCACGGTACCTGTGCTGTCATACCGCGCTATAATGATCTGCCGAAAATTCCCGGGATTCGGGACCATGATATCATCGAAGCGGATCGTAGTACCACCACTGTATCCTGCAATGAACACATCGCCGCTGTCCGATACTGCTACACCCCTTGCTTCATCACTGCTTCCGCTACTTCCAGCACGACGCGCCCAAATGCAATTCCCTTCCTCATCATAGCGCGCCAGGAAGATGTCGTCGCTCCCCAACGAACTCAAGGTCACGTCATCACTGAAGACAGCATTACCGTTGTAACTGCCGGTGATGTAGATCCGGTCTTCTGCATCGATGGCGATATCGTACGCGAAAGCATCGTCAAAAGTGACCAGAACGCTTCGCACCCACAGGCAATTCCCAGCCGCATCGTACTTGGCCAGCACACCTGCCGTATTGCTCCCTGTGGTGATGGTGCCGCATCCGAACTCTGAAGTACCTCTCACACTCCCGGCCCAATAAGCATTGCCTTCACTGTCCGTGGCGATACCATAGCACTGGTCCACATTACTTCCATCGCCGGCACTCACAGCCCAGTTCCATTGTTGGGCCAGGATCAGATTCGCATAGGAAATGAATACAATGAGCGTAATCTTGCGCATGGGCCAAATTTCGAACATTTGAAACGAACGCTCTACCGAAATAGCTTGTTACCTTACCAGTGGAACGGTCAAGGCTATTGTACGGAATAAAAGATGCTTGTGCGACAAACCCTTTCCTGGCGATCACCATTGTCCTATTCCAAGGTGGAACGATACGCACTTGCACTTTGTGCGTTGTTCTATTTTGGCATTTTCGCTTTACCTGCCCAAGATGGTGTGAGCACCAACACTGCACAGGAGCAACAACTCGTTGATCCTTTGCACAACGCCCAAATGGCTGCGATCCTGCACCAAATGGACATCTTCAATGGGGATAGTGCGACGGTCCTCATAGGGTCATTGTTAAGCGCGATCGAAGAGGATGAAATCGAAATACGCTATTACCTATTGAGCTACCGGGCGGAAGTACTCTACTACGAAGGGTTGTTCAACGAGGCCATGCGCGACCTGGACCGGGCCGAGCAAATGGCCTTCCAACTGGACGACAGCTTGAAGATCGCGAACGTTTACAACTTGAAGGGATTGTTGCACGAGAATATCCAGAACGGAGACCTGGCCATCCCCTATTTGAAGAAAGCCTTGCACTGGTTCCCCGTTCGTTCCCGGACGTCATGGCCGCTATCCGAGCTTCATCACATTCATGGGAACTTGGGCACCTATTTGACCCGGTCGTTGAACAGTGACAGCGCGGAATATCATCTGCGCCGTTCTTTAGCGCTTGCAACTTTGGCAGGACAAGGGCGTGCGATCGCAGTGGCAAATTGGTCACTCGGCGAACTCGATCTCGAGCTACAGAACACGGACAGTGCATTGACCCATTTCGCAAGAGCATTCAAAGGGACGTTGGACTCCAAGGACCAGGACGTGGCCTTGGACGCTTTGGTGGGAAAGGCCAAGGCATTGATCCTGTTGCGCCGGATGGAGGAAGCAGAACGTACACTCGCCATCGCGGAGCAGCATCTGAGCATCCATATGAACGAGATCGGTGCCGCAACTCGCCGGAATTTCGCGCGAGATGCGTCTCGTGCATACGAGGACATGGGAGACGTCAAGAACGCCTTGTCCCAGACCCATGTGTGGCGCAATTTGGACAGTACGATCGCAGCACGAAATACCCATCAGGCCTTGGCCACGCAAGCCGACCTCCTACAAACCGACAATGAACTCTTGAACGAACGTAACGAGCGTGAACGAGTGGCCGAGGTGCTTCGCATTGAGCGCTATAGACGCAACATGTGGTTGATCGGTGCAGCACTTATCCTTTTCGTATTCACCATGATCTTCTACGTGAACGCGTTGCGCCATCGGAACAAACGCAAACTGGCTGAAAGCGAAATACTCCGGGTACAACAAGCCGGCTTGATCCACGAACTCCAACTGCGCGAAGAGATAGGTCGTGATCTGCATGACGATATCGGCGTTGGCCTCTCTGGAATAAAACTCCGCAGCGAAATGGCATTGCGCGTTGAGCAGGACTCGGACAAACGCGCGCAACTCTCCAAACTTGCCGTCTCTGCTGGAGACCTGATCGGGAACATGCGCCAGATCATCTGGTCAATGAACCCTGATCAAGAGAAGGTCGAAGACCTTGTGGTCTACACCTGTAACTACGCAAGGACCTACGCCCTCGAGAATTCCTACGAGTTGGAAGTCGTGGCCAATGGCCCATGGCCGGAACGATCCTTGACTTCCGAGCAACGCCGCAACGTTTTCCTTTCGGTCAAGGAAGCCCTCCACAATGTGGTCAAGCATGCCAATGCATCGAAAGTCTCGTTGCACATTTCCTCCCATTCAGACCTTAGCGTGGAGATCACGGACAATGGGAACGGCCTACCCGAAGGAGCCGACATGGGTGAAGGCAATGGCCTCAGGAACATCCGGAAACGCATCCTTTCGTTGCAAGGTCGGATCGAGATCCGTTCACAGAACGGAACACGGATCCGCTTCAGCATACCGTTGGCAAACATTGGTAACGAAGGTTCTATTGTGGGAGCGGCCAGGACCTAAGACCTTCGCACCATGGGCACAGCACCTTCGATCAAGGTCAGTATCGTTGAAGACAACAAGGTCATCCGGGAGACCTTACGTTCACTTTTCATCTTTGAAGAAGGCATCGAAGTCTTCACCGTACATAGCAACGCCGAAGATGCCCAACTTCGCTTGGACGGGGTATGTCCGGATGTGATCTTGATGGACATAAACCTCCCCGGCGCCAGTGGGATCGATTGTGTACGCTCCCTCAGCCAACGATGCAGTGGAACACAATTCCTGATGTACACCGTACATGACGATGATCACCGCGTGTTCGAGGCGCTCAAGGCGGGAGCGAACGGTTACATTCTCAAGAGCAGTACTCCGGATGAGATCCTCACTGCGATCCGAGAAATAAACGAAGGTGGGAGCCCAATGAGCGCACATGTCGCACGCCGTGTCGTTGCGCATTTGCGACCGCAACGCAATGGAACCATAGGGCTTCAAGATGGTCTCAGCGAGCGTGAACAGCAGGTATTGGCCTTGTTGGCGGAAGGCCTTTTATATAAGGAGATCGGCGAACGACTGGGCATCTCCACTGGTACGATCAAACAGCACATCCATCGCATCTATGAGAAATTGCACGTGCAGAACCGTACCGAAGCCGTTAACCGGTATTTCGGTCGTTGAGCGGATGGTCCCTTGGTCCTTGGCTTCGTGACCGACCTGCATTTAGTACCGGGATCCAGCACGCCCCTTATGACAAGGTGATCGTTGAGCCTGTCATACCTCCGGACCTTGGGATCTGCCGCTCGTGTAACAAGGGGTGAACAACCTTCGATTTCATGCATCTTCGCAGCGTACCAAACCGCTTCGACATGGAACTCGTCATCAACGGCCTCAGCAAAACATACGGAAACGGCGTGAAAGCGCTTGACAACGTAAGTCTCACCATCCCTACTGGCATGTTCGGCCTGCTGGGACCCAATGGTGCCGGCAAGAGCACGCTCATGCGCATCCTCGCTACGCTCCAAGAAGCCGATGCGGGAACCGCCAAGCTCGGCGACTTGGATGTGCTCAATGAGAAGGATGCCGTGCGCCGTGTGCTCGGTTACCTTCCCCAGGAATTCGGTGTGTATCCACGGGTGAGCGCTTACGAAATGCTGGACCATATCGCCCTGCTAAAAGGGGTGACGAACAAGGGCGAGCGCAAGACATTGGTGGAGGCCTTGTTGCATCGCGTGAACCTGTGGGAGCAGCGCAAACGCCGCCTCAGTGGGTTCAGCGGCGGTATGAAGCAACGCTTCGGCATCGCGCAATCCCTGATCGGTGAGCCCAAGCTCATTATCGTGGATGAGCCCACCGCGGGCCTCGACCCCGGTGAGCGCAACCGGTTCTATAACCTGCTCACCGAGATCGGCGAGAACGTGGTGGTGATCCTCAGCACGCACATCGTGCAGGACGTGCAGGAACTGTGCGGCAACATGGCCATCATCAATAAAGGAAAGCTGCTGTATGCCGGTCCTCCTGATGCGGCATTGCGCGAAATGCGCGGTAAAGTGTGGGAGAAGAGCATTGCAAAAAGTGAACTTGAAGGCTATGCGACCAGCGGTAAATTGATCAGTAACAAGTTGGTTGCTGGCAAACCCATCATCCACGTTATGGGTAAAAATGCTCCGGGCGAAGGGTTCGTCCCAACGGAACCGAGCTTGGAGGATGTGTTCTTCGGGTACATCCATTCCAGCAACCAACCACAAGCACACATATGATCGCCCGCTTCTTCCTCTTCGAAGTGCGCTATTGGCTCAGGCAGCCGATGGTGTACATCTTCTTCTTGGTGTTCGGCTTGTTCGGTTTCGGCTTCGTATGCCTTCCGAATTTCAGCATGGGCGGTGGTGGGAACACGTTCAAGAACGCACCCTATATCGTGTACATCATGTATGCGATCATGTCGTTCATCGGTCTGCTCTCGGTAACCGCTTTCGTTAACGGCACGGCGATCCGGGACTTCACCAGCAACACGGCGCAGATCGTTTTCTCCACGCCGGTCTCACGGTTCAGCTACCTCGTCGGCAAATTCCTTGGTAGCACGTTCGTGGCCTCGTTGCCCTTGTTCGGCTTATCCCTTGGCGTTGTGATCGGCAGCCACATGTGGTGGTTGGATGCCGCTCAGGTCGGCCCGAACCACCTGATGCCGCATTTGAAGGCTTTTGCCTTGCTGGGCTTGCCTAACGTATTGTTCAGTGCAGCCATAGTCTTCGCGGTGGCGGTGAACGTGCGCACGACGATGGCGGCCTTCATCACGGCCATCATCATCATCGTAGGCTATTCCGTCTCGGACAGTTTCACCAGCGACCTGGAGAACGAAACGCTTGGTGCCATGTTGGATCCATTCGGGCCTACCGCGATCGGCCTCTTAACGAAGTACTGGACCGTTGAGGACAAGAACACGCTCACGCTCCCCTTCACCGGTGTGCTGCTCTGGAACCGTGTGCTATGGATCTCGGTCTCGGTGATCGTGTTCCTGGTGGGGTACTTCCGGTTCTCCTTCACTGATCGTGTGCAAAAGGCCAAGGCACTTCAGCCAGACGCTTTGCCCCCACCCTCATTCGGTGGCGTTGCGATCCCACAGGTCCGTTTGGACTTTTCTGCGAGCACTCGTCGCAAACAGTTCTTCACGCTCTTCTGGAACGAACTGAAGGGCATTATCAAGAGTACTCCGTTCATCATCATCATGTCGCTCGGTATGCTGCAGATGTTCACCAGCCTATCCTTCGTGACAAGCATGTACGGTAACACGAGCTATCCGGTCACCTATGGTGTAGTGGACATGATCGAAGGATCGCTCACCATGTACATGATGATCATCATCGTGTTCTACGGGGGACAGTTGATCTGGAAAGAACGCGACCCGAAGATCGACGGCATCGTGAACGCACTACCGATGGCCACGCGGACCGGTCTTTTGGCAAAACTCGCTGCGCTCATCGGAGTGGTGATCGTGGTACACCTATTCGCCACCGCAGCAGGCATGGTTACGCAGTTGCTCAATGGCTACACACGCTTGCAACCGATGGTGTATCTCACGTACTTCATCATACCAAGTGTGGTCCAGTACACTATCTGGGCCTGTTTGGCGATGCTGGTACATGTGCTTGTGAACAACAAGTACCTCGGCTTTTTCGTGTTCATCGTGGTGTTCCTGCTGAATGCGTTCGGATGGAGCGGCCTCGATGTGGAATCGAACCTGCTGCGCATCAACGGATCTTCCGGATTGCGCTATTCGGACATGAACGGCTTCGGTCCGTACTTGGGCAATTGGGTCTTCTTCCGCGTGTACTGGCTGCTCTTTGCCGGCCTGTTGATCTACGTGGCCTACCTCTTCCTGGTACGTGGGAACGATACGACCATGCGTTGGCGGGGGCACCTCGCAAAAGCGCGTCTGCGCGGTTCGTGGTCACTTGCCGCGGTGGCTGTCGGCGGTTGGTTGGTGATGGCCGGTTTCGGATACTACAATACCAAAGTGCTTAACACCTACCAGACCAGCGATGAAGCTGAAGATGAACAAGTGCGCTACGAGACCACCTACAAGCGCTACGAACATATGGTGCAACCGCACTATACGGATGTGGAGTTCAACATCGACCTGGACCCGGAGAACCGCGTGATCGCCTACACAGCGGACATCGTTCTCCTGAACAAGAGCAACGAAGCGATCGATACGCTGTACCTCAATGTGCCGCATCGTATGGAAGTGAAGCTGGACATCCCGAACGGCGAGCTGGTCCTCAACGATGAAAAGCTGGACCAGCGCATGTACAGGCTGTCCCCTGCACTAGCCGCTGGTTCATCCATCAAGGTGAAGGTGACCGGCGGATGGCATGCCAAGGGCTTTGAGAATCGCACGGAATTCTCAGGGTTGGTCAGCAATGGATCGTTCTTCAACAACATGGAACTGATCCCGACCATCGGGTACTCCACAGGCGGTGAATTGCAGGATCGCGCGGACCGTCGTAAGCACAAACTGCCGCCAAATGACCGCATGCCGAAGCTCTCTGCAGATCCAGCGGAACGCATGCAGAACTACCTGATGGCGAACAGCGATTGGGTAAATGTGCGCACCACCATCAGCACATCACTGGACCAGATCGCTATTGCGCCCGGCTCATTGAAGAAGGAATGGCAGGCCGATGGCAAACGTTACTTCCGCTACGAACTGGACCATAAGGCGCTCAACTTCTATGCGTTCATGAGCGCACGTTATGAGGTGGCACGTGAGAAGTGGAATGATGTAGATCTGGAAGTCTACTACCAGAAGGAACACGCCGTGAACGTTCCGCGCATGCTGAATTCCATGAAGAAGTCATTGGCCTACTACAGCGAGCACTTCGGTCCGTATCCGCAGAAGCAGGCGCGCATCATCGAGTTCCCACGGTATGCGTCTTTCGCGCAGGCGTTCCCAGGTACCATGCCTTACAGTGAGAGCATCGGCTTCATCACGGACCTCACCGCAGAGGAGGATATCGACATGGTGTTCTACGTGGTGGCGCATGAGATGGGTCACCAATGGTGGGCGCACCAGGTGATGGGTGCAGAGATGCAAGGCAGTACGATGCTGAGCGAGAGCATGGCGCAGTACAGCGCGCTAATGGTGATGGAAAAGGAGTACGGGCGCACCCACATGCGCAAGTTCCTGAAGTACGAAGGCGACAAGTACCAAGAGGCTCGAGGTTCGGAGGACATCGGTGAAACGCCTTTGATGCGGGTGGAGAACCAGGGCTACATCCACTATAACAAGGGCAGCGTTGTGCTCTACGGAATGCGCGAATTCCTTGGCGAGGACACGCTGAACACCGCCTTCCGCGCGCTGGTCGATTCCTTCGGCTACGCGGAACCACCGTGGCCCACGGCGTTGGACATGTACCGCGAGATCCGTAAAGTGACACCGGACAGCCTCACCTATTTGCTGGAGGATCACTTCAAGCACATCACGCTCTACAACAATTTGATCACGGAAGCCACCGCCACCATGGACCCGGATAGCAGCTACACGGTCACCGTGAAGCTCACTGCCGAGAAGGCCCACGCCGATTCATTGGGACGCGAGACCAAGGTGCCGATGAATGACTGGATCGACATCGGCCTCTTGGGTAAAGAAAAGACCGACAAGGAAGAAGGTACGATCCTTGCACAGAAACGGATACGCTTGACCTCTGGTGTGAACACGGTAACGCTGCGATCCAAGGAACTTCCTGTGAAAGCGATGATCGACCCCATGCACCTGTTCTTCGATCGGGTTCCGGATGATAACGGGAAAACGGTGGAG
>Ga0209063_1000405_pt1 | contig 30873 bp, 25 predicted proteins | sample KloWWTmeKNB19Kit_FD_187177 | JGI IMG/M metagenome (GOLD analysis project Ga0209063, IMG submission 187177) | Active sludge microbial communities from Klosterneuburg, Austria, studying microevolution and ecology of nitrifiers - Klosterneuburg... | ecosystem: Engineered > WWTP > Aerobic digester >... | reverse complement strand
CGCCCCCAACATCTCCGCCTGGCAGACGTTCCCGCCGCGCCCCGCCCAAACGCATCCTTTTCCGACGGGCCTGCCTGCCCCACTTTCCCAAGCCCTCATCGCCAGTGGAATCCACTCGCTCTACTCGCACCAACTCGAAGCATGGACAGCGACTCGGCAAAATCAAAACATCATCCTCTCCACGGGAACCGCCTCCGGGAAAACACTGGCGTACAACCTGCCGGTCTTTTCAGAATTGATCGCCAACCCAAATTCGCGCGCCCTGTATCTCTTCCCCACCAAAGCCCTCGCACAAGATCAGTTATCAGTTATCAGTCATCAGTTATCAGTCCTTCAACCACTGATCACTGCTAACTGGTCACTGGCTACTTCTATTTACGACGGCGACACACCCGCATCTGCCCGTTCCTCCATCCGCAAGACCGCCCGCATCCTCCTCACCAACCCAGATATGCTTCACACCGGCATCCTGCCGCATCACACCAACTGGGCAGACTTTTTCGCCCACCTCACATTTGTGGTCATCGACGAGGCGCACACCTATCGCGGCGTCTTCGGCTCGCATGTGGCAAATGTGATCCGCAGACTCAAACGGGTTGCAAAGTTTTACGGCAGTGCGCCACAATTCATCCTGGCATCCGCCACCATCGGCAATCCGGCGGAACTCGCCGAAACACTTATCGAACAGCCCGTCACGCTGATCGACAACGACGGCTCCGCCCGCGGACCGCGCCACTTCCTGCTCTACAACCCTCCGCTTGTAGATGAATCCCTCGGCTTGCGAAAATCAGCCCTGCTCGAAGGCGTGCGGCTCGCAAAGGAATTGATCAACAGCAGCGTTCAAACGGTGGTATTTGCGCGATCCAGACGAAGCGTTGAAATCATCCTGAGCTATTTACAAGGCGAACTCACCTCAGACTCCAGCATTGAAGCGCCGCTGATCCCCTTCGAGTCACTGCCCACCCCTCGCTCGTTCGCGCGCGGGTATCGCAGTGGATACTTGCCAAGCCAACGTAGAGAGATCGAAAAGGGACTCCGTGACGGCACGATCAAAACTGTCGTTGCCACAAACGCGCTCGAACTCGGCATCGACATCGGCGGGCTGGGCGCGGCAGTCCTCGTTGGGTATCCGGGCACGGTCGCATCGGCAAGACAACAGGCAGGTCGCGCGGGACGCGGGCTGGAATCCGCTGTCAGTGTGCTGGTGGCGTCTGCCAGTCCCATCGACCAGTTCCTTGCGCGTCACCCGGAATATTTTTTCGAGCGTTCGCCCGAACGCGCGCTGGTCAACCCCGATCATCTGTTGATCCTGCTCGAGCATTTGCGTTGCGCCATGTTCGAAGTGCCGTTTCAAAAAAACGAAGGCTTTGGCGCGACCCCCTCGCAGACCATTGAAGAGTATTTGAATTTTCTCGTTGAGAATCACGAGGCGCACTTCTCGAACGAAAAATATTTCTGGATGGCAGACGCGTATCCCGCCGCGAAGATCTCGTTGCGTTCCGCGTCGCCGCAAAGTTTTATACTGCAAATGACGATGAACGATAGACCATTGACAATTGGAACAGTGGATGGCGAAAGCGCGGTGTGGATGACTCACCCCGGCGCGATCTACCTGCACGAAGCGCAATCCTATTTTGTTGAAGAGTTGAATCTCGAAGAACACATCGCGCGCCTCAAACCGTTCGTCAGCGACTACTACACTGAGCCCTTGCAACAAACCGAAGTGGAGTTGTTATCCGTAAACGAAACACAAGATACGCGGTTGGCAATACGCAATACGAAAACATGGGGCGAACTCAAAATCACCACGCAAGTAACCGGCTTCCGCAAACGACGCTGGCACACCCATGAAAACCTCGGCGAGGAACCGCTGGATTTACCACCCTCCGAAATGCAGACGACCGGCTACTGGCTGACTCTGTCCGAAGAAACGATCGCGCGTCTACGCGACCTTGGGGCTTGGTCCAACGACCCCAACGACTACGGCCCCGGTTGGGACAAGATTCGAGAACGTGTCCGCTCGCGAGACAAGTTCACCTGTCAGGTATGCGGCGCGGTGGAATCAAGTCGCCGGCATGATGTGCATCACAAAGTCCCGTTTAGGGCATTCACTTCACGAGACGAAGCCAATCGTATGGAAAACCTCGCCACGCTGTGCCCCTCCTGCCATCATAAAGTGGAACAGAACGTCCGCATGAGGAGCGGGCTGGCGGGGCTTGCATACGCGCTAGGGAATCTCGCGCCGTTATTTCTGATGTGCGACTCGGCGGATTTAGGAACGCACATCGAGCCGGTGGAAAATAAAACCTTCGGCGCGCCAACCGTCGTGTTATACGACTCCATCCCGGCGGGAATCGGCTTCAGCCAGAAATTGTTCGAACTGCACGATGAACTCCTCGCCCGCGCGTTGGAGTTGGTCGGCGCGTGCGCCTGCGCGGATGGTTGCCCTTCCTGTGTCGGTCCCGGCGGCGAGAATGGATACGGCGGCAAACAAGAGGCGCTTGAGATGCTCAAAGTTCTGGCGCGATCGTCAGACTAAATTTCTACATTGCGTTAATAGTTTTCTTGCGTAGGACGATTAACATAGGGACATTGAAAGTAGCAAGTGACAGTCATCTCACAGATGACTGTCACTTGCAAACATTGCAAGGAGACTCACATGAGCAAAATTATTGGCATTGACTTAGGCACAACCAACTCTGTCGTTTCAGTTATGGAAGGCGGCTCGCCGACCGTCATCTCGACCGCGGAGGGCGGGCGACTCGCGCCGTCGGTTGTAGCGTTTAACAAAAATAGCGAACGACTCGTCGGTCAGACGGCGAAGCGGCAGGCGGTGATCAACCCTGAAAACACGATCTACTCCATCAAACGATTCATCGGACGTCACTTCGACGAAGTTGAATCGGAACGCAAGATGGTCCCGTATGAAGTTGTAAAAGGACCGACAGGCGACGTGCGCGTGAAAGTGCCGATCACGAACCGCGAATATTCCCCGCAGGAAATTTCGGCGATGATCTTGGGCAAGTTGAAGTCCGATGCTGAAGCGTATTTGGGATCGCCCGTTACGCAGGCGGTCATCACTGTCCCCGCGTATTTCAACGACAGCCAGCGTCAAGCCACAAAAGACGCGGGCAAGATCGCGGGTCTCGAAGTGATGCGGATCATCAACGAACCGACCGCTTCCGCGCTTGCGTATGGACTCGATAAAAAGAAGGATGAAACGATTCTCGTCTTCGACCTCGGCGGCGGCACGTTCGACGTGTCGGTGCTGGAAGTCGGCGAAGGCGTGATCGAAGTCAAAGCCACGAACGGCGACACACACCTCGGCGGCGACGACTGGGATCAGAAGATCGTCAACTGGGCGGCGGATGAGTTCAAGAAAGAGCAAGGCATTGACTTGCGCAAGGATCGCCCTGCGTTACAGCGTCTGCGTGAAGCCGCGGAAAAAGCAAAGATCGAACTTTCCACGGTGATGGAAACGGAACTTAATCTGCCCTACATCACGGCGGACGCTTCCGGTCCGAAACATTTGCAGTTGAAACTCTCGCGCGCCAAATTCGAGCAAATGACCGACGACTTGCTTGCGCGTTGCCGTCATCCATTTGAAGCCGCGTTGAAAGACGCCGGCATGGATGCGAGCAAACTCAATGAAGTGGTTCTTGTCGGCGGTTCGACGCGTATGCCAATGGTCGCGGATCTTGTCCGCAAATTGACGAACGGCAAAGAGCCGAACAAAGGCGTCAACCCCGATGAAGTGGTTGCCATTGGCGCGGCAGTTCAAGGCGGCGTGCTTGGCGGCGAAGTCAAGGATATTCTTCTGCTCGACGTTACTCCGCTCTCTTTGGGCGTCGAAACGATGGGCAGTGTGATGACGAAGATGATCGAGCGCAACACAACCATCCCTGTCCGCAAAACGGAAACGTATTCAACCGCGGCAGATAGCCAGACCGCTGTGGACATCCACGTTTTACAAGGCGAACGCCCAATGGCTGGCGATAACATGTCGCTTGGGCGATTCCGACTCGACGGCATCCCGCCTGCGCCGCGCGGCATCCCACAAGTGGAAGTGACGTTCGATATTGACGCGAACGGCATCTTGAATGTGACCGCGAAAGATAAAGCCACAGGCAAGGAACAGAAGGTCACGATCACCGCGTCAACGAATTTGAATAAGAGCGATATTGATCGCATGATGAACGAGGCGCGCTCGCACGAAGCGGACGACCGCAAACGCCGCGAATTGATTGACGCCAAGAATACAGCAGACAATCTCGTGTATCAAACCGAAAAAGCCTTGCGCGACCTCGGCGATAAAGTCCCCTCGGCGGAACGCGGCGAGATTGAAACGAAGATCAACGACCTCAAGTCTGCCGCGCAGAGCGACGACATCAACAGCATCAAGCAGGCGTCTGAAAAAGTGGAGCAAACCTTCCACGCGCTGAGTCAGCAACTCAATGCGCAAGGTCAGCCGCAACCTGAAGCGGCGGGCGGACCCGCAACGCCTCCGCCAACCGACGGCGATGTGATTGACGGCGAAGTGAAAGAGTAAAACCAAAATTAGCATTAGAACTCCGAGTTTTTGAAAAACTCGGAGTTCTTTTCTTGATTTCGCAAGAACGGTAGTGTCCATGATCAAACAGACCAATTATCGTGTCACCCTGAATACTATGAGACTATCAAGACTTTCAAGGGCTGGACAGGGAGATAGTCAGGGTTGTAAGGTGAGTTAGCGCGCAAGACGGCTCTAGCGAAGGGTCTCTACGATAATCTCAGAGATTCTTCGCTCTGCTCAGAATGACATTGCGTAATGTGAAAGTATAAGAAAAAAGTAACAGTGGAACAAATCCCTGCATTTTCCAGTTACACTTATCAAATGCTCAATCCTCAACTCACCCGCCGCGACTTTCTCAAACTTGTCGGCGCGGGGTCTCTTGCTTTCGCGCTGAAAGACCTAAAGGTCAGCCGCGCGCTGGCTGAAAACAGCATCACGCAGGGATGTATGACCATCAGCGGCGTGCCATTGTACGATGCGCCGAGTTTCAGCGCGAACAAGATTCATCACTTCGGCAAAGATAACGTGGTCGAAGTGACCGGCGTCGAAGAGAACGGGGAATTTGGCAACGATTTCAACAGCGCGTGGTATCAGATCAACGGCGAGGGGTTCTCCTATTCAGGCTGGGTCTTCCCGGTGGAGACGAATTACCAGAAGCCGAATTTCAATCTCTTTGAAAAAGGACAACTCGGCGAGATCACCATTCCCTTTGTGGATGTGAAACTCGATCCGTACGTCTATGCCAAGCGCGGCTATCGGCTGTATTACCAGTCTACGCATTGGGTGAAGCGCGTCGTCGTCACGCGCGAGGAGAAAAGCATCTGGTATCAGATCTACGATTCGCAACTGCGGAAATATTTTTACGTCCCCTCTCATGCCATGCGGCTTGTGCCGAACGAAGAGTTGACTCCGCTTTCGCCGGAAGTCCCCGATTCAGAGAAGCGGATTGTGGTTGATCTCGCCGCGCAGATGGTCACCGCGTTCGAGGGCGAGAAACTCGTCTTTTCACAGCGTTGTTCCAGCGGCGCGGCAGGGACGGAAACGCCGACGGGCGAGTTCATCACATATCACAAGGGACCCTCCGTCCACATGACGAATCAAGGCGACGCGTTGGAAAACATTTATAATCTGCCGGGCGTTCCGTGGTGCGCCTTCTTCACCGGCATTGGCAACGCATTTCATGGCACGTATTGGCACAACGATTACGGCCGTCCGCGCAGTCACGGGTGCGTGAATTTGCCGTCAGACGCCGCGAAATTTTTGTATCGGTGGACCAGCCCGAACGTCCCGCCTGAAACGGAGTATTTGCACAGGCCGGGCGAGGGGACGAAAGTCCAGATTTTTTGACGCGTAGTGACGATTTCAATCGTCATATCAAGCGACTGAAGTCGCCACTACTTTATAGGAAAAATCATGAATCCAATCTTTCAACATCAATCGTATTTACTCAAACGCCAAGCCATGGCGCTGACGGGGAAGTTCCGTTTTTATGACCCGCTGGGTAATCTCGTCATGTTCAGCGAGCAGAAGATGTTTCGCTGGAAGGAAGACATCCGCGTGTACGGCGACGAAGCGAAAACGCGCGAGGTGTTGAGCATTAAGGCGCGGCAGATGATGGATTTTTCCGCGTCGTACGATGTGGTGGATACGGAGATGAATCAAAAGGTGGGCGTGTTGCGGCGCAAGGGATTCCGTTCGCTGTTGCGCGATGAATGGGAAGTGCTGGACGAAAACGATAACGTGAAAGGGTTGTTGTTTGAAGACAGCATGGGACTCGCGTTGCTGCGTCGACTCGTCCTCGGTTCGTGGCTTCCACAAAATTATGATATTACATTCGGCGCGACGCGCGTCGCCGACCTCAAACAAAACTTCAACCTCTTCCGCTATGAATTAAATCTCGATTTCAGCATGGACGTATCGCATATGATGGATCGCCGCCTCGGAATCGCGGCTGGGATTCTGCTCGCGGCGGTGGAGGGAAAGCAGAGTAATTAAAATCTGGGATAAAGGATAGGAGATAGGTGCTAGGAGGCTGGTATGAGTGATGGGTTTTTGAAGTTCGAGGAATGGGAGAAATCAATCCCTGCTTTCTATAAGAGGGACCCGTTGTGGGAGTCGCTCTATTACCGTGTCGCCTTGTACCTTTATGATCTCGTTTGGGATGACTGCGACCTCCTGCAAAAGCATTCTCTGGCAAGGCATAACGTGGCGCAGATCATGCGCAGTTCGGGGAGCGTCAGCGCGAACATGGAGGAGGCGTATGGGCGCGGAGTCGGGACGCCGGATTATGTGCGGATCATCAAAATCAGCCTTGGGGAGGCGAAAGAGACGCGAGGCTGGTAATATCGTTGCCGCCATGCGTTTCCAGCCGACCTGATCGAGCATCGTTATAAAGTGATTGACCATTTGATCTCTCTCATTATCAATCTCTTGAAATCACATAAACAAAATTTAGGAAAGAAGTGACCCAGCTCTAATCCTATCTCCTATCTCCTATCTCCTATCTCTCATCTCCTAACTCTCATACCCTATCTCTCGCCTCATGTCTTCGAACATATTATGCGCCAACCTCTCTTTGCCGGTCTCGTTGTAGACGAATCCAATCGCGCCGCTGAAACAGCGTTCATCGGCGACGAACCATGCTACGTTGTGGACGATTTCGGATTCCGCCGTCACATCCCCTCCGAGCAGGTGGATCGCGTGGTGCTGGGTCAACTGGCTGAGATGATGAAGGGCAGCGAGGATTTCATCTCACAGCAAGCCGCCAAGATGCTTGGGCAGGAGGATGTGTTCACCAAAGCCGCCATCGAACAGCAACTAAAAAATATGGACAAGCAGTTCGATCAACTGATACAGGTGGGAATCCCCGAAGACATGCGCGCTTACCTCGGCATGATGGGTTTCAAAATTGTGATCAATGTGCATGGCGAGGTGGTGAGGGTGGAACAGCCCGGCGCGGGAGGGGATGATGGGGAATAGAGATTGGAGACTGGAGACTGGAGATTAGAGAGTTAGAGAATTGATTTGCGGGGAGACATAATCATCGACTCAAATCGTAAAAAAACAAATAGACCGACGTGCCTGATTTTTGAATCTCTCGCCTCTTTTCGCCGATCTCATCCAGATACGCGACAAGATAATCGCGCTCGTTGAAGCCTCCCTGCTCGTAGACGTGGGAGAACAACACCCACACCCGCTTCTCCCCGACGAGCGGGCTGATTCGGCTCCTCAACTTTTCGCCGTCGGGGTAATCTTCGATCCTGCTGGAAACATACTTCACATCCTCCAATCCATAGAACGGAGCGTAATATCGAAACGCGGGTTCCGCCCATGCGGTGACGAAGAGCGCGTCGCCGTCTTTCCATGAATCCGCCAATACCTGCATCGTCGGGCGGATGTGTTCGTAGTATTTCGGGGAAATGAAATTTTGAAATGATGTGAGAAACGGATTGACGAGCAAATATCCGCTTAATAAAATCGTGATGCCTGCCGAAACAAGCTTGTTCGAGGAAAAAGTTTGACGCAAAAACGCAATTGCTTTTCCCAGCAAAAGAATCCCCAACGGAATTAAGAAGAGACTCAACCGTCCATTGACAGGGTAGAGATGCAATGCCGATGCCGTGAAAGCAAAAACTGTTGTGAAGGCAAAAGCAAGCGCAAGGCTTCGCGCCTCTCGAAACAAAGCGAACCAGCCGATCAGGATCAAAACCGCAACGAACAGGGGGATGAATTGAACATCGAATTGATATTGGATAAGTTCGCCCAGCCAATTGAAGTCGCTCCACGGGAAGAGCGAGATAAATCCGTCTGTCCAGTAATTTGCTAGATAATCGTTTTGGCTCAGTTGTCGCAGATTGATGAAATATAACAATACCAAATTCGCCAGCCAGAGCAAGCCAACGCCAAAAGTTATTCGCAAATTTTTGAAATCGCGCGTCCGCAAAAATTGGATGACGAGCGCGACGCCGATCCCTGCGAGGGCAAACAACGCGGGATGCGAGAACCACAGCGCGAGAATCCCTGTGACGGCAAGCAGGGTGAAATTCTTTTTGTTGAGTTGATTCTGAAAAATTGGGATCGCGAGCAATAGCAAGCCAAGCGCGACAGCCACGTCCACGATGTATTGTTTGGCTTCGGAGGTGTAATAGACGAGTTGGGGATTCAGCGCGAATAATGCTAATGCGAGGAGATTGCCTCGTCGGCTTAGTCTCGATACGAGCGAGAAGGGCGCTCGCTCTACTCGACCAGCGCCTCCACGCAACGACATGATCAACAAGTAAAACAACCACAGCGACGCCAGCCCGGCAAGCAGGGGAAAAAAGCGCAGAACATATTCGGTGCGACCGAACATTACATTGAACAATTTCTCGACGAGTAAAAACCCAAGCGGCGCGCCTTGATCATATTCCAACGGCTTGAACAGTTCGGCAAAGTTTCGGTTGACGATGTTCAATGCCAGCATGGCTTCGTCTGCCCAGAGGGAGCGCCCGCTGAAATATTGTCGCAGGCGGAGGATCGCGCCGAAAATTAATATGCCAAGCGAAATGTTTTTCTCGGAGAGTTTCATGCGCGGTCAATTATACAAGTTCTTGACGCAGTTGAACTGCGTCAAGAATTGGCGGGCGAGTCCGTTTGAACGGACTTCGTAGGAGTAGCGCGGGGATTAATCCCCGCGCGGGGTTGAAGGTGCGAAAACGCATCACGGAGACTGAATCAGCCGTCCCTGCGAAAGAAGCGCGTATGAAATTGAAATCCACGCGGCGATTGTGCAATCCGATTTTCGGGCGTACAATTCGTCATCATGTTTCATCAGGAAGAGAGTCAACCTCCCAGTTTGGGGAGGAGTTGTAGAACGGCACGTCAGTCAATCATTGTCATTGAGGAGGTGAGCGCGCCTCCCGCGTGACCATTTAATTTGCAGGAGGTAGTTATGCTCACCATGTACAAAACCACCGAGGGCGGAATCGAAGAATTGAAGTCCATGGAAAACGGCGCGTGGGTAAAAGCCGTAGACCCGACACCCGAGGAAATTCAGCAACTCGTGCAATGGGGCGTGGACCTGGAATACATCAATAACTCGCTCGACTTGGACGAAATGCCGCGCATGGAGCGCGACGACGATTACACGTTTATCTTGATCCGCATCCCGCATCGCCAGCCCGATAGCGATGTGCCGTATATCACGATCCCGTTGGGCATTTTTATCAAAGGCAACATGATCGTCACCATTTGCCGCTATGAAAAAGAAATGTTCCAGGCGCTGGCGAATCGAAAATATCGCCTGTTGAAAACGGGCAAACGTTATCGCTTCGCGTTGTACATTTTTTTGGAGACCGCCACGCGCTACCTCACCCACTTGCGCGAGATCAATCGCATCACCGAGGCGCTCGAAGATCAGTTGCAAAAATCCACGCGCAATCGCGAAGTGCTTGAACTGCTCAAATATCAAAAGAGTCTCACCTATTTCGCCACCGCGCTGCGCTCGAACGAAGTGATGATGGAACGCGTACAGCGCACGCAGATCTTCAACTATTACGAAGACGACCAGGACCTGCTCGAAGATGTGCTTACCGAAAACCAGCAAGCCATCCAAATGACCACCATCGCTACCGAAATTCTTTCAAGCATGATGGACGCGTTCGCTTCGATCATTTCAAACAATCTCAACGGCGTGATGAAAGCCCTCGCCGCGCTCACCATCATCGTCAGTTTGCCCGGCACAGTGGCGGGCTTCTTCGGCATGAACGTGATGCTGCCTCTTTCCGATGGCAACCCAACCGCGTTCCTCATTGTCTTCGGCATCGCGCTTTCATTGACCGCCATCGCCACGTTCATCTTTTACAAGCGCGATTGGTTTTAAGATGCGGGTTGAATTGTTGCACGATTCAAAGGCAACGTTAGGCGAAGGTCCCGTTTGGGATGCGCGCGCGCAGACTCTATTTTGGGTGGATATTCTCAACAAACGAATCCATGCCAACGCGGATCCAATCGCTGAATTGGATGAATACGTCGGATGTATCGCCTTGCGAAAACGCGGCGGGCTCATCCTGATAAAACGCCTCTCCTTCTGGACGTTGGGGCTGGATTCTGCTTCGTCAACTTTTCTCGCCGCCCCGGCGGATGAGTCCGCGACGAATCGCTTCAACGACGGCAAATGCGATCCGCGCGGACGCTTCCTCGCCGGCACAATGGACATGAACGAGAAAGACCCAACAGGCTCGTTGTACTCCTTCGATGGAAACACCATCACGAAATTATTGTCCAACGTCACCATCTCCAACGGCATGACGTGGAGTCCCGACGGCAAAACGTTTTACTACATTGACACTCCCACGCGCGAAGTGAAAGCCTTCGATTACGATTTGGACTCGGGCGCAATCGCCAATCCGCGCGCGGCGGTGACGATCCCCGCATCCCTCGGCTGGCCCGACGGCATGACCTCCGACTCGCAAGGTAACTTGTGGATCGCCATGTGGGGCGGCGCGCAGATCACGAAATGGAATCCGCACACGGGTCAATTACTGGAGCAAATCCCTGTGCCTGTTATCCAACCCTCCTCGTGTGTGTTTGGCGGAAAGAATATGAACGAACTGTTCATCACCTCAGCGCGCAAGGGTTTGGATGACGCGGCGTTGAAACAATATCCGCTTTCGGGCGGTGTCTTCCGCGTCGAAACGAATGTCGAAGGTCTGCCGTCGTTCGAGTTCGCAGGGTAAAATTCAATCAATAGTTTGCGAAAGAATTTTTAGCCACAGATTTCATGGATTTTCACTAATTGATTCAAAAAATCCGCGCGAATCCGTGTAATCCGTGGCAAAGATAGAGGAAGTACCCTCATGCCCAAACGAATCGAAACCATAGACATCGCGCGCGGAATCGGAATCCTGCTGGTGGTGCTGGCACACAACGATTTCGGTTTCATCTCGCAGTACGGCTATCAAGTGATCTATTCTTTTCACATGCCGTTGTTCTTTTTACTTTCGGGGTATTTCATCAAAACGAACATTTCGTTCTTCGAGTTCTTCAAAAAGCGTTTCCATTCCCTGCTCAAGCCGTTCCTGTTTACGCTCTTTCTCATTTACGCCACCTCAGTATCCTTTGAAAAGATGGCGTTTGAGACCGCCCTGCGGCGCATCGTCAAATCGCTGTATGGGACGGGCGTGTACATTGACTGGGTGCAGTTGTGGTTTTTGCCGCATATGTTCGTGGCGAGTCTGTACGCGTTCATCTTCCTCGTGATCGTCGGCAAACTCAACAACCGCTGGCTGAGGCTGGGAATCTTAACCGCGACGCTGGCGGTCTCGCTTCCATTTCTCAAATCGTTTTATCCGTTTTCGGTTTCGCTTCTTGGAAACGATTACGAACTCTTCGGCTTGCCATTCAGCCTCGACCTTGTTTTCCTCAGCGGTTTCTTTTACGTCCTCGGAAGCGAATTGAGACAGATCACAACAGAGAAAACGTTCGATAATTATTTTCTTCTGGTCGGCGCGGGAATCGCCCTCTTTGCTATGAATTACTTTATCGAATCGCCGATTGATTTCAACACGAGGACCTATAACTCATTCTTCATCAACACCATCGAAGCCATCGTTGGGATTTTGTTCGCGCTGGCGTTATCGCGTCAGATCGAGTTGCGCGCGAACAAACTAGCATCGCTGATGAAATATTTCGGGCGGATTTCGCTCATCATCCTCATCTTCCACGTTCCCATTCAGGATTTTTGGGGGCAGAAAGTTTTGGCGGTCACAGACAATCTCCCACTCTCGATTTGGATCGGATTCATTATGGGAGTCGGCGGGTCTGTGTTGATTCACGAATTGTTTATCAGGAAGAATCCCGTCGCTTCGTGGTGGTTTGGGAGGGAGGCAGAACTCCCCGTCCAGAAAGAGACGGACTTGTCACCCTGAGGGAGCGTTCGTCCGCGACCGAAGGGTCTCTACTTGTTGTGGAGGAGATGCTTCGCTACGCTCAGCATGACATATCCAAACAATAAAAATCCCTCCGTGATGGAGGGATGATTTTTACTTATCCGCTGTGTCGGTGACTGACGCCCTGCGTTCCTGTTCATCCTGCACGACGCGGATGCCATTCTCAACCTGATTTGTGATTCGCTCCAACTCAGCTTGTAATTGGGTGAGGCTTCGCATCACATAATCGTTCGCGTCGTCGCGCGTGTTTTCGGCGTCGACGCGAGCCTGCGTCAGGATTTGTTCCCCGCGGCGCTGCGCCTCTTGCACGACCAGTTCCTTCGAAGCGAGTTGGTCCGCTTTTTGGCGGGCGAGGTCGAGGGTGCGATTCGCCTCCTCCTGAGCCTGCGCCAGCACGCGGTCGCGTTGACCGAGTAACTGTTGCGCCTTCTTCACCTCTTCAGGGATGGCGATGCGCATCTGGTCAATAATGTCCAACATGCGGTCTTCATCCACCATCACATTGCGCGTGAGGGGAATGGATTTGCTGTCGTTGAAGAGTTCTTCGAGTCGGTCAATTAGTTGCAGGATGTCCATACGCGGCTCCTCCGTGTTTGAGCCGTCATGCGGCTACCGCAATGTACTCGGCAAAACTATGCGATTGAGGCACGCGGATCTTATCTTCGATCATGCCTTGCACGTGCATCTCGATGGCTTCGCGCATATTGCGAGCAGTCTCTTCGCGGGTTTTTCCAGTGGCTACACAGCCTGGCAGGTCGGGCGAATACGCGGAAAAATTCTTGTCTGCTTTTTCGATTACGATGAGGAAGCGGTACATTCTTTACTCCTCTTTTTTCTTTGTCTTTTTCAATTGCGCCTGCTTCAAAACGCTATTCCAAGTTCCGGGAGCAAGGTCATCGCTTGGGTGTCCTGCAATGGTCACTCGACCCGCTTTTTGCGAATGTTTATATTGGCGATGACTTCCTTTTGTGGTTATCAGATACCAACCATCTTCCTCGATCAACCTGATCGCCTCACGGACTTTCATCTGGCAATTCTAGCACAAATTAATCCCGAAGCGAACTAGGGACGAGGTTGAGATCGTCGAGGCTGGCGACTTTTTCCTTGAAGGCTTTTTCCACGAACGGAGGCACCATGCTCGAAACGTCGCCGTGAAGTACGGCGATCTCGCGGACAGTGGTCGAAGAGAGGAAGGTATGCTCCTCCGCCGTGATGAGCGCGACAATTTCGATGTCGGGCGCGAGGCGGTGATTCGCCAGCGCCATGCGGAACTCAAATTCAAAGTCCGAGAAGACGCGCAAGCCGCGCACGATCACCTGCGCTTCGATCTTGCGCGCGAACTCAACCGTGAGTCCGCTGTAGCCTGTGACCTTGATCTTCGGATTATCTTTGAACGCCTCGTTCACCAAACCAATGCGTTCCTCTGGAGAAAACATCAAAGACTTGGACGGCTTGTCATAGACTGCCATAACGATCTCGTCGAAGAGACGCGAGGCGCGTTCGGCAATGTCAATGTGACCGAGGTGGATGGGGTCGAATGTTCCGGGGAATAAGGCTCTGACCATATTTAGTTCCTTAGTTCAGTAGTTTGTTCGTTTCATAGTTTGGAGTCAACTATCGAACTACCTAAACTATCTAACTATCTAACTAACATCCCCTTTTCCTTCACCCCAAAATCTTCCAAGGGATTCGGCGAGGAGTTTATGTTCGGGCTGACTCAAATCCGCATCTTTCTCGAAGACGGCTTGCGCCTGCGTTCGCGCTTTTTCGATCAATTTGACATCGGTGATGCTCGCCATGCGCAGACTGCTGGCGAAACCTGCCTGACGCGTCCCCAAAAATTCGCCAGGACCGCGAATCTGCAAATCTTTTTCCGCCAGCACAAACCCATCGTTGGATTCAGCCATGATCTGCAAACGTTCGTTCTCGGTGGCGTCCTCGCGCGTGGGGATGAGCAGACAATACGATTGATCCGCGCCGCGCCCGACGCGCCCGCGCAGTTGATGCAATTGCGCGAGACCGAATCGATCCGCGCCTTCGATCACCATGACGGTGGCGTTGGGAACATCCACTCCCACTTCGACGACGGTGGTCGAGACGAGGATGTTATATTGCTTGTCGCGGAACTTGAGCATGGTCTCGTCTTTCTCGGCGGGACGCATCTTGCCGTGCAACAAGCCGAGTTTCAAATCGGGGAAGACTTCCTTCGAAAGAGTCTCGTAATCGTCCACGGCGGCGCGGGCTTCGATCTTGTCGCTTTCTTCGATGAGCGGATAAATGATGAACGCCTGCTTGTCATCCTTGATCTGACCACGCAGAAGCGTAAATGCGCGTTCGCGTTCCTGCGGACGGAGGACAAATGTATTGATCGGGATTCGTCCTGCGGGCATTTCGTCCATGACCGAGATGTCGAGGTCGCCGTAAAGAGTGAGGGCGAGCGAACGCGGAATTGGAGTGGCGGTCATCACCAGCAGATGGGGATTCGTCCCTTTGCTTCGCAACTCGGCGCGTTGCTCGACGCCGAAGCGATGTTGTTCGTCAATGACCACAAATTGCAAATCTTTAAATTGTACGTTCGGTTCGATGACGGCATGTGTGCCAATCACGATTTTGATTGTGTTGTCGGCGAGTCCGTTGCGGATGGATTCTTTTTCCGACTCAGTTGTATCGCCAACCAGCAAGCGAATCTCTTCGGGCTTCAAAACATCTTTCAGGAGATTCGTGAAGTTACGATAATGTTGTTCTGCCAAAATCGAAGTGGGAGCCATGATCGCGGCTTGAGCATTGTTCGATGTAATCACCGCGGCGGCTATCGCGGCGACGACTGTTTTGCCTGAACCCACGTCGCCTTGCAAGAGTCGATTCATGGGTTTGCCCGAGTCGAGGTCGGCGCGAATGTCTGCGATGGCGCGTTCTTGCGCGGAGGTCAGGGTGAAGGGCAGGCTGGTCTTTAGCGAATCAAGTTGCCCGTCCGAAAGAACGAAGCGGCGCGCATCCACAGACTGCCAGTCGCGGCGTTGGCGAAGCACTCCCATTTGCAGATAAAAAATTTCGTCGAAGGCGAGACGCTCGCGCGCGGCTTTGAGTTTATCCTGCGACGATGGAAAATGAACTTGCAATAACGCCTCGCCGAGCGGCATGACGCGCGCCGCATTGCGAACACTTTCGGGAATCGAATCCACAACCGCGGGCGCGAAATATTCAACAACCTGCTTCATCACATTGCGAAGCCATTTTTGCGTGATGCGTTCGGTCAGCGGATAGATCGGCACGATGCGATTCGTGTGCAGGTTTTCGACCTCCACCGATTCCCAATCAGGGCTGTTCATCACGAGGCGACCAAGATATTGATCCACCTTGCCCGATACGGAAATTGCGTCGCCGACTTTGAATCGATTCGCAAGCCACGGCTGATTGAAATACGAAAGGCGCAACGCGCCCGTGCCGTCGCCGATGACGACCTCGACAATCGAGGATTTGCCGCTGCGTATCTGCCGCGTATGCACGCTTTGAATCGTGCCGATCACTGTCACCTGTTCGCTGTAAAATAAATCTTTGATCGGTTTGAGTTGCGAGTAATCGTCGTAGCGGCGCGGATAGTAATACAACATGTCGCCGAGCGTGACCATGCCGAGCTTGGCAAACGTCTCCGCATTTTTCGGACCGACGCCTTGAAGCACGGTCAACTTTGCATCGAGCGCGGCGGGCGTGGCGGATGTGCGCGCGCCCGCAACGGATTCGGATCGCGGTTGCGCTGGCGGACGCGGTCGTTGTTCATGCCGTTGATGTTGCGGATGCGATTCTTTTTTCGGTTCGGACTCAGGTTTGGGCTGATTCTGATTCTGCTGAGGCGGACGCGGCGTCTGTTGAGGCTTCTGCTGGGCTTCGGGATACGCGTCCCCGATGCGCTTCCATAACCCCTTCAACGCGTCGGCGCGGGACTGGGGGCTGAGTCCGTCGTAGGAGCGGAGTCTCTGCACGACGGCTTGGATCACCTCTTCTTGAATCCCGTCTGCGCGCGCTTCCCCCTCCCAAAAGTTGAGCATCTCGGCGAGCCCGCCGATGATGGCGGTGTTGGCATATCCGTTCTCGTGTTCGAGTCGGAAGAACTTGCGTAATTTCTCCAATGAGGTCTGCATGAGAGGTATTTTATCATGGGGAAATTCAACTCTGACATTTGATACAATCTCCCAACACCCTGCTTCAAGAGAAACTTATGGCAAAACCAACCTTCAAATGGGACGACCCCTTCCTGTTCAACGACCAACTCACCGACGAAGAGCGGATGATCCGCGACACGGCGCGGGAGTATTGTCGGGGTTAGCGAACACTCTTCCATTGCGAAAACTGCATTTGTCCAATAAGATTGACGCAACCATGTTCCAAGGAGATCGAATGAAACACAAACTACTTACTTTGGTTTTATTAGCCGCGTTCGTTGCCACCTCGTGCAATTTGCCGGTCAGCGCGCCGGAAGCGACGGCAACGCCTCCATTCACCGAAACGGTGGCGTTGCCCAGCGACACCCCGGCGCCAACCGGCACACCCCTGCCCACCGATACGCCGTTCCCTACGCTGACCTTCACCCCCAGCGTGCCAACCATCACCACACTCGATAAGCCGGTGAATTGTCGGCTGGGTCCCGGCACGGCATGGCTGGCGACCAGCGCGCTGAACCTCGGGCAAAGTTCGCAGATCGTTGGGAAAAATTCAGACACGAGTTGGTGGCTGATTCAAGACCCGCTCAGCCCCGGGCGGAACTGCTGGGTTGCCGCTAGCGTAACGAGCGCGTCGGGCAACCTCTCCGGCTTGCAAGTGGCGCAGACTCAAGCCGCCTCAGTAACCAACGTGACGATCAAACTGGAGCCTAAACTCATCGATCTGGTTCTGCTGTGTATCGGCGTAGTCCCTCCGGTGAAATTCACCGGCTCCATCGAAACCAACGGGCCAGCCGAGGTTAAATGGCATTTTGAGACACAGCAAGGCGGAGTCCAATCGAACAAAAGCGCTGACTTTGACGCCTTCGGTATAAAAGAAGTCTCCGGTGAATATACTCATGTGCTGCCGGTTCTCGCCGGAAAATACTGGGTGCGATTGGTGGTCACCAGCCCGAATAGTCTGGTTGCAGAAGCATTGTACGAGATTGATTGCACGTAATAGACTCAATCGAAAATAAAAACGAGGACGCAGAAAAATGCTGATGCAAAGAAAAAAATCTTCGTTTTCTGCGTTCAACAGACCCAAAATGCTTTGTTCGGCCTATTACCGATAAATCCCAATCAATAGTATGACTTACGCAGTTGGCGGGCAGTTGTACTGCCGCCGCGTAGGGCAACTTCGACGAAACGAGCTTAACCGCGTAACTCCTACAATAGTTTTCGCTCGTTAGAAAGTCAAAGAGCAAACATCCCGAAGACGTTCTTCGGGATGTTTTGTTTAAATCACCCTATACTTTCGCTCTTGACATACTGTATACTATACAGTATCATGTGACTATAGGTGACATATGGAAAATGACGAACTCGTACAAAACATGTTGTTGGAACTGCGACGCGGCAGTCTGTCTCTTGCGGTGCTGAGCCAGTTGGGCAAGGAGCAATACGGTTATTCCCTGCTCAAGGCGCTCTCTGATCAAGGCATGGAGATTGACCAAAGCACGCTCTATCCCCTGCTCCGCAGGCTCGAGTCGCAGGGACTGTTACAGTCCGATTGGCGCATCGTGGACGAAGCGCGTCCGCGCCGCTATTACGTGATCAGCGCGCAAGGCAAGGCTGTGCTGACAAAACTCAAACGTGAGTGGTCTGTCATGACAGAGACCATCACGAAAATGTTATCGTGAAGAACGCGTAGTTGACGTTCGCCAACGTCAACCTGCAAAGAAACTAGTTAAGGAGAACAAAATGAATCTGATTGACAAATATGTTGCCGAGGTCGGCAAACACCTCCCGCTTCTCAAAGGGCGCGCAGATGTAGAAAAAGAATTGAAATCCACACTGGAGGATATGCTCGAGGATAAAGCGGAGCAGGCTGGGCGTCCGCGCGATGAAGCGATGGAGATCGAACTGCTGAAGGAATACGGTTCGCCGCAGAATATCGCCTCCAGTTACAACCCGCATCCGTATTTGATCGGTCCGCGCATGTTCCCGTTTTTCCTGATGGTCTTGAAGATCGTCCTGGCGGTCGTGGTGGTTGTCATGTTTGCGCTCGCTTCGATAAAAGCAGTGGCGGCTTATCCACTATTCGCGACAGACTTTATGCAGATCATCATGCAAGGATTTGGAAACGCGCTGTCCGCCGCCGTCGCGGCATTCGGCAATGTGGTGATCGTCTTCGCCATCCTCGAACGCGTCTTGCCAGATAAAGAGATCGGCGACTTTTCCAACGAAAAGGGCTGGGACCCCGCCTCACTCGCAAGGCAACCCGATCCCGATATGGTGAAACGCGGCGAACTAATCGCGGAAGTGGTCTTTACCGTGCTTGGGCTGGCGTTCTTGAACGGGCTGTTCAACCTGCCCATCTTTACCAGTGAGTTCTCGAAATTCATCCCATGGATCAACGCAGTATTTCTCGCCGATATCGTTCTCGATATATATTTGCTCTTCACCGCGAAATGGAACGCGTTGGGGCGGGTTGCAAAAGTGATCATCGAAGCGGTCGGCATTGCAGTCACCGTCATGCTCATACGCACGCCTGACATCACCCTCTTCACGAGCGAGTCGCTATTGAGCTTCATAAAAATTTCGGGAGAGGCTGGTAATGTTGCGCTCGCCGCTCACTACACTACCTCGATCACCCTGATCGTCATCCTCATCATTCAGGGAATCGAACTGGCAAAAGCGCTATACAGGTTGTTGAAGATAAACTATAAGACAAAGTAATTCAAAAAGAACTCCGAGCAAATCTCGGAGTTCTTTTTTGCAAGCGGGTACAATTCGATGATGCAATGGATTCGTATTCATGGACGAATCACGGAAGGCTACCGCGTCGCCTCCGGACCTTCGGCTGATTACCCCTATGGAGCCTTGAGCCGCCAGCGACCTCTCTTTGCCTCCCGCGGACTCGACCTCGGCAAGTACTACAACGGCACGCTCAATATTAACCTCAGCCCGCGCGCGTTCAAACTCATCAGACCTGAATTCACTTTTTACAACATCGCATGGACAGACTTGCATCCCCCCGAACACTTTTCATTTTCTCGTTGCAAAATTGTCTTCAAGGAAGTTGAATATGAAGGCTGGGTGTATTATCCGCATCCCGAAACGAAACTGCGGCATTTTCAGAACCCATCCCTGTTGGAAGTGATCGCCATGGGAATTAAAGATATCCGCTATGGCGACGAAGTGGATGTGTCGGTGAACGCCGAAGAAATTTCAATCGAGAGTTGACCTTGATGAATCGCACAAAACTTTTACCTGTTTTTCTGTTTCTCCTCTTGCTCGCTTGCCAAATGCCGAATGTTGCGGGCTTGCCTTTTTCCCCAACATCCACACCCACCGCGACCCTCGCGCCAACGCTGACCGTGGCTCCGACAATCACTGCCACAGCGACCGAGACATCTGCGCCGACAGTTACATCCACGCCCGCGCCCCTCGCCCGCCGGGTGTTGATCCTCTCCATTGACGGACTCCGTCCTGAGATCATTTCACTCGCGCCCATGTCGAATCTGCTGGCGTTAATGCAAAACAGCGCGTACACCTTATCCGCGCAAACCGTGTACCCAAGCGTGACGCTGGTCTCACATTCATCCATGTTGACCGGGCTATGCCCATCCAAACACGGCGTGGATTGGAACGATTACATTCCCGAAAAAGGAATCGCGCAAGGCGTTGACTTATTCGACATCGCGCACGCGGCGGGCTTTCAAACCGTGATGCACGTGGGCAAGGAAAAACTGCGACAGATCACAGACCCATCCAGCCTCGACATCTTCACCTACGTCAACGATCGCGACCTGGTCGTTGCGAAACGATTGATCGCGGACTTTCCTGAAAATTTCGGCGTGATGTTCGTTCACTTCCCGCTGGTGGATGGCATGGGACACGCTTTCGGGTGGCTTTCGTCGCCACAACTCAGCGTTGCCTACCGCGCGGACGAGGCGTTGGGATTAATTCTTGCCGAAGTAGACGCGAGAGGTCTACGCGGCGAAACGCTCATCATCGTCACCGCCGACCATGGCGGGCATGATACGACGCACGGCTACTCGCTCCCTGAAGATATGACCATCCCGTGGATCGCGTCGGGGGCGGGCATCCAGCCGAAGGTGTTGACGACGCGCGTTCACACGATGGATACGGCCTCCACAGCCGCGTTCGCTCTGGGACTGCCCATCCCCGCCGAATGGGACGGAGTTCCCGTGTATGAAGCCTTCGGCTTGCCGGCGGAAAAGACATCCGCAGAGTGCCCATAGTAAACGCGTTCCTGCCGCAGGATCACTGCGGCGGGAACTTTTGATTGCCCATAAACTATGAGTAAATGCTCATTCGGATCGTGGCTCAAACGTTTGTTTATCGTAGGGGGAACGACAAGCATGGTTTACAGGCTGATGATACAGTTGGGCTCTCTTCTCCTCCTTTTGATACTGAAAGAGCCGGGCTTGGAGCGCCTGGCTCTTTCAGTTTAAGCAGTTATCGAAAAGTACTTTAACAGGATTTTCGCTTTTACTGTTCTAAGACGGTCTGTGACCGTCGTTTCGCTGGTAATTACGGCGGTCACACGTGTGCCTTCGGCTCAGCGCAGGCAGACCGCCTGCGAGCGAAAGCCTTATTAATAGTAAAATAGCCGAAAACAATGTCGTTGTGACGCGTTGTTGTTCACCTACCCGGAGCCATCCCAGTTTCATGAGGAGATTGCTTCGTCGGGCTAAGGTCATCCTCGCAGCGACATATTCAAGGAGATTTCAATGCCAGAAAATTTCGATGTGATCGTTATCGGCGCGGGACCGGCGGGATATGTTGCCGCCATCCGCGCCGCGCAACTGAAGCAGAAGGTTGCAATTGTAGATAAGCAGTGGCTGGGCGGCGTGTGTTTGAACGTGGGGTGCATCCCATCCAAGTCGCTGTTGAGGAACGCCGAGGTGGCTCACACCCTGCGCGAACGCGGCAAGGATTTCGGTTTCTCGTTCGATAATTTGAAGCTTGATTACGGCGTGGCTGTCAAACGCTCGCGTCAAAACTCTGACCGTTTGGTGAAGGGCGTTGGCTTTCTAATGCGAAAGAATGCCATTACGGTCTTTATGGGGGAAGCAAAGTTCAAATCGAACAACACATTGGCTGTGACCGATGCCGATAAAAAAGTGACTGAATTGCAGGCAAAGAATTTTATCGTTGCCACGGGCGCGAGCGCGGCGGTCCCTCCAGTGTGGAAAGTGGATGGCGAAAAAGTTGTTACCTATAGGGAAGCCATTTTGCAGGAGAAACTTCCGCAATCGGTTGTCATCATCGGCTCGGGCGCGATTGGCGTTGAATTTGCAACCGTGTGGAGTTCGTATGGCGTGGAAGTCACTATCGTGGAAATGTTGCCGCGTCTCGTTCCGCTCGAAGATGAGGAAGTATCGAAAGAGTTGAAGAAGGAGTTCGAGAAGCGCGGAATTAAATGTCTCGTCGGGCATAAAGTCGAATCGGTGGAAGCGACGAAATCGGGCGTGAAGGTGAAAGTTTCGGTTGAGGGGAAGGAAACGACACTCGAAGCGGATCAGGCATTGGCGGCGATCGGGTTCCGTCCCAATTCCAAAGGATTCGGGCTTGAAGATATTAACGTCAAAATCAGCGAGCGCGGCTTTATCGAAGTCAATGAAAAGATGCAGACGAACGTGCCGGGCATTTGGGCGATCGGCGATGTGACCGGCAAACTCATGCTGGCGCACGTCGGTTCGGCGATGGGCATCATCTGCGCGGAAAACATCGCAGGCGCGGAAACGATCACGCTAGATTATGAAATGATGCCGCGCGCGACATATTGCTACCCCCAGGTCGCGTCGTTCGGGCTTACCGAAGCGCAGGCAAAGGAACGCGGCTACAACATCAAAGTGGGCCGCTTCCCCTTCCAGGCAAACGGCAAAGCCTTGGGGCTCGGGGATTACATGGGTTTTGCGAAAATCGTCATGGACGAAAAATACGGCGAGATTTTGGGCGCGCACATGATCGGTCCCGAAGTGACCGAGTTGCTCCCCGAGCTCACGCTCGCGCACCTGATGGAGTTGACCCCGCACGAGATCGCGCGCAACGTCCACGCGCACCCGACGCTTTCAGAAGTGTTGATGGAAGCCGCGCACGGCGCGGAGGGAAGTCCGATTCATATCTAAAAGCCTATCCGAATACCGGATTGCGGACTTTAGTCCGCCTGAAGAGCGGACTATTGGATCTTGAGAAATTAGTCAGGCAATAAAATTTCTGCCACAGAGTCGCAGAGTTTTTTTATTGTTTTTCTCAGAGTCTCTGCGTCTCTGTGGCTAAAAACATTTTCCCTATGGCTCGATTTAATTGTTAATCTGCAAAAGTCCGCGTTCCGGAGTTTTTCGGACAGATACTAAGGTTAACGGGCTAATTATCTTGCGCAATGGTTTTGGGACGCAGACTCTTCTACCGTGCGGCTTAAGCCGTACGGTAGAAGAGTCTGCGGGTTTCTCGGTTAGCGTCACGAATTTGAAAGTTTTAGGTAATCAACCGGGCGGTATTATTCTGCTCCGGAGCATACGATGACCGAAGAGAAAACTTATACAATTTCCAATACCTTCGCCAAAGCCATTGACGAGCGACCCGCGAAGTAGACTTTTACGGTTATTCTCCAAGGTTTTACAGGCTAGCAAAATCCTTTTCGGGAGTTTCTGGAGACAAGTAGTCAAGTAGACGAATTTAAATACCCTGCGCCCTAGCCCACAAGTAATTTTAATTGCCTGTGGACTGGCTTTTAGCCGCAAATTAGGCTACTTGAGCTTCAAAACGCCTATGCTTTTATGTAGAAGTTGGCGAAGGTATAGAATTTCGCAAGCGCATTACCAATTCGCGGTGGATTTCAGCAACCAGACTTGGGAATTTCTCGAACGAAAGAACCGCACTCGCCTGGAGGATATCCGCATGGTGGATTTTGCCTACGGCTCGCTCGCGCACTGGCGGTCGGTTGGCGGAACCGTGAGACAGCAACGCGGCGAATGGCTGGTCTCGCGCGTCCACGCGGTGTTGGGCGAGGGAGGTCCCGCGTTGAAGCGCGCGCAATTTTGCTATCAACTGTTGGAAGACAATAAAAGCGAAATGGACGATGTTGACACCGCCTTTGCGTACGAAGCCGTCGCGCGCGCCTACGCGGTCAGCGGGGATAAAAAAGAGTCGTTGAAGTTCCTCGAAATGGCGAAGAAGGCAGGCGAAGAGATCAAGAACGACAAAGACTGAGCTAACTTCTTCGCGGAGTTGAACGGCGGGGATTGGAACGGCGTGAAATAGAACAAAGACCTCCGAGTTTCGGAGGTCTTTGTTGAAAACATGAAACGATATTGTTCGCGGCGGGAAACGCGAGGCATACGGGGAGTTAATATTTTGCAACCATTCCCATTCCCCATCTGACCAGATAGCCTACGGCAAAGCTCGCAACAAGCGCGGAGAGGATGCCTGCAATTATCCCAAATTGCAGACTCACATATTGATTCGCATACATTCCCGCAATCCCGCCAAGAGCAGTTACCAGCAAAAGGGTAATGAACAAGATCAGAATATCTTTAGTGATTTTCCGATATGGGTTTTCAGCGTTCTTGTGTTTCTTTAGAATGGATGAGACGGAGATTGCGAGGCTTAATAAGAGGAAGAGAACACCTAAAACTGGTATGAGGGTGGGAAGCCGCCATATCGAGAACAGCATCGCTACAAGAAGTAAAAGAGCAATCAATTTCATGCCAAAGCCTTCCTTCATCAATCACGCTACGGTTCTTCAACAGGCCAACGCCAGAAGGGAGAGTAACCGCCGTCAAGAAGTTTCGTCACTTCACCAATATTCACGTTGACTTTGAAGATGGAATAATATTTTGCCCAAGATCCTGCATGGGTATCTACAGGATTGGTGTTATGCGCGTGATATACAAGCCATTGCCCATCTGGCGACCAAGAAGCGATCGGAGGATAATATTCTTTAGCAGGGTAGTATTCATATACCGGGACCGGAACCGAAATGCTCGGTTCCGGACTTTCAAGATGGACCAATAGCCTAGGTTCCGCTTTCAGGCTATTTTGAACGATATAGATTCCATCTGCCCCAGTATATGCCAGCCACTGTCCATCGCGCGACCAGACCGGAAAATCCCCCACCACTGGCAATCCGCGACAATCCCTCCTGCATGTGCAACATAAACATTTCCCACTAATCCTGAGTTGTCGGCATTTGTGACAATGAGTGTCTCACCATCGCCCGCAATCGATGAAAAGAATAACAAAGAATGGCTTACGTTTGATGCGAATGAGATCTGATTTGCCGCGCATGGTTTCCCTGTCGAATGAATGAAAATGGATAATGCGGCAACATTGTAGCCGCGAGTTATATCATTTATATCAACAGGCTTGTTAGGAGTCTTTACTATCAGGAAAGGAGTCAAGCGAATACATTAACTGCCCAAAAAGTGGCTCTCTGAGAGTTGCCGTGATTCTGGCACACGGATTACGCGGATACTTCGACAGGCTCAGTACAAGTTTCACGGAAAAACCTTTAAGTCCCATTCTTTCTCCGTGTTTTCCGTGACTTCCGTGTACCAAAAAGGTTTAATTACGGCGATTCCTAATGAGCCCAAAAAGAAGAAAATCACTTCGCCAGTGGGACATGAATAAAAAACGCGCTCCCCGGCAATTTTTCTTCATCGTGACCGGGGCTTTCCGCCCAAATCTTTCCCTTGTGCGCTTTGACGATGCCCGCCGCGATGGCAAGACCCAAACCGGGTCCGCCGCCTTTGAATTTGGTGCGACCCGAGGAGTGCAACTCCACGTCGCCGAGTTGATAGAGCTTCTCGAACACCATCTTGTGATCGGCGGGGTCGATGCCGATGCCGGTATCGCGGACGCAGATCTCGCACATGTCCCCGACACCGCTCTCATGGACCACTGTCGCGCTGACGGTGATTCTTCCTCCATCGGGAGTGAACTTGATGGCGTTGACAATCACGTTGTCGAGCGCTTTTTGCAGGAGTTCGCTGTCTGCCATCAACGGAGGAGCGGCTGAGATGGACGGATCAAGCTCCAATGTGAGTTGACGCGTTTTCAGGTCGGCGGCGTAATCCTTTTGGACGAGTCGCAGGATGGGACCGAGCGAGGTCTGATCCAGATGCGGGTTCAGCACCTGGTTCTCCAGCCGCGCCACATCCAACATGCTGTTGACCACTTGATGCAGGCGCTCGCTCCCTTGCAGCACGCCGTCTACGGCTTGGGCGAGTTCGGTATTGGTCTTAACAGCGGGCGCGGCTTTGACCATGCCCATGTAGCCTTTGATGACCGTGAGCGGCGTGCGCAGTTCGTGCGCGGCGACATTGATGAAGTCGCTTTTGTTCTTGTCGAGTTTTTTGAGCGTGTCGTGCGCCACGCCGAGTTCATCCACGCGTTGTTCGACCATGCGCTCCATCATTTCGTTGAAGCGCGTGACCTCGTCGAAGAGTTTTGCGTTCTCCAGGGCGATGGAGGCTTGCAGGGCGAAGGTGCTGGCAAGCAGGACATCGTCGGGGTTGAACGCGGAAGGGTCACTGCGGGTCATTGTCAACATGCCGACGAATTTCTTTTTCGATTGCAGCGGCACGCTCAGCACGGAACGGTCGAGCGGAAGCCATTCCGATTGCCCCCAGCCGCGCGTTTGCTGTATGTCGTTGACCAGTATCGGGTCGGTCTGCTTGGCAACGAAGTGCAGGATGTTCGTGCCGTTGATGTTGTAATTCAGTTCCTCGATGGGCGCATTTTCAGGAAAGCCGCGATGTGCGACAAGTTCCATGCCGTTCACCGCCTCGAGGAACAGCGCGCAACGGTCGTGCGGCACTACATTGGTTAATTGTTCGACGATCTGCGCCGGCACCTCGTCCACCTTGCCCAGCGAGGAGATCAGGCGCATGGCTTTGGTGAGCGCTTCTGCCCCGCGACGCCGGGCTTGTTCGCTGGAGTACAGTTTCGCGTTCTCGGCGGCGGTTTGTTCGGACCATTCCTTGGCGATGGAAAGTTCGATGGCGCGATCCTTAGATTCTTTGAGCAGGCGTTCCACCTCGCGCTGTGCCAGTTCCTTTTGTTGTGAGAGCATCACGCGCAGGAGCGCGCTACTGACGAGGTTGCGCACGCGCACGTACACCTCCCAGTCGCGGGGACCCATCTCCACCCACATGAATCCGAAGCGGTTATGCGCCAGCGAGAGAGGCATGATGACCGCCGTGTAGCGCCGCCCCTCGGGAGTTTTTCCGCGCGGCACCAGTTGACCGGTGCCCACGAAGGTGCGCTGTGATGGGACCTCGAACTTTGCGCCTTCATATTGGAACAATAGATTATAGTTTTCAGGCGGGGCGGAGGAAACCAGTTGCGGCGATGAGGTCGAATCGCTGAAGAACATCACGTACCAGCGTTCGATGCCCATTTCGGGGAAGCGTTCTTCAATTGCCGCGCCCAGTCGATCCATGCTCATGACCGGCGCCATCGAAAAACTGAACCCTTGCAGAATATGTTCTTGTTGTTCGAGCATCAGGCGACGGTATGCCTGCGAGCGTTGAGAAAGTTCGCCCACCAGCAAACGCGCCTGTTGGAACATATTCTCGGCGAGCAACTTCGTGTCGTGTTCTTTGATGCCGCCCAGCGCGTACCGCCTCATAACAGAGATGACGCTGTGCCATGCATTGGCTGGTAGATCGCGCTTTTCCATCAATTCGATCATGGAGTTGATGGCTTTGAGGAAGTCATCCCCGTTTGTGTTTTCGCGCAGGGCAGAAAGGAGCGTATCCCAGGCGAGGCTGAATGAATCGCGGAAGGAGGCCTGCGCCGGGTCGTTCTCCATCACACCGGTGGAAGCCATCAACGCCCGCAGTGCGGCTTCGCGCTTATTTTCCAACCGCCCCGTTTTTGCCACTTCGCGCGGCGCTACTGCCGCCTGTTTGATGTTTTCCGGGAGACACCCGCACGACCAGCGGATCAGCAACTGCGTTGGGGTAACAGTCACTTTTTGAATTGTGTCGCCGTCGATCCGCTTGATCAACGCTTCGAATGCCTGTTTCCCCGCCGTGTAAAACGACTGTCGCACGGTGGTCAGTGAAACCCCGGTGCTTTGCGCCTCGCGCAGATCGTCGAAGCCAGCCACGGCAATCTCATCGGGCACGCGGATTCCACGCTGTTGCAGAATTTCGAGCGCGCCAAACGCCATGCGGTCGTTTGCCGCTACGAGCGCCTCGAACTGAACTTTGCGCTCGTCGAGCAATAGTTGAATTCCATCCCGCCCGCTGTCAGGCGAGTAGTCCCCGTCCACCACAAGGCGTTCATCGAAGCGGATGCCTTGCGCCTTCAGTTCTTCCTTATACGCGTTAAAACGCTGTTCCGCGTCGATCTGCCCGCGAATGCCGCGCACAAAAGCAATGCGTTTGTAACCGTGCTCTTCGATCAGGTGACGCACCAGCGAACGCATCCCCTCCGTGTTATCCGGAATGAACATGGAGGCGTTATCCAGGTCCACCGATTGCGTGACGAGAGGCAATTCCCCAAACATCTCCCGAAAAATTTTCAAGTCTTCCGCGCTTACGCCGAACGCGGTATCCCCGGTGACGATCAAACCGTCCAGCTGTTCGGCGCGGGCAAGATCATAAAACCCGAACGACGGCTTGGGTTGGATGTATAGTTTGAGCGTGCCGCCGACAAAATACACAACATTGATATTGTTCTCTTCGCCGGCGTCGTTAATACCCGCGAGGAATTCCGACCCCCAGGCGCGGCCCACCTGGGAGACAAAGACACCAATCGTTTTGCGTTTCGTAGATGTTGGCATATGAGTTAGGATTGCCGCAGGCGGCTTATCTCGCGTGGAAAGTATATCGCTTCACGCCCAGCCAACCCTGATTCGGCTCTTTACAAATTTCTCAGGTGGAGGCGGCAAGCGGGAGGCGCATCTGCCATTGCGAGAGAGGCTCGCGCTCGAAGCAAGCGCGTTCGAACACCGCGCCCAGTTCCTCGGGGTAGATTGCCGGCACGTGCCATGTTTTACCGGGGTGATTGGCGATCACCTGCTTCAACAGATCAGCGCCATGATGGTTTCCGCGCGCTTCGGGCTTTACCAACAGGGACCACACCACCACGTGGTTGGCGCCTGGATCTGAAAGCACAATGAGCGCTGGACCTTTGCAAAAGGCGCGCACAGGCGGGGTCAGTTGGGAGATGGTCTCGCCGGCTAACTGCCACGGCAGATCGGATAACCCGAATTGTGAGATCAGCGCTCCCGCGTCGCGCGCGTCGATCTCTTGCAACGCGCCGTCTTCGAGCTCCACCGCCTCCCGGCGGATCATACCGATTAACCGTCTTACGATCTGGAACTCGAATTTTTCATAAAGGCGCACCGCCGGATCGTTTTGCTCGATGACTTCAAGAGTCATCGCATGGTCGCCGCGTTCGCGCGCTTCGCGGATCAACTTGTCCATCAGCCATGAGCCGGCGCCTTTGTTGCGCGATTCAATGGCGATGCCCATTGCCGCGAGGCGGCTCGTCCAACCTCGCCGCGCGATCAAGGCGACTCCTACCATTTGATCGTCTGTGAATAAAACACGGCTCGCGGTCAGGTCGATGCTGTCTTTACGGACCATGCCGAGGAATTGCGAGAGGTTGAGATGGATGGGGACGGGATATTCTTCAAAGCCGCGATTCAGCGTCTGGACAAGATCAGGCAGGCGCAGGTCTGAAGCGGGCCGCAGGTCGAAATCCATGCGCCGAATTTTACCCGCATCCCATGTATAATCCGCCCGTCCAAAGTGGTCAATTTCATGACAGACTACAGCGCGTATCGCCGTCACAGAATGCTTCGCGGAGGACGGCGTTGAGAACAGTAAGGAATTTAAATGACAGACTTTAATCGTATTGCTAAAAAAACAGTGTGGGTGTTATTTCTCGCGCAAAGTTTTGCGTCGGCGGGATTCATCGCCGCCGCGGCGATCAACCCTATCCTCGGCGCGAAACTCGCCTCAGACCGCTCATGGGCAACTCTGCCGACCGCCGCGTATTTGTTGAGCGGCGCGCTTTCGGCTTCGGCATGGGGCATCATCATGGATCGCATTGGGCGGCGCAACGGAATCGTGTCTGGTTTGTTGATCGGCATTCTTGGAAATATTTTAGTTTTGTTCGCCATTCAACATGCTTCGTTCTTGTTGGTCATCCTCGGCTTGATGATGATGGGCGCGACCAACTCGGCGGTGCAGTTGGGCCGCTTTGCCGCGGCGGAAGTCAATCCACCGGACCGGCGCGGACGGGCGATCTCGATGGTGGTGCTGGGCGGCGTGATCGGGACGATTCTGGCGCGCGTTTCCGCCGTGCCGATGAGCGGGTTCGTTGTTTCGCTTGGAATGGATGAACTCGCCGGCGCATACGCAACCACCCTAATTCTGTTTGCTATTGCCGCCGTTCTTGTCTTTGCCGGTCTGCGCCCCGACCCGCGCGATGTGGGCAAAGAAGTGGCAAAGCAATATCCATCCGAGATTCCGCATGGCGAGGCGCGTCCTATTTTACAGATCCTGCGTCAGCCCGCGGCGGTCACCGCGGTCGCCGCGATGATGCTTGGGCAAGTGGTGATGGTCGCGATCATGGTCATCACCTCGCTGCACATGGAAGACCATCAGCACGCGCGCGCCGATATTTACACCGTGATCTCGGCGCACACGTTCGGCATGTTCGCGCCTTCGATCATCTCCGGTTGGTTGTTGGATAAGATCGGACGCGGCAGGATGATTTTTATCGGTTCGTTCACTTTGCTGTTATCCTGTATCACCGCCCCGCTTTCTCCGAATGTGTTGCCATTAGGTATTTCGTTATTTTTACTTGGCGCGGGTTGGAACTTTTGTTTCGTCGGCGGCTCGACGCTGCTTTCGGATCAACTCTCACCGGTGGAGCGTTCGCGCACGCAAGGCACGAGCGACTTCCTCGTGGGGCTGGCTTCGGCGATCATCAGCCTCTCCAGCGGATTCATCTTCGACGCCTCGAGTTACACGATGATGGCGGTCATTGCGGGAATTTTGGCTCTCGTGCCGTTGTTTATGGCGTGGTCATATATGAGGGGGACGCGGATGCAAGTGCAAATGTAGACAGGTAGACAGGTAGACACGTAGACAAGTTGTAAGACACGGTAAACTCGTACCTGACGGAGAATCTGGAAAAGTCGTAACAGATTAGCGCCTTAACAATTTCATACCAAAAGTACTTAATCCATAATGGG
>Ga0209063_1000404_pt1 | contig 30993 bp, 27 predicted proteins | sample KloWWTmeKNB19Kit_FD_187177 | JGI IMG/M metagenome (GOLD analysis project Ga0209063, IMG submission 187177) | Active sludge microbial communities from Klosterneuburg, Austria, studying microevolution and ecology of nitrifiers - Klosterneuburg... | ecosystem: Engineered > WWTP > Aerobic digester >... | reverse complement strand
TCGTTATCGCGGCTATTGCTTTCTTCTTGATGCGTAAAAAGAAAGATCAAACTACGCAAGCTTAAAATTATCATCTCTCTAAATTAAAGATGAGCTCAATCTAAAAATTGAACTCATCTTTTAGAGAACATGTAATTTTTGTGCAGAGTTGGGGATAGTTGATCAACGATTTATGATGTACTGAAACGCGCCGACTCCAGAAATTTTTGCCTCGCATGAATATTATTAGCGATTCAAAATGTTGTAGTAAAGTATGATCTCAAGCGTGAATCAAAACGCTACAACAAAGCTTATCCTGATGAGCTTCGTTCACGCGGTAATGAACATGTGGTGTACAACTAAATTTTCTTTAAGATATTATCGATCAGTGTACTCAACTTTTTTGTTTCATTGAGACCTTTGCAAAACGCTGTTTTATAGAATTTCAGATCAATAAAAACAGCTGGTTAGGTACCCAGATCCAGTATTGGCTTTTGAAAAAGCTCCTTATTTACTTCTACAATATCGTGAAATCCCATAAAAGTTTAAATAACCCTGCGTTTTATGAAATTATTCACGGATTACTTTTTAAGAATCATTTTTAAGAATCATTTACCGAAATGGTAGTTAATCGGCTTTTTGCAATTCCATCCAACGCTCAAAAAGCTAACCATCCATTAATATAAAGCGTGTCGTTACCAATGGCTTGACGACCAAATCCATCGTAGTTCCGTATTCCACCGTTAAATTGGAAGTAATGGATATATTGTACCGCTACGCGCAAATTAGCCAGGGTAGATAAAGTGGCAGCGGATTTGCCAAACGGCGTATAACTTATTTCTGCTGTGAACGCTTGAGAATTAGGTTTTCCGCTGGTGCTTCCGCCAATAGGTTCTCCCGTATTGAAAATGATGTTATCTCGAGTTCCAGTCATTTGTGAATAAAATAGGCTTACACCATATGTTTGTTGATAGGTATATCCGGTTCTGATTCTTGCCGTATCGAGACTGCTAAATTTTTTCTCAGCAAATCCTAATGCAACGCTGGCATTCATATCGCGCTGTTCTCTGAGATAAGTCGCTTGTAGTTCAAAAATATGCGTCCTGTTACCCAAGTATTGATAAGTCGTATCAAAACCGTAATCGTAATAACTGTCGGTGCCGACACCTGGCATTCTTTGTGGATTGACGTTGGCTTGTAACCCATAAGCACCTATCATGCCGTAATGACCATTCCAATCATGCTGTAATGCAACTCGCCAGTAAGGTGCGCCCCCATTGATTCTGTTTTGTTCGGGATCGAATGTACCGACACCTTTTTGTGCATTTTTGGGGAGCATGGTGTATCCACCTGCTTCTATGTACAGCAAGTTTTTCCACATGGCATAAGCCGAAGCGCCAATGACTTGACCACCTAATGTGTCAATTAACGGTCCTGCGGCCGGAGTGGGTGCCAAATCCGAGGATGAGTATGGAAAACTCCATACCGGCGTGGTATTCCAGAGATCCGAGACAGAGGGTGAGTTATTCGTCGTAATGCCATAGACCAACTGATTACCGCCAATATCGCTCCGATCCGCGATGCGAATATTAGTGTTATCAAGCTCCCATTTTTTTTCAACGCCGCTGTATGTTCCTTGAATAAACGCTCCCATCTTTGGAGCAATGCGTCCCGCATAAAAAACAGAGGCTTCATCTAGCGTAGCATTATTGTTACGACCGTAGCCATCAGCCGCGCCATCGGGTTGGTCTTTAATGGTGTTGGTAAATGAACCGCGTATCATTGCACTAATAGGCGGAATATATTTCAGTTTGCTATCGGAGTTACCAGTAGTTGTATAACCATTTAATTTAAAATTTCGTCCGATCGGGGTCAGGTTCGGACCGAATGATTGAACATGACAACTACTGCAAGGCAATCCAGTTTGACGAGCAAAGCTCGGCATGGCGTAGGAATGTTGTGTTACTAACATGCTTATTAAGAAAGCAAATATGATGATCATTGAATTTTTGTTCATTGCGCTCACTGTAAGTAATGTGATTTTATTTCAAAAATATTGAATCACCATTACGAACCCATTCAACAGAAAGTCAATTTACATAGAAATAATTGCTTGTCAAAAACAACAATAGATTGAGTATGGTTCTTTAGGTCAAGGCAATATACTCTCTTGCACATCAATAAACCGTAAAGTTATTGTGATTATTTTGTGGAAATCAAAAAAAATATGACGCAAACTAATTAATTGAATTTCAAATTATTTAAACAGTAGATTGGCTTGTGAAAAGGCAAAATAAAATGACGGCTTTGGTATATTTATTTCAAATTTTCTAAATGAAGTCGATGGAGAATGCGATGTACAATCGGTGCAAGGATAACACCAGCAGCGATGATGACCACTAATCCACAATATAAAGCATAGAATCCTGCGAAAAGCTTGCCCTCAAAAGTGCAAGGCGTGTCAACAGGCCCCATTCCTCCCAGCAGCATGGAAGCATTTAAGAATGCATCAATCCAACTCAAATTAACCAAAAAATAAAATCCAAGCATCCCGATAAATAAAGACAGAAATATTAACGCTAAGGTAAAAATTCCACTGTGCGCTAATCTTAATAAAAAATGTTGTGTTGAGATCACTGGTTGGGAACGATGTTCATACTTAGGAAAGAGATTTGTCATGTTTTTTTGTTCTGGTTCATTAAGCAATGGCTACATTAGCATCAAATAAAATGTGATGATCCGTTTGATTATATTAAAAAAATCTGAATCAAAATAAATTGATTCGATATTTACTTCGATTGAATAAAAACATTCGTTTTGTGATAGGGCTGTGATATAAAATGCAGTAACTATCTCAGCAGTTACACTCATAATTTTTATTGCCCTGAATTGAAAATCAAACAAACCGAGCCGGCTCAGTTGCTCAATTTTCTGAAATTGAGTGTATTGATTCTAATTTTGACGTTATTGATTGGTTGCATATCGCCAATCGCGTTAAATCGTGCAGTTTTGGCATATGACGATGCGGTAACGGATACCATCTCGCAGCAATTGTTGATTAATATCGTTCGCGCACATCATCGTCAGCCTATTCACTTCACGGGGGTCTCCAATATTGCGGCAACCTTCACTTTTCATGCTAATGCGGGTGCCACACCTGCTTTGGGAGGCTTGGCGGGTACTTCATTGATGCCTATTTTTGGAGGGGGAGTTGCTGAAAGTCCAACCATCAGCATTGTTCCGATTGAGGGAGAAGATTTTACTAAACGGTTATTGACACCATTTGCGCAAAATAAGCTGACTTTATTGTTACGTCAACGCTACGACGTTGATTTGCTGCTGCGAATGATGGCGCAAGAAGTACGCTTGCTAGAGCAGGCGCAATATGGCATATATCGTAATAAACCTTCTGATACTGAAAGTTATAAGATGTTTCGCCGGATTGTTTTACATCTTTCAGCGATTCAAGATGCAAATGAACTGCACGCGGAACCTCTGCCCTTAATTCATAACTGGACTATACCGGCGCGCGCATTTGCGAAAGAAGGATTTTCTGCATTACAAAAGGAATACGAGATTGAGCATGACCCCAAAAACAATGTTTATAAATTAAGCAAGCACACTGCAGGCCCTATTTTAATCACTAACTACGACCCTAGCTTACTATCCGCGCAGGAAAAAGAAGAAATGCATCAAATAGTCGAAGATTGGGATATCAATGATATCGCTTTTGATATTCGTCCAGGTTATTTCGGCGGTGAGTGGCCGATGCGAGGAATCTTTAGATTAAGAAGCTTTCATGCCATTTTGGGTTTTCTCGGCAAGGCATTAGGCAATGAACTGGGGTATCACGTTGATAAAGATTTTCGGACGCCACCCATATTGGGGGATGAGAATCCTGATTTAACGATGGCGATGATGGTTTCGAATTCAGCACCAAGAGATGCAGATATTTCTGTGCGTTGGAATGACCGATACTATGCGGTCGATACCCGTAGCCAATATGCCCGTTGGAATAGAGATGCATTTCAATTGTTATTTTTGTTATTTCAAATGACCGTCACAGATATTCCACGGGTTGGCGTGCCCAGTATCACGATTGCGAAATAATATGCGAGCGGTTTTTCTGGACTTCGGTTCTGTCAGTCGCAATGATCTGGATTGCACGTTATTAGAACAAGCGATCTCACCTTGGCGCTACCATCACAATTCCTTGGAACAGGAAGTATCGCAAAAAATTCGCGAAGCCGAAGTGATCGTCAGCAATAAGGTATTGGTTAATCGAGAATCGATTGAAGCGGCACCGTGTTTGAAGCTCATTTGTGTAGCGGCAACCGGATATAACAATGTGGATTTGGCGGCTGCGGCTGAACGCAATATTGCAGTGTGCAATGTGCGTAACTATGCGACGCCTTCTGTGGTTCAGCATGTTTTTCTGTTGATGTTGAGTTTGTCGCGCCACTTTATCGATTATCAGCAGCTCGTAAAACGGGGCGGTTGGCAATCGAGTCAATTTTTTTGCCCAATGGATTTTCCTATTAACGAGCTATCCGGTAAAACATTAGGTATTATTGGCTATGGTGTTTTGGGCAGAGCCGTGGCGCAAGTGGCTCAAGCGTTCGGAATGAATGTTTTCATTGCGGAACATAAACATGCAACGCCACGACCAGGCAGAGTTGAATTTGACACGGTCATTCGTCAAGCCGATTTTATTACATTACATTGCCCGCTATCGGCAGAAACACATCACCTGATTGGGCAACGTGAATTAGCGTTGATGAAATCATCTACCTATTTGATTAATACCGCACGTGGTGGCTTGGTTAACGAAGCCGATTTGCTCGATAGTTTGGCTTCTGAACGAATTGCCGGCGCCGCGATTGATGTGGTGCAACAAGAACCACCCACGCAAGATAGCCTGATTTTACAATCGCACCTTAACAATTTGATTATTACACCGCATGTTGCTTGGGCTAGTCTTGAATCTCGGCAGCGTTTGCTCAACTTATTGGCAGAAAATATACGAAATTTCCTACAGCATAAACCATTCAATCAAATCGTCGATGTATTTGCTGAATCCCGTGGTAGGCGGGGATCTAATGGAGTTTAAGTCATGCAACAATGGATTTATCTATCCATCGCCATCATCAGCGAAGTGATCGCGACTTCCTGCTTGAAAGCTTCGGAAGGTTTTACTCGTTTCTGGCCTTCGATTGTCGTGGTTATTGGTTATTTATTAGCTTTTTATTTATTGTCATTAACGCTTAAAACTATTCCTGTTGGCATTGCCTATGCGGTTTGGTCAGGTATCGGTATCGTGTTAATCGCTCTGGTGGGTTGGTTGTTTTTGGATCAAACGCTGGATACACCCGCCATCATTGGACTTACACTCATCATCATGGGGGTGATCGTTATCAATGTTTTTTCTAAAACAATCTCGCATTAAACATGAATAAAGCGTTTATCAAAGAAAGTGAAGAAGATGACGAACTCGATGGTTCGCCACAATTACCACAGGGAGTAAAGAATTATATTACTCCATCTGGGCATAAACAATTGGTCGATGAATTCGATCAGTTATGGAAAGTAGAACGTCCGGAATTAGTAAAAACCATATCTTGGGCAGCATCGAACGGCGATCGCTCGGAAAATGGCGATTATATTTACGGGAAAAAACGTTTGCGTGAAATCGATCGCCGTCTACGGTTCTTGTCCAAACGATTAGAAAATGCCGAAGTAGTTGACCCCGCACAGCGCAGCGATTGTGACCAAGTCTTTTTTGGCGCAACGGTCACGATCTGTAATGAACAAGGTGAAGAACATACTTACAGCATCGTCGGTTTAGATGAAACAGATCCCGCTCGTGGTCGTATCAGTTGGATTTCTCCACTGGCCAAAGCATTGCTTAAAGCCCGCGAAGGTGATGTGGTAAAAATGCATACGCCTAAAGGCGTTGAAGATTTAGAGATCGTTGAAATTCGCTATGAAGCGCTTTAATGTCTTCAGAATTTAGCTTCACGTCGCCGTGCCAGTATACAATTGTTATCGGATGTATTAATTCACCTCACCAAGAACAGAAAGAATGTGCTATTCATTTCACAGTTTCAAAATATGAATGCGCGATAGTTATTGATTGAATTCTGCTCCGATCTTTTTCTTTGTTAAAAGAACTGATAATAGACATGATTAAATGGTTTTTCCATAAGGATTTGTATGCAAGAGCATAATGATATTCAAAATGAAGAGCGGTTGAGCAAAATGCAAGCAATTCGAAACGATATTGCTCAGAATGCTCAGTTTAACAATGCTTTTATCGTAATGAATGCGCTCGCTGCAATCATTGCAAGCTATGGACTTTTGGCCGACAGTGTAGCCGGCGTTATCGGTGCCATGTTAGTTGCAATGTTATTGGGGCCTATTGCGGGATTGGCATTGTCGTTGGTCGATGGAGATTTCTCTTTGTTTAAACAATCATCGAAGTCTTTATTAGGTGGTGTCGGTATTGTCATTTTCTGCGCACTTATTATTGGTTTTATTCATGACGATATGCCGATTACCAACGAATTGCTGGGCAGGACAAATCCCAATTATTTAGATTTAATGATTGCACTCGCCGGTGGTGCTGTTGGTGCTTATGCCGTTATTACGCCGGGATTACCAGTTGCGATTATCGGAGTGGCAATTGCAACCGCTCTTGTGCCACCCTTATGCGCTGGAACGATTTTTTTAGCACGGAGCAATTGGGACTATGCTTTCGGTGCTTATCTGCTGGCAATCACCAATATTGTCGCCATTCAATTTTCATCATCGATTGTGTTATGGCTTTCTGGTTTTCATAACGCAATCAATCGGTTCTACAGTAATAATAAAGTGATTTGGTTGAATGGAATCAGCATTTTGTTGATGATAGTGCTATTTGTGACGCTTTCCGCCAACACCAGGATCTTGGTGAATAAAGTGATTTATGAAACAACAGTACGCAATTTATTAGCTGAGGAATTTAAAAATTATCCCGGCGCGTATGTCACCGACGTAAGGATTTCGCCGGAAAATGATAAAAGTATCATTCGAGTAGTCGTGCGCAGCCCAACAAATTTTTCAGCACAAGATGTTGCGAGGATCGAATCAAAACTCCCGGTTTCATCGGATAATCTACCGGCAGAGCTGAGACTTCGTCATGTAAAAGTTTCGGTTATGACAAAAGATGGACTCATTTATGATGCTGAAATGTCTCAACTGAGTACACCCAATGAAACTGAACTCGAGAATCTTGTTTCTACTCATATTGATTAACTAGTTATTTCTATGAATTTATTCTCTGCAAATTCAGTTTTTAGATTTCTAATGAAAAATTCGGATTAAAACTCACCATGCACTCTTACTCCAAACACATTTACCGGGCCACGATCTGCATTGAAGCCAGGATTGCTAATATGCTGATAATCCGAGGATATCCATAATGAACTGAGTAAACTGAGGCTATAAAAAACATTCACCACATGCTCAGGTTGTGCGCGAATCCTTCCGTCACCGATAAATCCATCAATGCCGCCCATATTTAAATACTTGGCATGCACGTTTGAAATCCAGCCTGCGGCAAATCCGATTCCAAACGAATCTCTCTTGCGTCCCCATCGCCAACCATTGGCCAATGCACCCAATGAGATCGATCTATCTGTTGAAGTGTAGGAATATACTTCGGTTTTACCGTCGCTATACATCCCTCGAAAAAATAAGCCAATATCGTCCATCACTTGCTGTTCAAGGTTAATGCCTATGCCCATTTTGTCATTGGGTTTGCGCGCCCAGCATAAATCTGGAGCACCTGCATTGCCTGATCCGTAATTGAAACCGGTACAAGTTGTGGCGTTCCGATTAGGATTAAGTTCGAAGGCTGCAATAGCATCACTAAATTTGCCCATGTTTTCATGGTTTCTATAAGCTAAGATCCTTACCGCGCCGGGCTGTCCATACAGAGAATGCTTATGTTCCAGTTCGAGTTGCTGTCCGTAATAAGTAAATATCCGCGAGTCAATCGGCAGTTGATTGGGATTGGTAGGAGTGGCTACGTGGCTAAAACGTATAGCCCAATCATCATGGAGATATTCGCCTGATAAACCATAAGTATATCCTCTCGCATCTGAGGCAAAATCAAAGGCGGCATAAGTCATAAAGCCCATGTTAAAAAATTGTCGGCGCAGATCACCGGAGTATGAATTTTTATCGAATAAATCGAGAACGCTAAATTTGCCAATCCTGATCACGAGGCGTCTGCTGTCCACGGTCGTGCCGAGCTGCATCGGATCAGAGTCAAGCTGTATGCGTTTTCCGCCAAATCCAAAAACTTGCTTAAAAAATACTCGGGATGTGAAATAGATGGGGGTTTCAGAACCGCCTTTTTGTAACTCAAAGTTTTGTATCGCGCCGCCAAAACCTTTTAAATCGGACAAAGCGCGTGTAGAAATCAAATCCGGCGAGAAATAAATTTCTCCGCCATTCCATACCTTGAGTCCAAAATACAATGTGCCGGTGCCGCTAAAGCTTCTTTCGCTGTCCGGCAGTAGGGAATTGGGTGTTCCATTCAAGTTCGTATAAGCGGCCGGAAAAGCGTTTTTCCAACTGGAGATATAGGTAAATTGACCATAAACATTCCAGCGTTCATTCTTTAAATCATGAAGCCCCTTTTTCGACAGCAGATTCATAAAATCAAATGCATCTGAAGCGCGTGGGTCAGGCTCGGTAACCGATGCTTGAACAGATAAAACTAGAAATAACAGAGAATAAAGAAGGAGTAATTTTAAAAACAATGTATTAACAATTCAGTAACAAATCCTCATACATTCTCTATTAACTCTGTTACAAGAAGATTAAAAATGGGATGCAAATGCTTCCCTTTATTTAGCTTTTTTATAAAACCTTGGATTTCCGAGAAAATTAGCCTACCTCAATCTTTTTTTAAGAAGAAAGTGATGGTTATTCGTTGTGCTTCAGTATTTCTCGGGCGTGTTGACGTGTTGCTTCGGTAATTTTTATGCCGCCCAACATGCGGGCGATTTCTTCGATGCGATCGTGTGAATTGAGGACTTTGATGTGGCTGAGAACCTGCGGTTTTCCTGCGTCTGAAGTGGAGGTTATTTTATTGACTTGCCATTGTTGATCGCCCGCGGCGGCAACTTGCGGTAAGTGGGTGATACATAAAACTTGGCATTCCTTTCCCAATTTTTTTAGCAAATTACCAACGATCTCAGCAACTTTTCCACCGATACCGACATCCACTTCATCGAAAATTAAAGTAGGGACATGAATGGCTTTGCTGGCAATGACTTGTAACGCTAAGCTGATGCGCGACAGTTCACCTCCTGACACGGTTTTATTCAATGGTTGCAGCGGTAAGCCTTCATGTGCGGCAATTTGAAATTCGATTTGCTCCAAACCGGTTGCGTTGCTTTGTGCCAAGGGGGTTAGCTCTACTGCAAATTGTCCGCCATTCATGGCAAGGGTTTGCATGGCTGTTGTCACGTTGAGTGATAACGATTTGGCGGCTTTGATGCGAGCGACACTGAGTTTTTCGGCTCGTTGTAGGTAAGCGGTTTGTGCTTCGATTTCCAACGTTTTTAATTGTTCACTATTTGATTCGGCATTAAGTGTTTGAAGCTTATTTTCAAGCGAAATTTGTAATTCAGGAAGTTGTTCAGGCGCGATACGAAATTTGCGCGCTATGCTGTGAATCGCCGACAATCGTTGTTCGGCATCTTGCAGTCGTTGTGGATCAAGATCCAACGATTGACGATAATCACGCAACGCATAAATGCTTTCTTGCAACTGAATAGCGGTGGAATCGAGTAAATCAACGATTTCTTTCAGTTGTGGGTCATATTCGAACTGTTGTTGCAGTTGGTTATGCACGGAATGGATTTGCGATAAGGCAGCCTGTTCGTTTTCTGAGAGTAATTCGATACTATTTTCTGCGGTTGATAGTAAAGAAGCGACATGAGACAGTCGAGCATGATCGGTTTGTAAGGCATGCCATTCGTCAATCGTGAGATTTAATGCGGATACTTCTTGTAATTGCCATTCTAATTGTTCGCGTTTGCTCTGAGAATCTGCGGAAGATTGTTGTGCTGCGATGCGCTGTTGCATGAGCGCTTGCCAATTTTGGTATGCGCTACGGACATTTTCTGATAAATCTTCGCATTGCGCATAAGCATCTAGCAATTCGCGTTGTGCATCACGTTGTAACAAAGATTGATGTGCGTGCTGGCCGTGGATTGCGACTAACAAGCTGCCAGCCGTGCGCAATTGTTGCAGAGTTGCGTTGTGTCCATTGATATAGCTTCGCGACCGTCCATTGGATTCAATAATGCGGCGCATGAGGCAGACACCAGGATCGCCTTGTAAATCATGGTCATTTAGCCAATCAATTAAGGTCTGCTGCGAATGAATTTCAAAGGTTGCATTGATTTCAGCGCGCTCGCAACCTGGGCGTATTTGTTGTATATCGCCACGTTCGCCCAAGGCGAGCATAAGTGCATCCAGTAGAATAGACTTTCCAGCACCCGTTTCTCCCGTTAATACGGTGAATCCAGGTAAAAAATCCAATTCAATGTGATCAACGATAACAAAGTTGTGGATGCTAAGATGTTTGAGCATACAATTGCGGGTGACAATCAATTAAGGAAACTCGCTCCAACCGAGCTTTTCTCTTAGCATGCGATAATAGCTATGATTAACTGGGTGCAACAATCGCACGGTTTGCGGGTGGCGTTTGATCATGATGTGATCGGTTTGTTCTAAATCAAAATAAGCGTGACTATCGCAATTGATGCCCACATTGACGGAACTGCGCATATTAATTTCAATATTTGCTTCGGCGCCAATCACGATAGGACGGTTACTCAAGGTGTGTGGACATACTGGAACCAACGTGATGAGATTCAGGCTAGGGAACAGAATAGGGCCGCCTGCCGATAAGGCATAGGCCGTGGAACCTGTAGGCGTAGCGATAATCAATCCGTCGGAACGTAAGGTATTCATGTATTCGCCGTTGATTCTGACCTCAAACTCTATCATGCCGCTACTGACGCCGCGATGCAGCACAACATCGTTGAAGGCGAGATTATTGAATCGACAAGTTCCTGCTCGTGAAACTTCGGCAGATAACAAAATGCGTTCTTCCGTATCATAATGACCCGATAATATTTCTTCTAAAGATGCAAGCATATTGTCTAAGGATAAGTCAGTCAGAAACCCTAGCCTGCCCTGATTGATGCCGATTAAGGGCACGTCATACGATACCAGCATGCGCGCGATATTTAGCATGGTGCCATCGCCGCCTATGACTATGGCGAGATCCGCCTGCTGCGCAATTTTTTCAAGCGATGACGTTTGGTAAGTTTTGGCAATTTTCTCCGAAGCACTAAATTCATCCACCAGAACTTGATTTCCTCTGGTAGTCAAATAGTCAGCTAGTTTTAACAGCGGAACAGTGATCTCGGCATTTTTGAATTTTCCGATTAACGCAATGGTTTCAAATGTGCGAGTCATGGATCGATTGTGGTAATGGTAAAAAACTTTTATTCATGTTGAGTGGATTTTTTAATGTCATTTAACGTTTAAATTTATCTTTTACGCTATCAGAATTCCCCAGTTGTTTTCTGGAAAGTAATACCTATATTTATTCTTCAGACAAAGTGAGGGTTTTGTTTTTAAAAGTCTAACATAGAAAAATTAAAAGCCTATATTGATCGGTGACATCGCAGTAATAAATGAAGCTTGTTGGTGTAAAATAAACCTATGCTAAATGAACGCGCACAAATACTTCTCAAAACATTGATCGAACGCTATATCCACGAAGGTCAGCCAGTGGGTTCACGCGTTTTATCGAAGTTTTCCGGTTTAGATTTAAGCCCTGCAACGATTCGCAATGTGATGTCGGATTTGGAAGAAATGGGCTTGGTTACTAGTCCGCATACGTCGGCTGGTCGTGTACCAACGGCCCAAGGGTATCGGTTTTTTATTGATACGCTATTAGTTGTGCAGACGTTGAATAAAACCGAGTTGAACCATATGGAAAGTCATTTGCACCCGGATAATCCTTCGCGTCTCATTAATGTTGCTTCGCATTTGTTGTCAGAGCTGACACGATTCGCAGGTTTAGTGATAACGCCTAAACATAAGGGTGCGGTGTTTCGCTATATCGAATTCATGGCGCTTTCCGAGAAGCGGATTTTGTTGATTATCGTGACGCCGGAAGGTGATGTGCAAAACAAAATTATTTTCACGCAAACTCCTTATACCCAAGCGGATTTGATCGAAGCGGGAAATTTTATTAATCAGCATTATGCAGGTTGTGCGTTGGACGAAATCCACCGCCGTTTGAATGTTGAACTAAAAGAATTGCGTGGAGAATTGATTAGTTTAATGAGTGCGGCAATTGAGGTGAGCGGCAGTGCGGCGAATGAAAATAGCGAAGCTGTTGTGGTTGCCGGTGAGCGAAATTTGTTGCAAGTTAATGATTTAACTGAAAACCTATTGGGCTTGAAGAAGCTATTCGAACTGTTCGAACGTAAAACAAAATTGTTGCAATTGCTTGAGTTAAGTCGCAAGGCACATGGCGTGAAAGTATTTATTGGCGGAGAATCGGATGTTGCTTCGTTAGAAGAATTTAGCGTTATCGCTGCACCCTATGAAATAGACGGTGAAATCGTCGGAACAGTCGGAGTGATAGGACCAAGACGCATGGCTTATGAACGTGTGATCCCGATCGTGGATATTACCGCTAAACTACTTTCCAGCGGACTATCACAGCATTAAATTTTTTCGTTTCAAAGCACTCTTAGTTCCAATAAGCGGCTCTGTAGCATTCAGAATGACTTCTTTTTATGATGACTCTATAAGTTCCTCTATCTCTATTATGGCCTCAAAATCAATTTATCGTCACGGAAATTCCACGCGTACTGGTGTTTTATTAATTAATCTTGGAACACCCAATGCACCAACGGCTGAAGCTTTACGACCATACTTAAAAGAGTTTCTCAGCAATTCGCGCGTAATCGAGGTGCCCAAGATCATTTGGTGGCCCATTTTGTATGGTTTTATTCTACCGTTCAGACCTAAACAGTCCGCTGAAAAATACGCCAAAATCTGGTTGCCAGAAGGTTCTCCGTTAAAAGTGCATACTGAACGGCAAACTAAGCTTTTACGCGAGGCACTGCAATCAAGATGTGGGAGTGAAACGATAGTTGAATATGCGATGAATATTGGCGAACCATCGATTGCGGTGGTTTTGGAGAAAATGCAGCAGCAGGGGTGCGACCGCATTCTGGTATTACCTTTATTTCCGCAATATGCTGCAAGCAGCACGGCTGCGGCAATGGATAGCGTATTTACGGTGTTATCGCGGATGCGTAATCAGCCAGCGATTCGTACAGTCAAACAGTATCATGATGATCCAGGCTATATTGCTGCATTGGCACAGAATGTTCGCGATTATTGGGAAATCTATGAAAGACCAGAAAAACTCATCATCAGCTTCCATGGTACACCGCGTGCCAATTTAGACAAGGGCGACCCTTATCACTGTTTTTGTCAGAAAACAGGGCGGTTGCTGGCAGAAGCACTGGAATTATCTAGCGATCAATATCAAATATGTTTTCAATCGCGCTTTGGCAAAGCGCAATGGTTGACGCCCTATACGGCCGATACTTTAATCGAACTTGGCAAGCAAAAAATGAAGCGGGTTGATGTGGTGTGCCCAGGATTTGTTTCAGATTGTTTGGAGACATTGGAAGAAATCGCTATTGAAGTTAAAGATTTATTTCTTCAAGCAGGTGGTCAAGAATATCACTACATTCCTTGCCTAAATGAAAGGACTGACTGGATTCAGGCACTGGCTGATATTGCTTACCAAAACTTACAGGGTTGGAATGCTACTGAAGCATCGCAGGAATCATTGGAGTTGTCGAGAAAACGAGCGCTGCAACTGGGAGCAACGAATTAGAATTGTCAGTTTTGCGAAATGATTTTTAACAGCTATTTTATAATCATGAGTTTTTGTTTTCTATCCAAGTTTGCCGGATCGCACGCGCTTGATAAAAAATTTGCTCTAATTCGTCTTGATCTTTTTCTTCGATTAATTGTTGCACGGTTTTGAGTTCGGCTTGATAGGCATCGATCTGCTTGAGTAATTCGTCTCGATTTGCCAAGCAGATGTCACGCCACATTTCTGGAGAACTGCCCGCAATTCGCGTGAAATCTCGAAAGCCACTACCGGCAAAACGCAGCAGGCTTTCAGAGTTACCGGTGCCATGGTGCAAATAACGCATCATGGTAAATGCCAGAATGTGTGGTAGATGACTAGTAATGGCGAGAATTTGATCGTGTTCATCCGCCGGCATAATGGAAACCTTTGCGCCACAAGCTTGCCATAGTTGCGTAACAGTTTCGATTGCATGCGAGCGAGTTTGTTCGAGCGGCGTAAGAACCACGTGCTTGCCCTGATATAAATCGACTTGTGCCGCGGCAACGCCGCTGTTTTCGGTACCTGCGATCGGATGACCTGGAACAAAATTTGCGACATCTTCAGACTTGAGGTGTTTGATAGCCGCTGCAATCACATCTTGCTTGGTGCTTCCGGCATCGGTGACGATCGTTTGTGATTGTAAATAAGGCGCAATGTTCGTCATGATCAATTCGGTTTGTCCAACCGGCATAGCAAGAAATACTAAATCAGCATCGTTGAGCGCGGTTGCGTAATCCATCGTGGTCTCATCGATGACGCCGCGCTCTAGCGCGCTGTGCATATTTTTCTGATTACGGCCTATCCCGATGATATGTTGCACCATGCCAGCTTGGCGTAATGCTAAAGCAAAAGAACCACCAATTAAACCGACGCCAATGATGACCAGTTTGCCGATCCGAGTGATGGAAGAATTGTTCATATAGGTCCGTTTTGCGATATCAAATGCTACAAGCTGCGTCCAATGGCATTTGCAATGCCTTTTAGGGATTGCATCAATTCGGTTAGTTCTTGTGGATTCAACGCTTGATCAGCATCACACCAAGCTTCGCACGGATTGGGATGCATTTCCACTAACAAACCATCGGCGCCCGCGGCAATGGCTGCACGTGACAATGCTGGTACCATCCAAGCTTTGCCACCGGCATGTGAAGGATCGATAATAACCGGCAAATGAGTCTCTCGCTTCAGAACAGGTATACAGGTTACATCAAGCACATTGCGATAGGCAGTTTCAAACGTGCGAATGCCGCGTTCGCAGAAAATGATTTGATGATTTCCCCCTGCTGCAATGTATTCCGCAGCCATAAGCCATTCGTTGATAGTTGCCGATAAACCGCGTTTCAAAATGACCGGTTTATTAATGCGTCCAACTTCTTTCAGCAAATCGAAGTTTTGCATATTGCGCGTACCGATTTGAATGAGGTCGACATCTTGTTCCAAAAAGGTATCGAGCATACGGATGTCCATCAACTCGGTAACAATGGGCAGGTCATATTTATCGGCGGCAGTGCGAAAAATAGCCAAACCATCCACACCTTTGCCTTGGAAAGTATAAGGATTAGTGCGAGGTTTAAATGCGCCGCCGCGCATTAAACGGCATCCTGCCGCAGCGACTTGTTGTGCGGCTAAATCCATTTGCTCTTGAGTTTCTACTGAACATGGACCGGCGATTATTTGTATTTTTTCGCCTCCTATTGGAATGTTTCGCACATGAACAATAGAATTTTCTGCATGCGATTCGCGCGATACGATTTTGTATTGTTTCACGATGTGCATGGAATATTCCACACCCGGCATCGGATCAAACATTTCTGGTGTCAATTTGCTTTCATCGCCGATAGCGCCAATGACGATACGATTCGTGCCGCGTGAAATATTGACGCCATGCCCTAAGTGTTTAATTTTCTCGACCACCGAATCAATTTGTTGTTCGGTGGCTGTTTTATTCATGACGATGATCAAACTAATTCTCCTAGCGTATATTGAAGGGCATTTAGAAAGCGTTCATTTTCTGCCGCTAACCCAACCGTTACGCGCAAATGATGTGGCATTTCGTAAATGCCCAATGGACGAACGATAACTCCCTGGCGCAACAAGCTTTGATACACTTTGGGGGTATTGGCTGCATCACCATCGATACGGAAACTAATAAAATTTCCGGAAGAGGGGATGAATTCAAGGCCAAGTTTCCGGAATCCGTCGGTAAGTTGCAGCATTCCTGCACGATTTAAGGCAAAGGATTTTTGCACAAACTCGTTGTCATCGAGTGCAGCCAATGCGCCTATTAAGCCAATACTACTGACGTTGAACGGTTGACGCACGCGATTCATTAAATCGGCAATGTCGGGGTGTGCGATAGCAAAGCCAACTCGAACGCCCGCTAAGCCATAAATTTTTGAAAAAGTGCGCGTAATCACTAAATTAGGGAATTCATTTAACCATTGAATGCTATTGCTTTTGTTAATTTCGGGTAAATATTCATAATATGCTTCATCCAGCACGATCAGTATGTCGCGAGAAACGCGTTCAATAAAACGATACAAATCATCGACGGCCGATAAAGTACCCGTGGGATTATTGGGATTGGCAATAAACACCATGCGGGTTTCCGGTTGGATCGCATCTAAAATGGCGGGTAAATCATGACCGTATTCCTGCGCCGGAACTTGAATGCCATTGGCGCCGGCAATTTGTATCACTAATGGATAGACAGCAAATGCGTGTTGAGAATATACGGCGGAAGCGCCAGGCTTGAGAAATATGCGCGCTGCTAAATCCAGTACGTCATTGGAACCATTTCCAAGCACGATTTGTTCTGCTTTAACATCATGGCAACGCGATAACGCTGCTTTTAATTCAAAACCACTTCCATCCGGATACAATGCAATATCTTGCATCGCATTCATCATCGCATCGAGTGCTAACGGGCTGACTCCCAAAGGGTTCTCATTGGAGGCAAGCTTGATAATAGCATCTTCGCTTAAACCCATTTCTCGCGCTAATTCAGAAATAGGTTTGCCCGGTTGGTAGGGTTGAATGGATCGGATGTTCTCAGGAACAAAATCACAAAGGTTCATGGAAAAAATACTCTTTTAGTAGATACTTCGGTGAGTTAGTTGAATAGAATCAATGACGGGAGAAAATTAAAAATTAAGAGACAGGATATGAGCCAAAAATTTTCAAAAAAGCTGCTTTTTGTCTGATTTCATCAAGTGCGGTAGTTACATTGGCATCCTGTTCATGACCTTCTAGGTCGATGAAAAATACATATTGCCAAAGGCCGGTTCGTAGTGGACGTGATTCTAATCGGCTCATGCTAACATTATGTTTCGCAAGTGGTTCTAGAATATGATAAATGGCACCCGAACGATTATGCGTCATTAACGCCAACGAGGTTTTGTCTTTACCTGATGGATCGACAAATTGCCTACCAAGAACCAAGAAACGAGTGGTATTTCTTGGATCATCTTCGATACTTTCAGCGCGAACCGTCAATCCAAACAATTCTGCCGCTCTTTTATTTCCAACGGCAGCAGCAAATGGGTCAGTTGCCACCAAACGAGCAGCTTCTGAATTGCTGTTTGTGTGGATATAGGCGGATGATGAGAGTTGCGGCAGATTTAATCGTAACCATTGCTGGCTTTGTGCCAAGGATTGAGGATGCGAGTAAACTTTTCTGATATCCTTTAAATCAATGTCTTGTGACATCAACGATTGGTGTATCGGCAATTGAACTTCACCACAAATTAGCAAGGGAGACATTAACAGCAGATCCATTGATCTACCGACGGCGCCTTCGGTAGAATTTTCTACGGGTACCACGCCATAATCTGCACTTTCAAATTCAACTGCGCGAAAAACGTCATCAATTGAATCACACGGTACTAATGTTACTGCGTGACCAAATTTTTTTAACACAGCATCTTCTGAGAAAGTTCCGCTAGGACCCAGATAGGCTATTCGAATTGAATGCTCTAAGGCGCGGCACATCGACATAATTTCTGTAAAAAGTCGTTGAATGTGCGCGTTGCTCAAGGGACCAGGATTCTGTTTTTCAATATGCGTGAGAATTTGCGCTTCACGCTCAGGGCGATACGCAACGATAATGTTATTATTTTTTCGTTTAATGTCACCAATCTTTTGCGCAAGCGCTGCACGTTGATTGACTAGCTTGAGTAATTCAGCATCAATCGTATCAATTTGGTTTCGTAAAGGCTTGAGAAGCTCAGGCATAGTGAAGAAACATTGAATTACAGGATGTTCGTGTTAAAAAGAATTAGGCGCCGGTACATAGCGTGCCATCAGAACTCCATTAATCGAACGGATTTCGTTAATGACTTCCGATGGTATTGGACTATCGACATCCACCAGCGTATAAGCCATTTCTCCACGAGATTTATTAATCATGGTGTGAATGTTGAGCCCTGCTTTCGCCATGCTAGTGGAAATTTGTCCGAGGATGTTGGGTACATTGGCATTGGCAACGGCAACGCGGTAAGGAGATTCACGTTCCATTTGCGTATCGGGAAAGTTGACCGTGTTGGTAATATTACCGTTCTGTAAGTAATCGATGAGTTGATCAACCACCATCACAGCACAATTTTCTTCCGCTTCTTGAGTAGAGGCGCCAAGATGAGGCAGTGTTATGACGGATTCGCGGTGATGCAATTTTTCACTGGGAAAATCACAGACGTAATAACGAATTTTGCCAGCCGATATACCCTGCAGAATGGCATCTTCATCGACGATTGCGCTGCGAGAGAAATTCAATACGATGACGCCTTGTTTCATCAACTGAATGTTTTTATCGTCGATCATATGTCGGGTTGTATCCAGTAAAGGCACATGAATACTAATAAAATCACTGCGTCGTAAAAGATCTTCTAAACTATTTGCTTTTTTAACTTCTGCTGACAGACTCCAAGCGGAATCCACCGTAATTTTAGGGTCAAAACCAATGACTTTCATGCCCAATTTAAGTGAGGCATTGGCAACCAAACGGCCAATTTCGCCTAAACCGACGATTCCAATCGTGCGGCCTGGTAATTCGATTCCCGAGTAACGTTTTTTTCCATCTTCAGCGCGAGTATTAAGGGTAGCATCGTCACCTTGCAGGCTTTTGACAAATTCCAATGCAGGGACGATGTTGCGAGCGGCCATAAATAAACTGGCCAACACTAATTCTTTGACGGCATTGGCATTTGCCCCAGGCGTGTTAAATACGGGCACACCACGACTATTCATGGTTTGCACCGGAATATTATTGGTACCTGCTCCAGCGCGACCTATGGCTTTGACACTTAATGGAATATCAGCATTCAGCAGATTAAATGAACGTACTAAAATGGCATCCGGTTGCGTAATATCATTGCCAATTTGATAGTGATTCGCTGGAAATCGACTCAAACCGAGTGGCGAGATGTGATTGGCTGTTTGTATTTTAAAAATGTTCGCTGGAAGTTCAGGCATGGTGGTGAGCAAACTCTTTCATAAAGGTAACCAATTTTGCCACACCTTCGAACGGCATAGCATTATAAATCGATGCGCGCATACCACCCACGGAACGATGTCCTTTTAATTGAATCAATCCATTGGATTTGGCTTGTTTTAGGAATTCGTCATCCAAGGCAGGATTTTGTAAGGTAAATGGTACGTTCATCCGTGAGCGGTCTGATTTTGCGACCGGGCAATGATAAAACTCCGTGCTATCGAGTAAATCATATAATAAATTGGCTTTTGCGATATTCATCGCTTCGATACCTGTCAATCCCCCTTTTTGTTTGAGCCATTTCAGTACCAAACCCGTGATATACATCGCGTAAGTGGGAGGGGTATTGTACATCGAATCATTTTTGGCATGAATGTGATAATCAAACAGCGTGGGCGTGTTGGCCAGCGGCTTACCCAGTAAATCCTCGCGGATAATGACAAGCGTTAAGCCAGCAGGGCCCAAGTTCTTTTGTGCGCCGGCGTAAATCAAACCGAACTGACTGATATCCACAGGACGCGACAAGATATCAGAAGACATATCGACGACCAAAGGAATGCCAGAATTAGCATCAATTTTAGGAACCCAATTAAATTCGACACCGCCGATGGTTTCGTTGCTGGTGTAGTGTATGTACGCAGCTTCAGGATCCAGATGCCATTGGTTTTGTGTCGGTACATAGGTAAAATTAGCATCCGATGATGAGGCGGCAACATTGACGGTACAGTATTTTCCTGCTTCTTCAATGGCTTTAGTTGACCATTGACCGGTGTTGATATAATCGGCCTTGTTTTTATCGTGTAACAAATTTAACGGTACCATGGCAAATTGGCTGGATGCGCCACCTTGCAAAAAAAGTACTTTGTAATTTTGTGGAATTCCAGCCAATTCGCGCAGATCATGTTCTGTTTCTTCTGCGATGGCCATAAATTCTTTGCCACGATGACTCATTTCCATGACGGACATGCCACTTCCGTGCCAATCGAGCATTTCATCACGCGCTTGTTCGAGAACTTCCTTGGGAAGTACTGCGGGTCCTGCACTGAAGTTATAAATTGGATTCATATCGTATTTTCTAACGGGCTAGTTCCACTGCAACTATTTCAACTTTCAGCATCATCTTCACTTTCAACGACGCGTTCCAAACCAGCGAGTTTCTCGCCTGCATCGAGATTGATCAGTGTAACACCTTGCGTTGCGCGACTCATTTCACGAACTTCCTTCACGCGAGTACGGATAAGCACGCCACCAGAAGTGATCAACATGATTTCATCATCCGGTTTTACCAATTTGGCGGTCACAACTTTACCGTTACGTGCACTGGTGATGATTGCGATCATACCTTGCGTACCACGATTGTGACGCGTGTATTCACTGATCGACGTGCGTTTGCCATAACCGTTTTCAGTGGCTGTTAGCACTGTCAATTCTTCGTTTTCCGCTACCAGCATGGAAATGACTTTTTGACCTGAACCCAGTCGCATGCCACGTACGCCACGCGCAGTACGGCCCATGGGGCGAACGTCGTTTTCATTGAAGCGTGTGGCTTTGCCATTGTCGGAAAAGAGCATGACATCATGTTTTCCTTCGGTTAATTCGACGCCAATTAAGTAATCGCCTTCATCCAATCCAATAGCGATGATACCGTTGTTACGGGGTCGTGAAAATTCCGATAAAGGAGTTTTCTTGACGGTACCAAAAGCTGTTGCCATAAACACAAAACGTGTTTCATCAAATGATTTGACGGGCAGAATGGCGTTGATTTTTTCGCCTTCTTCTAGTTGTACCCAGTTAATGATCGGCTTGCCACGCGACAAACGCCCGCCTTGCGGTACTTCATAAACTTTAATCCAATAAACACGCCCTAAACTGGAAAAACACAGAATATAATCATGCGTGTTGGCTATGAATAATTTATCAATAAAATCATCATCTTTAGTGCTGGTGGCTAGTTTGCCTCGGCCACCGCGTTTTTGCGCTTGATAGTCATCCAATAATTGCGATTTGATATAACCGCTATGCGATAAAGTTACTACCATATCGGCTGGTGCAATCAAATCTTCGACGCTTAAATCTTGCGTATCAACCACGATTTCACTACGACGCGCATCACCAAACTGTGATTTTATGGCATTTAGTTCATCGGTAATAATCACGGTAATTCGATCTGGATTTGCAAGAATATCAAGAAGATCGATGATTTTATCAATGACTTCTTTGTATTCAGAAACAATTTTTTCTTGCTCGAGTCCGGTTAAGCGTTGCAGACGCAGTTCCAGGATGGCTTGCGCTTGTGCATCGGATAATCGGTAGCCCTGCTGTTGCAATCCGAAAGTAGTATCTAATCCTTCCGGACGAAGTGCGTTAGCATCTGCCAGTGCACGCGCCAACATTTCTGCAACCAATTGCGAACGCCATGTTCTTGCCATCAAACCTTCTTTTGCCGCGGCCGGTGTTGGTGCCGCTTTGATCAATGCAATGATTTCGTCAACATTGGACAGTGCAACTGCTAAACCTTCTAATAGATGACCGCGTTCGCGTGCTTTTTTCAGCTCAAACACGGTACGACGGGTAACCACTTCGCGTCGGTGGCGCAGAAAGGCTTCGAGAATTTGCTTCAAATTCATCAGCCGTGGTTGGCCATCAATCAACGCCACCATATTCATACCGAAGGTATCCTGCATTTGTGTTTCTTTGTGCAGGTTATTCAGAATGACTTCGGGCACCTCACCACGTTTGAGTTCGATCACAACCCGCATACCGGATTTATCTGATTCATCACGCAAATCGGAAATGCCTTCAATCTTCTTGTCGCGCACTAGTTCGCCAATACGGATGAGCAGATTGGCTTTGTTAACCTGATAAGGCAACTCGTCGATGATGATACTTTGTCGACTACCTTTCTCTAAATCTTCAAAGTGGGTTCGAGCACGCATTATGACTCTCCCTCGGCCTGTGCGATAACCATCATGCACGCCAGAAACGCCATAAATGATTCCGGCGGTAGGGAAGTCTGGCGCCGGGAGAATTTCGATTAGTTCGTCGATAGTGAGAGATGGGTTATTCAATAAGGCCAAACAAGCATCAATCACTTCATTGAGATTATGCGGTGGTATATTGGTCGCCATACCGACCGCAATACCCGATGAGCCGTTAATCAATAAGTTAGGAATTTTGGCTGGAAGTATTAACGGTTCTTTTTCAGAATCATCATAGTTCGGCCCGAAATCGACAGTTTCTTTATCCAGATCAGCTAATAACTCATGCGCAATACGCGACATGCGGATTTCGGTATAACGCATCGCCGCGGCATTATCGCCATCGACCGAACCGAAGTTACCTTGACCGTCAACCAGCATATAGCGCAGCGAAAAGTGTTGAGCCATGCGCACGATTGTGTCATAGACCGCAGTATCGCCATGCGGATGGTACTTACCGATGACATCACCGACGATACGCGCGGATTTTTTGTATGGTCTATTCCAGTCATTCGAGAGTTCATGCATCGCATACAGCACTCGACGATGCACTGGCTTCAATCCATCTCTGACGTCGGGCAATGCTCGCCCAACAATTACGCTCATCGCATAATCGAGATAAGAACGCCGCATTTCTTCTTCAAGACTAACGGGTAACGTTTCCTTGGCGAATTGATTCATGTATGTTTTATGGTTTTTTTAAACGAAACAAGATCTGCTCAAAATTTTGCATTCAATTTTGCATTGCAGAGATAGGGTTGATAGATCAACAATAAAATAAAATATCCTCACATTCTATCATGATGCAATTGATTCTCTGTTATCTTTGATGTTTTGATAGAGAAATCAGTCCGCTTGCATCATTGCTCGATAATAAAACAACTTGAAAAACAACACTAAATAAGTGACCATAGCGACTTTTTCCGGAATTTTTGGCTTGAATCATCTTATGCATCTTTATTTTTAATAGATTCCGAGTACATTTTAAGAGTGAGAGTTATATCGTGACTAGTTTAATGAATACCTATGCGAGGCTTCCCGTTACCTTTGTGAAAGGAGAAGGAGTGTGGTTGTGGGATGATCAAGGTCAGCGTTATTTGGATGCGTTGTCAGGTGTGGCCGTATGTGGGCTGGGGCATTGTCATCCGAGATTGACCAAAGCCATTTGTCAACAAGCGCAAACGTTGATTCATACCTCCAATCTTTTTCGCGTTGGCAAACAGGAACAACTCGCGACCCGCTTGGTGGAATTGTCCGGTATGGATAATGCTTTTTTCTGTAACTCCGGTGCAGAGGCTAATGAAGCGGCGATCAAACTTGCGCGACTATATGGGCATAATAAAGGTATCGCTTTACCAACTATTATCGTGATGGAACGTTCGTTTCATGGCCGTACTATGGCAACTTTGACGGCCAGTGGAAATCGTAAGGTGCAGGCTGGTTTTGAGCCTTTAATGACCGGTTTTGTGCGTGTCCCATACAACAATCTGGATGCTGTTGCTCAAGTTGCGGCGAATAATAAGGAGGTGGTGGCTTTGTTGGTTGAGCCTTTCCAAGGCGAGGGTGGAGTAAACATACCAGAAGTACACTATTTGCAGGGATTGCGTGAGATATGTAAACAGAAGGATTGGTTGCTTATGCTCGATGAAGTGCAATCGGGTATCGGTCGTAGTGGAAAGTGGTTTGCATTTCAGCACAGTGGCATTTTCCCGGATGTTGTGACGTTGGCAAAAGGCTTGGGAGGTGGTGTCCCGATTGGAGCTTGTTTGGCAAAGGGCGTCGCGGCAGAGGTTTTTAAACCAGGTAATCATGCATCTACTTTTGGTGGAAATCCATTAGTCTGCGCTGCTGCGCTTGAAACTCTGGCAGTGATTTCGGATGAGAATTTGTTGGATCACGTCGTTGAATTAGGCGATTTCATACGTAATCGATTGAGTACGCAATTAGCCAATCAAAAAGGTGTGGTGGATATTCGAGGGCAAGGTCTGATCACAGGTATCGAACTATCTGTTCCGTGCGTCGATTTGGTCAAAAAAGCCTTGGAAAGAAAATTGTTGATTAATGTGACTTCGGATAAAGTGATACGGTTGCTGCCGGCATTCGTGATGCAACAAAGTGAAGCTGAACAGGTGGTTGATATACTTTGTTCCTTGATAAAGGAGTTTCTGAATAACTAAATCGTGTTACAAAGATTTTCAGAAATTTTGTTAAATATGATTATTGGTTATTAGTTTAATTTCGTTATGCAATTAAAGCATTTCTTGCAGTTCAAAGATTTTTCCTATGATGAATATGAGTATCTATTCAATCGTGCTCGTTGGATAAAACAAGAATTTAAACAATATCGTCAATATTGGCCGCTGACTGATCGAACGTTAGCGATGATTTTTGATAAGAACTCTACCAGAACCCGCTTGTCTTTTGAGGCTGGAATACACCAATTGGGAGGTGCGGCAATTTATTTGTCTACTCGTGATACGCAATTAGGAAGAGGCGAGCCGGTGGAGGATTCGGCGCGAGTGATTTCACGCATGGTCGATATCATTATGATACGCACCTATGAACATCGTGTTATACAACGTTTTGCAGAGTATTCAAGAGTTCCCGTCATCAATGGGTTGACGGATGAATATCATCCGTGCCAGATTTTGAGCGATATTTTTACCTTTATAGAACATCGTGGCAGCATCGAAGGGAAAATTGTTGCATGGATCGGTGATCCTAACAATATGTGCAATACCTGGTTGCAAGCGGCAGAAATATTTAATTTTACAGTGCATGTATCAGCTCCTCCGGGTTACACCATTGATCCCGTACAAATTGGTTTGAAGGATAAATCGCATTATTTGGAATTTTCTGATCCCAATGCTGCTGTAGTTAATGCCGATTTGGTAACGACTGATGTGTGGACTAGCATGGGTTTTGAAGCTGAAACAGAACAAAGAAAATGTGATTTCGCCGATTTTTGTGTGGATGCGGAAATGATGTCGTTAGCTAAAAAAGATGCATTGTTTATGCATTGTTTACCTGCACATCGTGGAGAAGAGGTGAGTGCGGAAGTGTTAGAAGGATCGCAGTCGGTCGTTTGGGATGAGGCAGAAAATCGCTTGCATACCCAAAAAGCGTTGATGGAGTATTTGTTACTCGGAAAATTATCAAGTTAGTTCCGAAAGGAACAAATTTTTAAACCGAGATTTTGTGTTGAAATTAAAATAATAAATCGATTGATCATGAGAAAAATTCATAAAGTAGTGTTGGCGTTTTCGGGGGGCTTAGATACTTCTGTCATTTTGAAATGGCTACAAGATACCTATCAATGTGAAGTGGTGACTTTCACTGCAGATATCGGTCAAGGAGAGGAGGTTGAGCCAGCACGCGCTAAAGCTAAGCAATTTGGCGTCAAGGAAATTTATATTGACAATTTGCGTGAAGAATTTGTGCGTGATTTTGTATTTCCTATGTTTCGCGCAAATACTATTTATGAAGGTGAATACTTATTAGGTACGAGTATCGCGCGACCATTAATTGCAAAAAGACAGATTGAGATTGCGAAAGAGACAGGTGCGGATGCTGTTTCACATGGAGCAACAGGAAAAGGTAACGATCAAGTTCGTTTCGAATTGGGTTATTACGCGCTTCAACCGAATATTCATGTTATTGCACCGTGGCGAGAATGGGATCTAACGTCGCGAGAGAAGTTGTTAGAATACGCAGAAAAACATGGTATCCCCGTTGAAATGAAGAAAAAAACAGGATCACCTTACAGTATGGATGCAAATTTATTGCATATTTCTTACGAAGGCAGGATTTTGGAAGATCCGGCAGTTGAACCTGAAGAATCGATGTGGCGTTGGAGTGTATCACCTGAGCGAGCGCCCGATGAACCAGAATATCTTGATATCGAATTCAAGCGAGGTGATGTCGTATCATTGAATGGAATGTTCTTGTCTCCAGCGAATGTTTTGCAAGAGTTGAATCGATTGGGTGGCAAGCATGGCATAGGCCGGTTAGATCTGGTGGAGAATCGCTATGTTGGTATGAAGTCAAGAGGCTGTTATGAAACACCCGGGGGCACAATTTTATTGCGTGCGCATCGCGCGATAGAGTCTATTACGCTGGATCGGGAAGTGGCGCACTTGAAGGATGATTTGATGCCGCGATACGCTGCATTGATCTACAACGGTTATTGGTGGAGTCCGGAGCGTAAAATGATGCAATCCATGATCGATGCAACGCAAGAAAGAGTCAATGGTTGGGTTAGACTTAAACTGTATAAAGGCAATGTCATCGTCGTGGGGCGAGACTCTAAAACGGATTCGCTGTTTGATCCACATATTGCAACTTTTGAAGATGATGCGGGTGCTTATGACCAAGCTGATGCGGCTGGATTTATTAAATTGAATGCGTTGAGATTGAGAATCGCAGCTAATTTGACCAGTAAAAAGTAAATTTAATAAATTCGTATTGAATTTTAGGTGAATTGATATGCCGTCGTTTGACATTGTTTCGGAAGTCGATAAGCAAGAAATCAGAAATGCAATGGATCAAGTGAATAAAGAAGTAGCGACACGTTTTGATTTTAAAGGTTCTGATGCAAGAGTTGAGCAAACAGACTATCAATTAACGGTATACGCGGATGATGATTTTAAGCTAGAACAGATTTTGGATATTTTGAGAACCAAGTTGACCAAAAGGAATGTCGATGTGCGGTGTTTAGATATTCAATCGTCTGAGAAAATTAGCGGTAATAAAGTTAAGCAGACTATTACGGTTAAAACGGGATTGGATTCCGAGTTGGCAAAAAAAATTGTGAGAATAATTAAAGATAGTAAAATGAAGGTCCAGGCAAGTATACAAAGCGATACAGTGCGTGTTACCGGAAGCAAAAAGGATTTATTGCAAGAGGCGATACAGTTGGTAAAAAAAACAATCCAAGACTTTCCAGTTCAATTTCAGAATTTTAGAGATTAAAGGCTAAATATAGTGGTACAATGCAGGGCTTGGGCGGGATGCGGCGAAGAGATGCGATGAAGATAGAATTTTATGCATCTTTGAAGGAAGTTTTTGGCATGGTTTTTCTTGACAGGGCGTAATAAACCTCATAGAATCCGCACTCTTTTTTGTCGTATCTGTACATCGGTTACGCTTTACTGAGGCAGTGCTCGGCAAGCTTGTTCAATATATAAATGAATGAATGCCATAATTCTGTGCGAATTCATTTTTGTAAGTTTTTGTAGTAACGGTTTATTTAATTTAAAGTTAAAAGAATTAGAAATTCTTTTTAGTTTTTTGGGAATGTTGAAATAGAAAATGCCTACTATTAGTCAATTAGTTCGGAAACCACGTAAGGCTAAGCGCGTTAAAAGCACGGTTCCTGCGTTAGGAAACAGTCCGCAAAAGCGAGGGGTGTGTACTAGAGTTTATACAACGACACCAAAGAAACCTAATTCAGCTTTGCGGAAGGTTGCCCGTGTTAGATTGACGAATGGATTTGAGGTTTCGAGCTATATTGGTGGTGAGGGACATAATCTTCAAGAGCACTCCGTGGTGTTGATTAGAGGGGGGCGTGTGAAGGACTTGCCGGGTGTGAGATATCATACTGTCAGAGGTAGTTTAGATACAGCCGGTGTTAAAGACCGTAAGCAAGGGCGTTCTAAATACGGATCGAAAAAACCTAAAACCGCGTAACGAATTGATGGACTCAGTTGATAGCAATCGTATGTCAGTGGGTTGTGTATAAAAGTGTAAGGTTGAGTAAATATGCCAAGACGTAGAGAAGTTCCTAAGCGAGAAATATTGCCAGATCCTAAATATCACAATGTTGAGTTGGCTAAGTTCGTTAATGTGCTCATGACTCGGGGTAAGAAGTCAGTGGCGGAAAGTATTATTTATAGAGCGCTAAGCCAGATTGAGAAAAAAACGGGAAGTGATCCGATGGCGATATTTACGCAAGCTTTGACCAATGTGAGGCCCATCGTTGAAGTTAAGAGTCGCCGAGTTGGGGGGGCTAATTATCAAGTGCCGGTTGAAGTGCGGTCAGTGAGAAGAAATGCATTGGCGATGCGATGGCTTAGAGATGCGGCTAGAAAAAGAAGTGAAAAGTCTATGGATGCTAGACTTGCAGGTGAATTGTCAGAGGCCGCCGAAGGTCGTGGAGGGGCGGTTAAGAAACGTGAGGAAGTACACAGAATGGCAGAGTCTAATAAAGCGTTTTCGCATTTCCGTTTCTAACTTCACTTAATTTTTATATTGTTATTGTAATAATCAGTAAGGTAATTGATCGTGGCAAGAAAAACACCGATAGAACGTTACAGAAATATTGGCATCATGGCACATATAGATGCTGGTAAAACCACAACTACTGAACGCGTGTTGTTCTACACGGGGGTGTCTCATAAGCTCGGAGAGGTTCATGATGGTGCGGCTACAATGGACTGGATGGAACAGGAGCAAGAAAGAGGTATTACAATTACATCGGCTGCTACGACCTGCTTTTGGAAAGGAATGGCTGGTAACTATCCCGAGCACCGAATCAATATCATTGATACACCTGGGCACGTTGACTTTACTATTGAGGTAGAGCGTTCGTTGCGGGTTCTGGATGGTGCGTGCACAGTTTTTTGTGCTGTGGGAGGTGTTCAACCGCAAACCGAGACTGTTTGGAGACAGGCAAATAAGTATATGGTGCCGAGATTGGCGTTTGTAAATAAAATGGATCGTTCAGGCGCCAATTTTATGCGTGTTTACGAGCAAATTAAGTCTCGATTAAAAGCATCGCCAGTTCCAGTTCAGTTGCCAATAGGTGCTGAAGATAAGTTTGAAGGTGTTGTGGATTTGGTAAAAATGAAAGCGGTTTATTGGGATGATGAAAGCCGCGGAATGAAATTTGAGGAGCGTGACATACCTCAGAGTCTGCAGGAAGACGCAAAAAACTGGCGAGAGAAAATGCTAGAAAGCGCAGCAGAAGCTGATGAGGACTTGATGAATAAGTACCTTGAAAGTGGTGATTTGGATGTTTCCGATATCAAAAAAGGTTTAAGGATTCGCACGATTAATAATGAAATAGTCCCTATGCTTTGCGGGACCGCTTTTAAGAATAAAGGCGTTCAGGCAATGCTGGATGCTGTTATCGATTATATGCCTTCTCCTACTGATATTTTAGCGATAGAGGGTGAGAATGAAAATGGTCAGCCAGATAAGAGAGTTGCTAATGATAGCGAACCTTTTTCGGCCTTGGCTTTTAAAATCGCAACGGATCCCTATGTGGGGCAATTGATATTCTTTCGCGTATATTCGGGTGTAGTCACATCGGGTGATACTGTTTACAATCCAATTAAGGGTAAAAAAGAGCGTATCGGACGTTTGTTACAAATGCATGCTAATCAACGCGAAGAGATTAAGGAGGTTCGGGCGGGTGATATTGCCGCTGCCGTTGGATTGAAGGAAGTGATAACAGGGGATACGCTTTGTGATCCGCAAAAAGTGATCACGTTAGAGCGTATGGATTTTCCAGAACCGGTTATTCATGTGGCGGTTGAACCGAAAACAAAAGCTGATCAAGAGAAAATGGGAATAGCCCTTAATAGATTAGCGCAAGAGGATCCTTCATTTAGAGTAAGAACAGACGAAGAGTCTGGGCAAACTATTATTTCTGGAATGGGGGAGTTGCATCTGGAAATTATTGTTGATCGGATGAAACGAGAATTTTCAGTTGAAGCTAATGTTGGCGCTCCTCAAGTTGCTTATCGCGAAGCAATTAGAAAGTTTGTCGAAATTGAAGGAAAATTTGTTAAGCAATCGGGTGGACGTGGTCAGTATGGTCACGTTTGGCTTAAGATGGAGCCTAATGAGGCTGGCAAGGGATTTGAGTTTATAGATGAAATTAAGGGTGGTGTGGTTCCAAGGGAATATATTCCTGCTGTGGAAAAGGGCTTGTTAGAAACACTTCCCAGCGGTGTGTTGGCGGGGTATCCGGTTGTAGATGTTAAAGTAACATTATTTGATGGCTCTTATCATGATGTAGATTCCAATGAAAATGCGTTCAAAATGGCGGCATCAATAGCATTCAAGGATGGAATGCGTAAAGCTAATCCGGTTTTGTTGGAGCCAATGATGGCGGTAGAAGTTGAGACACCAGAAGATTTTATGGGTAACGTTGTCGGAGATCTTTCTTCAAGACGTGGAATCATTCAGGGTATGGAAGATGTGCCGGGACTGAAAGTGGTTCGTGCAGAAGTGCCGTTGGCAGAGATGTTTGGTTATTCGACAGCGTTAAGATCGGCAACCCAAGGTAGAGCCACTTATACGATGGAATTTAAGCATTATGCTGAAGCGCCTAAAAATGTGGCAGATGCAATCATAAATAAGAAATAGATAATTTTGTATAAATAAAGAGGTATAAGGAACGGATCATGGCGAAGAGTAAATTTGAGAGGTCGAAGCCACACGTGAATGTAGGGACGATAGGTCATGTGGATCATGGTAAGACGACGCTGACTGCGGCGATTACGACGATATTGACAAAGAAA